>ERZ1049444.1281-NODE-1281-length-19226-cov-9.024881_pt1 | contig 19226 bp, 16 predicted proteins | sample MGYA00383101_ERZ1049444 | MGnify/ENA primary metagenome ERZ1049444 (study PRJEB29581, sample SAMEA5548371) | metagenome | biome: marine; feature: coastal; material: water | depth 50 m | study: Short-term variability in the microbial, nano- and picoplankton...
TTAACGAAACCTACCAGGGTCAAAATACCGCTGAATTGATTTGGAATTTTATGTCTAGATACGACCTCAACGGATTGAGGTAGTAGGATAAGGTTTTATTAACCTCTGAGAGAATCCTGTGAATTTCAGTTTACCATTTTATCAAAAAACATAAACAAGTCGCCTTTGGTAATAATAGCACCTTGTTCTATTAATGAAAAAATATCTCCTTTTTTATCTTCGGTAAAATCTTTATTGGCTGTAAAAAACTCGACTTCGTCATAAGCAAAATTTTTCTGGAGCCATTTAAAACCTTCAGGAGTTCTGAAATCGATATCCTCGTTAGTGGTTTTCACCACTATTAATTTCATATGAGCCTCCTCGACTTTAAAAAGAAATAATTGCATGGCAGAAATATTTTCGAGATAGGAAGCATTGTTCAAAACCCCTTCCCAAATTAAATCACTAAAAATATCCAATTCTTCTTCGGCGACATCAGGCTTCACCCTTTTAATTTCGTCCCACTCTTTACCTGTAATCGATTGTGTTGCAAGGAAATTTATAAATTCTTCCTGTAATTCTTCAAATTGTTCCTTGGTAAGTCTACTATATTTTGCCATAAAAAAACGCCCCTTTTTGAGGGGCGTAAAATTAATACTATTATTATTAATAATCCTAAAAAATGTAGCGCAATCCAAATTGAGCTTGCCATCTTGAAGCTAAACTCGTATCATAGCCAAACGTTTCTTTTAAATCAGGATTGAATGTGTACGTAGGAGTACTTGTACTCGGATCTACCGCTACACCAATTGGCTGAACATTATTTGGTTGTTGTACAACTCCCCAGTCTGAGTTAATCATATTTCCAACATTGAGGACATCAATGCTTAACTGAAGTGTATTGGTTCTATTTTCATTAATTTTTATATTATAGTCTTGAAGAATTTTTAGATCCAATCGACCTCTCCAAGGAGAAATTGCTCCATAGCGTTCGGCATATTGACCTCTTCTTCCATTTAAATAATCATCCTGTGCAATGTAGGCGTCAAAAGCGGCTCCTTGACCAGGCTCAGAAAATTGCATTTCTCCTATTTCTGACGAAGTTGGAATATAAAGTAAGTCATTTAAATTTGATCCGTCGCCATTGATATCGCCCCCATAGGTATAATTAAATCGTCCCCCTCTGGCGTATTCAAAAAAGGCAGAAACTGTTGTAGCCCATTTATCATTTCCATAATTCCATTTTTTACTACCCACACCAATAATTCTGTGTTGATCACCATATTTAGAATTGGCTAGTACATCATCGTTAACGTTTCCAAGCGCAGCATTAAACGCAAATGCATCCCCTGTTATTTCTGCTTCAATAGAATTGACGTCTTCTGAATTTAGATAGTTATAAGCCATCATCACATAGTATCCCTTACCAAAAGTTTTTTGAGCTTTTAGCGTTGCGTTCCAGGTTCTACCTTTATCTGAATTTGTTATAACATAGGCATTATTAATTAAATCGTCTGAGGTATAAATAGGTCTGTCATCGACGCCATTTAAAGTTCCAGATGGAGGTAATAATCCCCAATTTTGAACGTGAGCTGCATTGATGTCTTTCGTGTAAGCAAGGTCACCCGTTAAAATAAGACCACCGTCAAATTTGTAATCACCACCAATATTTGTTCTCCAAACTTGTGGGAATTTAAAATCTGGATCTACTGCGTTTAAGAAAAAGATTTCAGGGTTTGCTACTTGATTCCCAATCCAAACAAATGGAAGTCGTCCAGTAAAAACACCGGATCCTCCACGAAGTTGTAATTTATCCTCTCCTTTATGATTGTAATTAAAACCGACTCTTGGAGAAATTAAGATTTGATTTGTAGGCATTTGTGTATTGTCAATTAATACCGTTTCTCCTGTATTAGGATTTACATAAGGTATGTCTGGAACATTACAGCAGGCGTTGTCAATTACATTCTGTGCTTTTGTAGCAGTATCAAAATATAAAGGTTTGTCAAAACGAACCCCTAAAGTCAATTTAAAATCGTTGGTCACATCCCATTCGTCTTGAGCATAAAAGGCCATCTGCCCCACGTTCGTCTCTGCTAAAGCCCAGCCACCAGGATTTCCAGTTCCATTGGAGTTAATAGCTGCATCTGCTGCAATGGCTGCGTCAAATGCTGTTTGCAATGCTCCTGAAGAAACAAACTCACCAAACCCTTCCATAGTGGAGGTTGGAAAGAAGACCCCTTGGGCACCATACACTCCAAGATTAAATGAATTATCAAACTGAAACTTTTCGAAAGAAATACCAAGGGTAGTCGTGTGTTTCCCTTTTACAAAACTAATATTATCTGAAAATTGAAAAACTTTTTGCTGTAAATCATTGTTTATAGAAAAAGGTTCATGTCCAGCTATAATATAGTTCGAACCGTCTTTTGTAATAGTTAAAGAAGGTGCTGGTGTTGACATTGGATTTCTAAAGTCGTTAAAATGAGTGTAGCCAATTTGAAATTTATTAGATGCATTTCCTTCAAAGTCGGAATTCAATTCCATTTGAAACGATTGTAATTTATTATTTATTTGATAGCCCGCATTTTCGAATTGTAATGTTGATGCACTTGGTCCTCTAAATCCAAGCGCTGTTGGATGTGCAGGTTTCTCTTTTGAAGCGTCTAAAAAATTATAAATCAATGCCAAACGATTGTTATCATTAATATTCCAATCTAATTTAAAAATACCTTTTGTAGATTCTGTCCTATGAGTAAAACCTTCGTAGGCTCCAGGGTCGTATCCAACAGCAAGTAAAGCATCTCGAACTTCTATCAAATCAGATTCAAGAACTCTAGATTCGTTGATCAGACCCGATCCTGAATTTGGCAACCAATTTTGTCCTAAATCTTCTCGATCGTCTTTTTCAAAATTAGCAAAGAAAAATAATTTATTTTTAACAATTGCGCCACCAATACTAGCACCAAATTGTAATTGTTTAAGATCTGCAACAGAAACTTCATCTCCTTTCACTTTATTTCCAGTTAAGCTTTCGTTACGATAGAACCCATAAACAGTACCATGAAAATTATTAGTTCCACTTTTAGTTACTGCATTGATCAAGGCTCCAGTAAATCCAGATTGTCTCACATCATAAGGAGCTGTCGAAACTTGAATCTGTTCAAGAGCGTCTAGGGAAACTGGTTGGGCATCTGTTTGACCTCCTGGTGTAGCAGCATCTAAACCAAAGGGATTGTTAAATATGGCACCGTCTAAAGAGTAATTATTAAATTGATCGTTTCTACCTCCAAAAGACCCATTGCTTGAAGAAGGTTCCAATCGAGTAAAATCGGATGCTGATCTTGAAATGGTGGGTAAACGTGTTAATTCTCTTCTACCGATATTAGTTTCAGCACCGGTACGGTCGCTCCCAAAGGTATTTTTTCCAGCGCCTGTTGTTAAAATCACAGCGTCTAACTGTTGACTGTCTTCGGTTAGGGTAACATCCAGATTAAACGCCTTTCCTAAATCAAGATAAACATTATCAAAAGTTTGAGTGCTATACCCAACGTAGGAAACGGTTATGGAGTAAGGCCCACCTACCCGTAAATTAAGTAGATTATACCTTCCATCTAAATTGGTGATGGCTCCTGATTTAGTTCCAGAAGGTGTATGAACTGCGATGATGTTGGCACCTGAAAAAGAGGCTCCCGACTCATCCATGATTAATCCTTTGATACTTGAAGTAGTAACTTGTGCATTTACGATACAAAAAGCAAAAAGAAAAAGAACAAAAACTATTTTTTTTAGATTTTTCATTGTAAGTATTATTAATTAGTTCTTAAACTTATGCATAAAAAAAACCACTTTAATTAAAAAGTGGTTTTTAATATTAACAATTATTGCTAAATAGTTAACAAAATATTAACTATTACTTTTTTTCTGCAACTACTTCAAAAGAAATACTAGACACAACGTCTCTATGAAAACGGATTTTTGCGTCGTATTGACCGGTTCGTTTTATTAAACCACCAGCAATTGTAATGTATTTTTTATCGATGGTTACACCATTGCTTTCTAGTGCGGCTGCTAAATTGGCATTAGAAACAGATCCAAATAATTTGTTTCCTTCACCCGATTTAGAAGCTATTTTAATTTCTAAACCATTTAACTTAGCTGCTTCTTTTTGAGCGTCTCCAATGATTTTCTTTTCCTTGAAAGCACGTTGTTTCAATGTTTCCGCAAGAACCTTTTTGGTAGATGGTGTTGCTAAAACTGCCAAACCTTGTGGTAACAAAAAATTTCTTCCATAACCGTTTTTCACAGTTACGATGTCGTCAGTAAATCCTAGATTCTCAACGTCTTTTTTTAATATAAGTTCCATATCCTATCTAATTTTTATTTTAATAAATCTGCTACGTATGGCATCAAAGCTAGGTGTCTAGATCTTTTAACTGCTACCGCAACTTTACGTTGATATTTAAGAGAAGTACCTGTAAGTCTTCTTGGTAATATCTTTCCTTGTTCGTTTATAAATCTCATTAAAAAATCTGGATCTTTATAATCCACATATTTAATACCAGACTTTTGAAACATACAATATTTCTTAACTTTTGCAGTCTCAATATTAAGTGGGGTAAGATATCTGATCTCTCCCTCTTTTTTTCCTTTGGCTTGTTGTTCTATAGATGACATAGCTTATGCAGTTTTTTTGTTACGATTTCTTCTTTTCTCGGCCCAAGCAATTGCATGCTTGTCTAGAGCAACCGTTAGATAACGCATAATACGCTCATCTCTTCTGAACTCTACCTCTAATTCGTTGATAGCTTCTCCAGCTACTGTGTACTCAAATAAGTGATAAAAACCACTTTTTTTGTGTTGAATTGCGTAGGCTAATTTTTTTAGCCCCCAATTTTCTTTGGATATCATCTTAGCACCTTTGGAAACAAGAATTTCTTCATATTTCTTTACTGTTTCCTTTATCTGTTCTTCAGATAAAACGGGATTTAAGATGAAAACAGTTTCATAATGATTCATAAAATTTTAATTTAATTTATTAATTAAGCAACTTAGCAATACGCCAAGAGCGTGCAAAAATACTACTTTTTTTAGAAACCACAAACCTATACCACTAAGTTATTTCCTCTTTGTAAGCATTAAAAAAAACCCTATTTTTATCGATAAAGTATAAATAACTTGCATTTCATCGATAATGTGAGTATCATTGATACAGAAAACTTAACATTGTGGACAAACCGGTATTAAAATGTGCCATTGTAGATGATTCTCCCCTACAAAGGCTATCCATAGTTCGATTGATCCAAAATCACCAGTCTCTTGAACTTGTAGCAGAATACAATAACGCTGTAGAAGCAAAAACGGGAATGAGTGATACGGCAATTGATCTCCTTTTTTTGGATATAGAAATGCCTATTCTCAGTGGATTCGATTTATTGGACGATTTAAAATCAAAACCCCTTGTAATATTTATTGCTGCTAAAACAAAATATGCTTTTAAAGCTTTTAAATACAATGCTGTTGATTATTTAAAAAAACCGATAAGTAAAGAATTTTTCTTTGATGCTATTTATAAAGCAACCCGTTATTTTAAAATAAAAAATGAAGAAGGCTTTGATTCTGAAGAATTCATTTTCGTAAAAAGTAATTTAAAAAAACGAAAAGTATATTTAAGTGAACTTAACTATATTGAGGCTTTGGGCGATTATATTAAAATTTTTACCAAACACGAATCCTTAATTGTGCTCTCTACCATGAAATCTTTTGAAACACTATTGCCAAAGGAAAGGTTTTTAAGAATTCACAAATCCTATATCGTAAATCTTGGTAAAGTGTTGGGATACAACAGTAAATTTATTGAATTAGAAAAACATCAAATTCCACTCAGTAGAAAGCGGAAACCTGAACTTATTGAAGCTCTTAAAAAATTTATGTTTCGCTAGTAATTATCAACATCAATAGTCAATCGCACACTTGAAAAATCTTTAATGGCGTTAAAACTCTTTAACATCGAAGTAATAAAATTCTTTGTTGCTTTTAACGACTGCTCCTTCGGAATTTTAATTAAAATATGAGTAATAAACAAGTTTCTAATTCTTCCAACTGGAGGTGTTTCAGGGCCTAGTACATGTTCCATTAATTTCATTTTTAAGGCATTGGCGAGCCAAAGCGAGGCTTTGTCCATTTTTTGAAAAGATCGATCCTTTAGCGTGATTTTAATCATTCGATAAAAGGGTGGGTAGTTGTATCGGTACCGTTCTTCCAATTGTTGTTCATACATTTCTTCAAAATTATTAGTACTAACCTGCTGAAGGATTTGATGATATGGATTGTAGGTTTGAATAATGACTTTTCCACGCTTTTTTGTTCTACCCGCTCTTCCTGCAACTTGTTGTAGCAATTGAAAACTACGCTCATGTGCCCTAAAATCAGGAAAGTTAAGAAGATTGTCAGCATTCATAACTCCCACCAAACTAACATTTCGAAAATCCAACCCCTTTGCTAACATTTGGGTACCAACCAAGATGTCAATTTCCTTTAGCTCTAAAGCTTCAATAATTTTTGCATAAGCGTGTTTACGTTTCATGGAATCTTGATCCATTCTTGCGATTTGATGGTTAGGAAATAATTCTTTTAATTCCAATTCAATTTGCTCGGTTCCAAACCCCTTACTGTCTAACGTTTCGTTACCGCAAGCAATACAAGAAATCATTTTTGAAGTATGATATCCACAATAGTGACATCGCAATTGGTTTTTGTACTGATGAAAAGTTAAGCTAACATCACAATTAGGACATTGAGGAGAAATACCACAAGTCGTACATTCAATAATAGGAGAATAGCCTCTTCGATTTTGAAAAAGTATCACTTGTTCCTTATTTTTGAGCGCTTCATTTATTTCTTCCAACAACCGATCGCTAAAATGACCTTTCATCAGTTTTTTTCGATGTTTTTCTTTGACATCTACCAATTCGATTTCAGGCATCAATACATTCCCAAATCGTTTTTTCAAAGTAACCAATCCGTATCGATTGTTGGTGGCATTAAAAAAACTTTCCAGGGAAGGAGTAGCGGATCCCATAAGAAGTTTAGCTCCATGGTATTTTGCCAAAACCACTGCACTGTCCCTCCCGTTGTATCTTGGCGAAGGGGCATATTGTTTAAAGGAAGGTTCGTGTTCCTCGTCGACAATTAATAACCCTAATTTTGAAAAGGGTAAAAAAAGCGAAGAACGAGCACCAATAATAATCTGAGCTTTTGCCTTATGGTCTAAGACATTATTCCATACCTCTACCCTTTCACTAATGGAATATTTAGAATGATAAACCGAAATTTTTTCTCCAAAATAATGCTGTAGCCTACTAATTAGTTGTGTGGTAAGAGCAATTTCAGGAAGCATGTATAAGACTTGCTTACCCTGCTTAATAGCAAAATCAATTAATTGTACATATATTTCTGTTTTTCCACTAGAGGTTACTCCGCGTAAAAGCGTAATATCATTTTTAATAAAAGACGTATTTATTTCGTCCAAGGCTTGAGTTTGAGCCGCACTTAAATTTTTAATGGGAGCATTTTTTTCTAAATTAAATTCAACTCGATCTTTTTGAATAAAATACTCTTCTACTATTTCTTTAGCAATCAGTTTATTGATGACCGCGGAATTAGAATTACTTTTTTTCTGAAGTAAGACCGATTCAATGGCTTTGTCTTCCTTACTCGAGAGCATTAATAAGGTCATGATAACCTCCCGTTGTTTTGGAGCCCTAGACAAGGTGTCAAGTAGGTTTTTTAAATTTTCTTGAGAACTGTAATGAGAAGATAATTTAATAAATCGTTTTATTTTCGGTCGGTATTTTTCATAAACCTCCTCTTGAACGACAATATGCTTTTTTTCAATTAGATTAGTTAAAACACCCATTACATTTTTTCTGTCCAAAATCGACCGTATATCGTTAATATGTAGTGAAGGTTGGCTCTGTAGCGCTTCCAATACCAAGAACTCTACATCATTAAGTTCCGAAACAGCAATAGTAGCATTTGTATTTAAAGTGATGATCGTTTCACTCTCCAATAAAAAACCATTGGGTATTGCTGCTTTTAAAACCTCTCCTAATGTACATAAGTAGTAGGAAGCCATCCATTGCCAATGCTGTATTTGAAATTCATTAATAACAGGAAATTCATCGAGTATCTGGTCTATAGATTTGATTTCGTAACCTTGCGGTGTTTGCTGATGTATGTTAAGAACTATTCCGGTGTAAATTTTAGCTTTTCCAAAAGGGACTGCTACACGCATTCCTGGCTTTAGGAACATCGCCTCATCCTTATTTACCTCATACGTAAAAGTCTGTTTTAAAGGAATGGGTAAAATGACATCTATACAATACACCGGTTAATTTTTTAAGCGAAGGGTTTTCAATGTTGCATTTAATTCGAAACCCAATAATAATAGATTCGAATTAATCCAGATATAAAGCATTAAAATTAACAATGCTCCTATGGAACCATAAAGCTCATTATAGTTCGAAAAATTAGTAATGTACAGACCAAACAAATAGGTTGTTAAAGCAAATAAAAAGGTAGTGACTAAAGCACCCACAGAAAAAAACTTTATACTTTTCCCTTCTTTTATTCCAAAATAATTTAACGTAGCAACCACGAAGTAAATTAAAACTAATAAAATGATGTATCGGACCAATTCTAGCCAAAAGACGACATTGCTGAGCAATTGGTCATTGTTTAGTTCCCATATGAAGTTTTCGGTGTAAACAATCAAAGTAATTGTAAAAAGAAGAAGAATTGCTAAGAAAACCGAAACCATTAATGCTACGATATACTGTTTAAAAAAAGATCTGTTGATGGTAATGTGGTATGAATATTCGAAAGAACTAAATATAGCGCTTACCCCATTGGCCATTAAAAAAATTGTAAGTAGAAATACAAATGACAGGAGCCCCCCTCGAGGATTGCTCATAATATCAGATATGACAGGCATAAAAAAACTTGCGGTATCAACGGGTAAAATATCTTGAACAAAATCAACTAAGTTTTGAGGCTCTATGGGTAAATATGGAATTAAGTTTAGTAGAAAAAGCAGAAAAGGAAATAAGGCCATAAAAAAACTAAACGCAATAGATCCAGCCCTTGAAGAAAACGTCCCTTCGATAATTCCAATCAGATAAGTTTTTAAAAGATCGTACATCGACAATCCATTAAAGCCGGGTAACTTAATTTGACTCGGTACAGTGATTAAAACTCGAAGTCCAGGAGTTTTTAATATAAACTTTTCAAGATCGGTACTCATAGTGCTTTTAGGCTTAAATCCATATTATTAACCGAATGAGTTAATGCTCCACTAGAAATATAATCGACGCCGCAGTCAGCGTATTGTTTTACAGTTTCTAAGGTGATTCCTCCGCTGGATTCAGTAAAACACTGATTGCCAATTAATGAAACAGCTTTTTTGGTATCCTCATAATTAAAATTGTCTATTAAAATTCTGTACACACTATCGGATTGAAGTATTTCTTTAATTTCTTCCATATTTCTTGCCTCAACGATGATTTTTAAATCCAGGTCATGCTCCAATAAATAATGTTTCGTTTTATTAATGGCTTTGGTAATTCCGCCACAAAAATCAATATGGTTGTCCTTTAACATAACCATATCATACAGAGCAAAACGATGATTTTCACCGCCTCCAATTTTTACAGCCCATTTTTCAAGAGCTCTTATTCCGGGGGTAGTTTTACGGGTGTCTAATATTTTTGTTGAGGTTTCTTTCAATAAATCCACATAGTGCTTTGTTTTTGTTGAAATGGCACTCATTCGTTGCATTGCATTTAAAATTAGGCGTTCCGATTTTAAAATAGATTGCGAATTTCCAGCTACGTAAAAACAAATATCCCCTGATTTTACCAAATTTCCATCTTCAATCAAAATTTCCATTTTTAATCCTGGATCTACATAATTAAATACCCGCTTGGCAAATTCAACACCAGAAATTACTCCATTTTCTTTGATCAATAACTTTGCTTTACCAACAGCATCACTCGGTATGCATGCCAGGGAGCTATGGTCTCCAGTACCAACATCTTCACGGATAGCATTGGCTATTATAAGATTTATTTCTTTATTGAATTCTGATGTAGCTATCATCATTTAGGTTTTTAACAAAAATAAGAAATTAGCGCAAAGCAATTGAAAAGATATCGTAATATTAAATAATCAAATTCTTTCTATTTTTGAAAATAATAAACAACGCCAAACCAATTACTAAAATTCAATGAAAATAAAACTAGTAGCTATCGGAAAAACAGACTCAAACTCTTTGCAGCTATTAATTGACGAATATTGTAAACGGCTCGGGTTCTACATTTCATTCAGCATCGATATCATTCCAGATATCAAAAACTCAAAAAATCTATCTGAGGCGCAACAAAAAGTAGCTGAAGGAAAAGAACTACTAAAAAAAATTGAAAAATCGGATGCTGTTGTTTTACTCGATGAAAATGGGACTCTTTATAACTCCATTAAATTTTCAGCATTTCTTCAAAAAAAAATGAACAGTGGCCTTAAACAATTAATTTTTGTAATTGGGGGACCCTATGGTTTCAGTGAGGAAGTTTACAAACGTTCCAATGGGAAAATTTCCCTATCCCCTATGACTTTTTCGCACCAAATGGTACGCTTGTTTTTTACCGAACAATTGTATAGAGGCTTTACTATTTTAAGAAATGAACCTTACCACCATCACTAACTTAACCGTTGCTATCGTACTTATTCTACAATAAATTTAGTGCGGAAATAGTCCGCATTATTGTGTATCATTAAAATATAGAACCCTTTATTTAATTGATGGTCTACCGTAATAACTTCGGTTGTATTGGAAATATTTTTTGTCAATACCAACTGACCCGAAGAATTATAGACCAATACTTCTAAATTTTCAAAACGATTGTTCGTTCCCCGTTTTATAGTTAGCTTTTCAGAAACAGGGTTTTCCATCAAATAAAAATTTGCATACGCTGATTCTCCTAGAGATAGGGGTACTTCTCGAATTTCTGATAATGCAAAAGCAACGTTTTGTTCAGTTAATTGAACATGAAATTCATTGATATCAGGAATATGAGCATTTTCAAAAGGAGAGTTATCCACATTTGGAATAGCAAACCAATCGTTTTCATTTTCAATTGCCATAGCGCTTATACTAGGTATAAAAGAATATTCACTTTGTTCAAGATTTTCAAAAAATTCGATAATAATGGGATCATCAAGCTCTCCTAGGCCCGATGCGATATCACTTTTTCCACCTGGGGAAGCATCTACTCCGTCGGAATACGAAAAAGATGCAGCATCGGCTCCAAAGGTAGCAAGTGGAATTCCAGCTAAAAAAGTTGAGAAATTGGTTACGTTAATAGACGCTCCTGCTTCAGGTGTAAAGTTGATCTTAATATCAGCAGTTAAGGTAGCTCCTAGGTCTATTGTGGTATTAATCATTTCGATTCCAGGCGATCCTATAGATGTTCCTTGTCCACTCCCATTAATCATACTAACATTACGCACATCGGACGGAAATCCTAAATCATTTAACTCTGTTTGAAAGGCATCTCTAAAATTTGGAGCGCCTTCAGGTAACAGCAAATTAGAATCTTGCTCAAAGTCAGAACCTGTTAATAAATGTCCTAAATAATGATCCAACAACATTTCTTTAGCGGCCGGACTATTTAAAACATTGTCAACAAGCAATTGAGCTTGGTCATTATCCAATTGTTTTGCAAAATAATTAATAAGGTATTGAAAACCTATTGGAATGTTTGCCCCCAAATGAGGAGCATCAAACGAAATGTACAGTCGGGTTTCATGCGGGAGCCCGTTTTCTTCCATATAAGCCAACCCATATCGACTTATTAACCCTCCCATGCTGGGGCCAATAATCACCAATTCTTCACTACCGACTTTTTCAGAGTTAATAAAATTAATTAATTCAATGAGTACCATCGCATTGCGTTGTATATAGTCTGCACCACCGTCAATATCTTTACCGTCAGTAGTGTATAATGGTGCATTTAACGCAACAAAATCATAGCCCTCATCTCTCAAAATATCAGCTAAATTTTGTCCAGCTATATCTAAACTTGCATAAAGCATCGACAAATTTCTAGTATCCCCGGGATCAAAACCATCAACCATAATGATAGGTTTGTCTAATACACCATCTACATTGTCCATGAAAATTTCATATTCGCCTTGCCCAAAATATGCTTGAGATTCATTATAACCTTGGTAAGGAATAGTTGCTGTTATAGTTTGAGCATATAAGTAGGAACAAAATAAAAAGAATACTGTAAGTGTAAAATTTTTCATAAATATAATTTTGAGCGATATTTTTTTACAATATACATGATTTTGTTTTGCTGATAAATTTTTAAAATCTAATTGTTTCCTATTATAACTAATCAAACAGTGGAGTAATAATTAAAAATATATTTAATGGTTTACTTTTTATTATAGGAGATTTTAGATGAATCCAACATAAAAAATCCTTAGTAGCTTATCGTTTCTAGATTTTTAAATTAAACATTTTCGTCCATAAGATTTTGAAAAAATTCAAGGTGTTTTGCAATATGGAAGCCATCTACCAAACCATGATGTACATAAATTGCTACATTCATGAGTTGTTGCGCATCGCGAGTAAACATTTTTCCAAATGTAATTTTAGGAGCGGTTTCATCAAATTTAAATTTTCTGGCATGCGTCAAACTTGAGAACGTATGCCAGGGTATGGTTGAATAATGAACAACATCTTTTCTTGAATCGCCCTCTTTAAGTCGAATACCTGAGGAATTTTTAACCTTATTAATTTCAGATTGTAAGCCATTATTAAAATTATTAAAATCTTGATCAAAAGGTGTAAAAGTAAAAGCAAACGTACCGTCAGCTCTTCCTATAGTAGTTGCTGGGTGAATCTGGTCATAAACAACAATTTGATCGCCAATGATTCGGCACCTCATTTCTTCGACAAGATTAACCGCACAAATAGATTTATGAAGATAATACGAAAAAAATGATTGCTTCCTAGATTTAGCTATTTGGTAGGCCTTGGTACAATTAATTTCAGAAACTATTCCGAAATAGGGTTCATCATACTTCGAAAAAAAATCAAAATGTTCTTTTCGTTTCCACGAGGACTGATCAAGGATTTTCATAATAGACAAAATTTTAACCAAATATATATAATAATAATTGGTCTTTTTTTTTATTAAATTTGTTTGTGTAAATTTTTTTAATGCAAACAAGAAATTACGAAGGAATCTTTATTGAAAATCAATCATCATCTCTTAGGTTTGAAAAATTGGTTTTTGAAGCCCCTTTGCAAATTAATATTAATAATAAAGCCTACACCGTTGTTATGAGAACACCTGATAACGATAAGGATTTAGTTCTTGGCTTGCTTTATGCTGAAGATATTTATAAAAAAACAAACTCTGTTATTTTTGAAGTAATTGAGAAAAATAACAGTGTTCCAAGTATTATAAACGTAATCATAGCAAAAGATAAATTAGGAGATGGTTATCTAAATAAAAGAACTTTATTATCTGTTTCTTCGTGTGGAATTTGTGGAAAACAAAAATTAGGAGATCTACATGTTAGCGGTCCAAAACTAAGCAATAACCTTCTGTTTTCATCATCAAATATCCGAAAAATGTTCAATTCTTTATTGAAACACCAGCCTACTTTTAAAAAAACGGGGGGGAGTCATGCTGCAGGAATTTTTGATCAACACTATAAACTTTTATCTGTTCGAGAAGATATAGGTAGACACAACGCAGTTGATAAATGTGTTGGAGATTTAATCCAAAATAAAAAGCTATCTAGCGGTACTTTTTTGTTGGTAAGTGGTCGTGTTTCCTATGAGATATTATCGAAAGCTTTTTTAGCAAAAATACCTGTAATAATAGCCGTTTCTGCTTGCTCTTCTATGGCGGTAGATTTTGCAAAAGAATTTGGAATTTGCTTAATTGGATTTTCTAGAGTTAATAAAATGACTATTTATTCTAATCCTTCTTTTTTTGAAAAAAAATTAACTTAATGGGAATTGATAAAAAACATGCACAACCGCCAGAAAAATTAACTGGTATAAAAATTGAAGAAATCCCCTCTTCAGCAGCAGGATTTAAAGCGATAAAATCTGCTATTACTCATATAAACAATGAAGTTGGATTATATAAAGGTATAGGACTTTTAGCAAACCTAAATCAAAAAAAAGGAATGGACTGCCCAGGTTGTGCGTGGCCAGATCCTGATGAAAAAAGAGCTTTTTTAGCAGAATATTGCGAAAACGGAGCTAAGGCTGTTGCAGAGGAAGCTACAAAAAAAAGAGTATCCCCAATATTTTTTGCATCCCATTCGATCTCAGAGCTTTCAAAATTATCTGATTATGAGATTGGGAAAAAAGGTAGAATTACTCATCCTGTTGTTTTAAATAAAGAGGGTGACTATTATGAAGAAATTAGCTGGAAAGATGCTTTTAAATTAGTAGGGACCGAATTGAATAAATTAAAATCTCCAGATGAGGCTATATTTTATACTTCAGGAAGGACCAGTAATGAGGCTGCATTTTTATATCAATTATTTGTAAGACAATTTGGAACCAATAATTTACCTGACTGTTCGAACATGTGTCACGAATCCAGTGGTGTTGCTCTTAGCGATACTTTGGGTATTGGAAAAGGATCCGTAACTCTTGAAGATTTTAATCATGCAGAGTTAGTAATTGTTATGGGTCAAAACCCTGGAACTAACCACCCAAGGATGCTTACCGCTCTTGGAAAAACAAAAAAAAGAGGTGGAAAAATAATCACCATTAATCCTTTACCAGAAGTTGGATTAATGAACTATCGTGATCCACAAAACCCATTAAAATGGGTTGGTAAAGCACAAAAGCTCACTGATATTTTTTTACAAGTAAAAATAAATGGAGATGTAGCGCTTTTAAAAATTATTTTAAAATTATTATGGGAAAAAGAAAAAGAAAATCCAAACACCGTATTTGATCATCATTTTATAAAGGAATATACTATTGGCTATCAAGATTTTATTAAACAACTAGAAACAGTCTCTGTAGATGAATTGATTCCACAAACAGGGATCGATTTTAAAACTATTAAACAGGCCGCAAGCCTAATTGCTCAAAAGAAAAAGATTATTATCTGTTGGGCTATGGGTTTAACACAGCATAAAAATGGAGTAGATAATATTCGTGAAATCGTTAATCTTTTGTTGTTAAAAGGAAGTATTGGTAAAAAAGGAGCTGGAACCTGTCCTGTTCGAGGACATTCTAACGTTCAAGGGGATAGGACTATGGGGATTTGGGAACAACCAAAAGCATCATTCTTAAATCGCTTAGAAAAAGAATTTAAATTTAAAGCACCAAGAAAACATGGATATGATGTCGTAGCCTCAATTAAAGCCATGCATCAGAAAAAAGCAAGTGTTTTTATAGGTATGGGAGGAAATTTTATTTCTGCAACACCTGATACTGAATATACAGCAGAAGCACTTAAGAATTGCGAATTAACGGTACATATTTCTACCAAGTTAAATAGAAGTCATTTAATTCATGGTAAAAAGGCATTAATTTTACCATGTTTGGGTAGATCTGAAAAAGACTTTCAAGAAAAAGGTGAACAATTCGTAAGTGTTGAAAACTCCATGGGAGTAGTTCACTCCTCCTCGGGACATTTAAAACCATTATCAGAATTTTTATTGAGTGAAGCTGCTATTGTGGCGGGAATAGCAGAAGCAAGCCTCAAAAATTCAACTGTTAACTGGACAGGCTTAATAAAAAATTATGACCACATAAGAACTAAAATTGAAGCAACCATTCCAGGATTTAAAGATTACAATAAAAGAATTAGAAAAAAGGATGGTTTTCATCTTCCAAATTCAGCAAGAGATCAAGATTTCTCGACCACTTCAACAGGTAAAGCAAATTTTAGCATAAATTCTATTTCTGATATTGTTTTAGAGAAAAAACAATTACTAATGATGACTATTAGAACCCATGATCAATACAATACCACCATTTATGGATTAAATGATCGATATCGAGGAATTTTAAACGAACGTAGGGTCATTTTCATGAATCCATTAGATATCGAAGCTAATGGGTTAAAAAAGTTAGATAAAGTTGATTTAATAAGTCACTTTAAAGGAAATAAACGCATTGCTAAAGGTTTTCTAATTATTCCATATAATATTCCAAAAAAATGTACTGCTACTTATTTTCCTGAAACTAACGTATTGGTTCCGTTAGATAGTAAAGCCAGGTTAAGTAATACCCCCACTTCAAAAACAATTATTATAACTGTTCAAAAAAATTAAAGTTTCATAAAAAATCGGATCCATGAAAGCTTTCTTTCGGAGTGAGGATGATATTTTAGAGATAATTCTATCAAATTGGATTTATCCAATATACTCTTGTAATGAGTAAAAGATTTAAAACCCGCTTCACCATGATAAGATCCAATCCCACTATTTCCGACTCCACCAAACGGTAATTTTGGATTTGCGATGTGCATAATAGCTTCGTTTATGGCTCCGCCTCCAAAAGATATTTTTCGCAAAATATTCTTTTTTACACTCTTTTTAGTAGAGAAAAGGTAACAAGACAATGGCTTTGGATTATTATTCACATAGGAAATTGCTACCTCCAAATCCTCGTAGGGTAACACGGGTAAAATGGGACCGAAAATTTCTTTCATCATAACTTCATCATCAAACGCAACTCCTTGTAATACAGTTGGTTCAATTACTCTATCTAAAGCATTTACACCACCTCCATGATATACTTTATCAGAAGGAATCATGTTGGACAAACGCTCTAAATTTTTATGATTAATTATTTGCGTATAATTTCCATTTTCTATTGAAAATTTTTCTTTTTCAATTTCAATTTTTAATAACTCTAAAAATTGTTTTTCAATCGATTTATGAACTAAAACGTAATCTGGCGCTATACACGTTTGTCCTGCATTTATAAACTTTGCCCACACCAATCTTTTAACAGTCATTTTTAAATTACACTCTTCAGTAACAAAAGCTGGACTTTTTCCACCCAACTCGAGCGTAACAGGTGTTAAATTTTTAGCTGCTGCCTGATAAATAATTTTTCCAACCTGTGGGCTTCCGGTAAAAAATATCTTGTCAAATTTATTTTCTAATAAAAGCGTAGTTTCAGCGACACCTCCCTCGATTACTTTTAAATACTTCGAATCAAAATTTTCATTAATTAATTTTGCCATCAAAGAACTCGTATGGGAAGCTATTTCACTCGGCTTGATTACTACCGTGTTCCCTGCTGCTATAGCTGCTACGACCGGTGACAAGGTCAGTTGATAAGGATAATTCCAAGCACCAATTACTAAACAAACTCCAAGTGGCTCAGGAACAATATAACTTTTGGCAGGGAAATTTAGAAAATTTGTTCCTACCCTCTTTACTTTAGACCATTTATAAATATTTTTTTTAGCATATTTTATATCGTGGTAAATTAACGCTAATTCAGTCGCATAGGTATCAAAAACTGATTTTTTAAAATCTTTGTAAATAGCTTCATTTAATAAACTTTCGTTTGATTTTAAGAGTTTCTCAAGTTTGCTAAGTTGTTCTAATCGGTAATCTATAGATTTAGTCTGATGGGTATAAAAAAAAGCACGTTGTTCGGAAACTACATTTTTCATGGTTGGTCAAATTTGTTCCCTAAAGTACTACTTCATCAACAAACAATCAATAAAATCTGTGAACATGTGGAATAATAAACCAACTGCTACGATTCTAAACTTTTTAAAATAGAACATTAAGACGTACAAAATAATCGCATAGTAAGAATGAAGAATATGAAAATTTATACTGCAACGATTTGGCGAATATATGGGATTTGCGAATAAATGATCTAGATCAACTAGCATGGTTGCTAGTAATATCAACCAGGCCTTTTTCCAATTATCTTTAAAAAAAACCCAAGCAATTAAGCCTGGAGCTAATACATGAAGTGAATAGTGAAGGATAAATGAAGACATGATACTAGTCCCTTCCTCTATTAAGTACTCTATATTGTTCGTAACATTGACTAATGGCATCTAATATCTGTAGATCATTCGCCGTACGAATAAAACTTTTTGAATAGCTGCAATTGTTTAATATTTCATCGATATCTATTTTTTCTAATTGCAGAACGGCCATTAAAGTTTCTCTATCGTATTTAGATTGGAGTAAGTTTCTAATTTCGTCATCGTCTTTCATTTGACGCAACTTTTTCATTTGTTTAGGACGCTTACCAAATATATTATATAGAAAATCTGCAGGATTAAATATCGCACTTAAAACTTTAGTGACGGCACCTGACTGGCCTTGACCACCTTCATATCCACCACCAATACCTGCTATTCGGTAGCGTTGATCATCATATATTGGAATTAGTTTTGCATCTACTTCTAAATAACCTGTTAATTCAATAGGTTTCACAACGACCTCTTCCAAAGCAATACTCAATTCAGTCATTTTAATTTTAATTTCTCCAAATTTCATCCAATCATTAGTAACTCGAACCCGTATCGATTTAAACCCTAAATATGAAAAATAAAGAGTATCGTTAACTTTAGCTTTCATTATAAAATTACCATCCTCATTGGTTAAAGTACCTTTTACAGAATTTAAATTAACCACATGAACATTTTCTAATACAAGATTATTGGAAGAGTTTAAAACTTTACCGTTGATAACTGAGGAGGTAACAACAGTCGAATCCTTCTCGTTTATGATGATCTCTTGTGACCAACCAATTAAAGTGATAAAAAACAAGATAAATAATACGTATTTTTTCATAGAGAACGTAAATATAACCCAATAGGATTAAATTGCGAATCAAAATTTTTATTCTAACAAAATTTTAATAGTTAACCCCTGTTTCGCCTTCTACCACCTGTTCCAGAATTATTTGGACGCTCACTTTTTCTTCTACTTCTTCCTTTAAAACCTGAATTCCCTGAATCTCTTCTTGAGCGATCGTTGCGTCCACCTTCTTTTTTTCCTTCATCACCTCTTCTACTATCTCGTTTTCCTCCAGTTCTTTCAGTACTTGTTCTATTACCTCTTCGTTCTCCACTACGGCCCTTGAAACCACCATGATCTCTTCCTCTTCCGCGATCTCTTCCTCGACCACGGTCTCTTCCTCCTCTTCTTCC
>ERZ1049444.1283-NODE-1283-length-19225-cov-20.727491_pt1 | contig 19225 bp, 15 predicted proteins | sample MGYA00383101_ERZ1049444 | MGnify/ENA primary metagenome ERZ1049444 (study PRJEB29581, sample SAMEA5548371) | metagenome | biome: marine; feature: coastal; material: water | depth 50 m | study: Short-term variability in the microbial, nano- and picoplankton...
GTTTATGAGCATAGAAACCCCAAGGAATAGTTGCATATAAGATTGAACTTAAAAATAAAAGTAAAACAATTATTTTAAATCGCCTTTTCATCTTATAAAACTACCAATTTACCATCTTTTAAAATTGGAATAATATCTGACTTTACTGGAGGTGCTAAACAAAAACGAGTATCATCCTCCATATTTAAAGATTTTAATCTTCTTCTATGAGAGGAATCGCTTAAATAAGTAAAAAGATTTCCATCAGCACTTTTAAGCAACTGCATAGATGCAAATAAAGAGTCACAATTAGATTCATATCTCCCTGACTCCAAAAGTAGCTTAGCTAAACTTCCTGCAAAAATGGGATCTTCCAAATTAAATACTCCTTTCCAACCTGAACAAAGAAGTATTACATCATTATGTTCCTCAATTAAATGTTGTGCAACAGCCTCAATATTAATGTAAGAAGCTGTAAGTACTTTATGCTCCTTAGCATTGTAAATAGCTTTAGTACCATTAGTTGTAGTAAGCACTAAAGTCTTACCCTCAACATCAGCATTAATATAATGAAAAGGTGAATTTCCATAATCAAAACCTTCAATAGGTTTTGCATTACGTTCGGCAGCAACTATACACCCTTCTTTTCCTTTATATTCCAATGCTTCATCTAGAGTTTGCACAGGAATAATTGCTTTTACTCCTTCCATAAAAGCAGTAGAAATTACGGATGTTGCTCTTAGCACATCAACCACAACAACAGTTGATTTTCCGTCTGCATATTTTTCAAACTGATCGGCAGTAAAGCAAACAGATATATTCTTTTTAGTATTCATTATTTTACAAAAGGTAAAGCTACAACTTCAGCTTTTATTTGTTTTTTACGGACTTTTATATAAACTTCACTTCCTACTTTTGTAAGCTCTTTAGGTACATAAGCCATAGCAATTGCTTTGTTTAAAGTAGGAGACATAGTACCAGAAGTTACAACTCCAATTTCATTTCCATCAATATCAACAATAGGATAATCTTTACGAGCAATTCCCTTATCAATAAGTTGAAGTCCAACTAATTTTCTACTAACACCTCCCTCCTTTTGTACTTTCAGTTGTTCATGATTTATAAACTCTTTTGAGAATTTAGTAATCCACCCTAAACCTGCCTCAATCGGTGATGTTGTGTCATTAATATCATTACCATACAGGCAAAAACCTTTTTCCAAACGCAAAGTATCTCTTGCAGCCAAACCAATAGGTTTCATTTCTATTGAAGTAGTAAATAACGCATCCCAAAGTTGCTTAGTGTCTTCATTTTTCACATACAATTCAAAACCAATTTCTCCTGTATATCCAGTTCTTGATAGGATAACATCCTCAATTCCTGCAATAGTTCCTATTTTAAAGTTATAGTATTTTATCTCTGATAAATCCACAGAAGTAAGCTCTTGTAAAAGCTCAATTGATTTTGGACCTTGCACAGCCAATAAAGAGTAATTATCAGATTGATTATCAACCTTACACCCAAAAGTATTGTGCTTATTTATCCATGCTAAATCCTTTTCCATGTTAGAAGCATTAACCACTAATAAGTAATTATTTTCTGTAATCATATACAATAAGAAATCATCAACAATTCCTCCTTTAGCATTAGGCAAACAGGTATATTGGATTTTACCAGGTGTAAGTTTACTTACATCATTAGTAGTAATGTATTGTAAGAAATCTAAAGCCTTTTCACCACTAACAAAAACTTCACCCATATGCGAGACATCAAAAACTCCAACTGCCTCACGAACAGTTTGATGTTCTAATTTTACTCCATCAGCATATTGTACAGGCATGTTATAGCCCGCAAACTCCACCATTTTTCCTCCAATATTTTCATGCACCTGGGATAATACTAATTGTTTCATCATTTTAAATTTTGGTAAATTTATATTAATTAGATAATTTATAACTCACTTTATTTAAACTTTCAGGACTACCAACAACTGTTACAATATCTCCTATTCTTAGCCTAGTAAAACCATGACAAATTAGTGCATTATCCTTCCTGTGAACAGATAAAATAATTGCATCTTGAGGGAAACGTAAATCCCTCAGTGCCATGCCATGCATTTCTTTTGCCGTTATTTCAATATCAATAGTGTCTTTACCATCTTCCATTCCCAGTAATAGTGATGTGGCTTGTGGTGAGCGAACAAAATGATCTAGCAAACTAACCATTGCTGTATTTGGCTCTACTATTTTAGCATCTAATTTTTGGAATTTCTCAGCATTATTTCTATCATTTAATCTCACAATTAAGTTTTTAGTACCTAAGGATTCATATGCATTATTTGCAATTATTAAACTATCATCATCAGATAGCATGGTAACAATAGTATTTGCTTTTTCACAAACCAGTTGCTTAAATGCATTATTATCCAAAGCTTTAATATGAACTATCTCAACATTGTCAATATCTTTTGTTTTATCCTTTTCTAGTCGGGTAGCAATTTTTACACTCCACCCTTGGCTGATCAACTGTGTAGCAAGGGCAATAGATTGATTTTCATATCCAAAAATAATGGCATCACGCATGTCATCACCATCCTTAGAATTGGCTTTGATATGTGCTTCATCCATCAAATTAATTGTCCATTTAAACAATGGTGGGCCAACAATAAGATTAATGATAATAACTGCAACTATTAAGGTTAAAAACTCTTCACCCCAAACAGGAAATTCCTTTGCAACAATAGTAGAAAGCCCTATTGCCACACCAGCTTGTGTTACATAAGACATTCCTCCTAATAAATTAAATTTCATTTTATCACCAGATACACCCCCCCCTACAACTGTACCAATAATAACACTTATTAGCCTAATAAAAAATAATAATAATGCAATCTGCCAAACCGATAATAATAAATTAATGGATAATGACAAACCGGTAAGAGTAAAGAAAGCTATATAAATAAAAGGACCTACTTTTTCCATAATGGTTAAAAACTCAAAACGAAAATTAGTGTAATTAGTAACCACAAAACCAGCAATAATACAGATTAATAAAGGTTCTAAAAACACCTCATGCCCTAACCATCCTATTGAATACACCCCAATATAATGGGTAAACACATACACTAAATAGCCTACAAAAACAATAATGACTGCTTTATAATTCTGCTCAATTTTAAGTGACATTATTTTTGATAACATACGCCCTAAACCATAACCTAAGGCAAAAGAGACTAATAATTCAGCAAGTAAAGCAATAATAAAGCCAACTCCAATTACCTCATTATTTATCATTGACTTTGATGATGCAAGGACAATGGTAAATAAGATAATTACAAATACTTCCTTTACAACTGTAACTCCTAACACTGTTGATGTAAAAGGGCCTTTAGCCCGTAACTCATTAATAACTGCAATGGCAGATGAAGGCGAGCGAGCAACAAAAATAGTACCCATAAACAATGCAATAACCAATTTAGTATTTGCTGACAAATCTGCCATAAAAGGAATTTCATTTGCCAAGAAGTAAACGATAGAGCTACTCATACTAAATATGATAACTAATTGCCAAAATGCTATCCAAGAAATTTGTTTTATTCTATTCCTAAGCGCCTTTAAATAAAGTTCAGAACCTGCAGCAAAAGCAATAAAAGCTAATGATAAATCATTAATAAATCCTAATTTTAAATGAATTCCAGTTGGCACCATTTTAAGGATAAATGGGCCTGCTATAATCCCAACAAATAAAATACCTGTAATAATTGGTAAATGTAATTGAGTAAACAGCTTTGAGATTTGACTAGAAGCAACTGCAATAATCAAAAAAGCGACTAATAATATAAGTGTTTCTGACATGTGTATTTTTATTTAGGTAAAGATAAAAAAACCTTAATAATATAATGTATAAACCTATTACTATTTATTTGTAAGCCACTAGAGGAGATATTTTATTTTTTCATATGAAACTCCTTTAGATACTGTTTCTGATTTAGCAGCTAAAATGATTTATTAATACTTGGTACACCTAGAAAGGATACGCTAAGGACTATGCTTTTCGGAACAGGAAAAGATAAGTTTGCTGTAAAAGCAACTTGCTCTGTTCTTAGGTTAACTCTCAAGCAATAGTTACTCTACAACTATTTTTTTCTCAGTAGTTCCATCATTAAACTGATAAAATAAGGTTTGATTGGAATTAGGAACTACCTCCCTACCTAATACATCAGTAATCTTAATCAGTTTCTTAGTTGCACTATTATCTTCTTCAACAGTAGTTGTTGAACCGACAGTTACAATAGAAAAAATTGAATCTAATAAGCAACCATCATTTGTTAAAGCTGATAATGTAATTGTATAATTTCCTGGTGCGGTGTAAGTATGAACGGCATTCTCATCAAATGAGAAATATCCATCCCCAAAATCCCAAACTACACTCTCATAGTTAGTTGATAAATTAGTACAACTAATACTATCATTATATTGGGTAAAGGAAAAATCAGCATTAAAAATATTCCAAGCAGATAAACTATCCAAAACTGTATTTGTTGCAATAGTCTGCAAACTTAAAGCTGTAATGCTATCAATTCCATTTGGCCAGTATGTACTACCAATACAACTCTTTTTAAATATCGTACTATAAAAAGTACAAGCCGATAAATAACTTCCATAAATACTCGGATGACTGTTATCAGAAGCATATAAATTAAGTGTGCTATCCATAGCAATTGATGCTTTCCAAGCCATACCAACTGGAGCGCAACTTGCATTGTTATCAATTGTCATTTCCAAATAGCTTTCTTTTAACCTTTGCTGCATTCCACTATAAGTACATATAGGTGGGTAAAACTGACAATTCTGCTGATCCCCATACTTTCTACCCCAAGTCATAAAAAACAATGGCTCAGTGCACGAGAAATGACTTTCAATTGAATCTACTAAAATTGCTGCATATGGGTAAGTATCATTAGCTACTTGTGATGGAGGAAAAGATGGCTCTTGACTTTGTGCCTGAAGAACCACATAATCCCATTGTTGTTGATTTATTTTTGAAAGTGTTTGTGCACTAGTAGAATGCACATTAAAAGTTGCGCCTCCAGGAGTGCTACTATCATGTATTAAAGTATCTCCAAATGACAATGCAATTTGTTTTACTAAATCTGGTAAGTTGTTTCCATAAGTATAAGAATTACCTATAAAAAGAACTTCTTTAGTTTGCTGAGAGAAAGCAGGTGATATACAAAGTATACCAGCTATTATTAATGTTAGTATTTTATTCAATATTTATTTGTTTATGCACAGAGCCATCATCATAAATATAAAATTGTGTTTGATTGGGATTAGGAACTACTTCCCTACCTAATACATCCAATATTTTTACTAATTCTTTAGATAATTCTTTTAAATCATCAATACTTGAAACGGTATTATCACAAGGTACCTCAACCTCAATATCATAATAGAAATAATAGTAACCTGGAGAACCTGCACTAGTACCCGTTATACTCATTATTGATCCAATATTATAAGGATAAATAGCTCCTGCATCATTTCTGTATAAATCTGAATTTCCATTAGAGATACCAAGTTGCATATTATTTCCAATAGGGACTTCAAAATTTAAAATAAGTTGCTGCTGCCCTTGAACTAAAGAATGAGTAGTATCATCTAGTACTGCCCCATTTGATGACCTTAACTCAAAAGTTACAGTTGTAGGATTATCAGCATAAAATTGAGCAGATTTAATCAACAACTCTGATGAAGCATTAAATATTAAATGCTGGTTTCCGCTAAAAAAACCACCTGTAGCAAATGTATTATCAGCCTCTCCTCCATACTCTAATGCTGTATTTGCATTTGGATTATAATTGTTTGCTGATGCATCCATACATCCTAAAATTGGTGCATTTGGGTCTATATTTAATACTGCATTTAATATTACAACTTGTCCATTTATTAAAGTAGCTTGCAAAGTATCGTTTATATATCCTGGCATAGAAAAAACTACATCAAAAATTCCTCCATCAGCATTTCCACAAGAGTAAATACCACTTAAGTTAGTAGTAGATGAATTTGGGATAATTGTATTTAAAATAACAATATTAGCACCAATAATAGCTGCCCCTGTACTCCCATCAGTTACATTACCTTCTAAATAGCAAGCTCCTGAAAATCCTCTTTCATAAACCAAAAGTTTAGCATTTCCATTAGTACTACTATTAATATCAGAAGAAATAATAATACCTGAAGGCAAGTAAGGATAAGTACCCCAACAACCATCAAAACCATTACCACTACCTGAGTAAGAATCATAATAAGCAACCTGAACCATATTATTAGGTTGAGAGATGTCATGCACAGTAGTGCCATCTCTATAGTAAGATGTAATTAAAAAATTACCATCAACATGTGTATTATGAGGTATAGAACTACTACCTGGATTAGATTGGATTCTGTCCACCTCTTGGATATTATTACAATCCGTAATATCATAAGCAGCTAAGTAAGCATCTGAAGTTTCATCAGTAGTAAATACAAAGTGACCATCATCACTAATCCAAGCATTATGCGTAAAATTATTAGGAGTACTATGTGCTCCTAGCGTGCTAGGATTGTTTTTATCACTTACATCAACAACATATAATTCACCTGCATAAATACAGCCTGCATACATAGTATCACCTCTTACCATCCCATCATGAATATAATGCTCATTCCACTCCCCTAAATAATGAGGAGCAGTTGCATTTGCTGCAACATCTAAAAATATAGCACCATCTGATGGACTACTTCCTGTAGCAGATGAAGCACCAAATATGTAACAAATTCCATTTTCATCAATATAAAGATTATGTGCTGCTGTAAATTCAACTGAAGCGCCAGTAGTGGGATTTGTAAAATTACTTACATGCCAATTAGTATTACCAGTCATATCTGTTAAATCTACAATTAATAAACCTGCATCAGCCTCAGTAGTTACATAAGCATAATTTCCCCAAGTTTTTACATCTCTCCAAGTAGAATTAATATCAGCTATTTGAAATTCTAAAGTAGGATTAGAGGGACTACTTACATTAACACAAGCAAATCCATCATTTAAACCAACAAGAGCATACTCATCTTCACTAATAGGACTTACCCATCCCCAAATATCATTTCCTTCAGTTGAGTTCCATTCGTAAGTTCCAATCAATCCCATATTATAACTGTTTTGTGAAAAAGTTAAAAATGGTAATAATAGTAATGTAAAAAGTATTTTATTCATGTTGTTTTATTTTTTGCAAATTTAATAAAAATACCTACTAATTGTTATTAGGAATTTTATTATCTTATGTGTTTAGCTTATAATTCTAGAGTAATTTGTCCGCCACCATACTCATCATCTTCAGGTTTCACCTCTTTTGATGATTCTTTAACTTCAGGCTCATTAGTAATCTCTAACTCAATTTCAGTTTTTACTTCAATTGGTTTTTCCGCTACCTCTATAATTTCCTCAATTATCTCTACTTCTTGCTCTATTACTTCTTTATAAGGTAAAGAGTCAATCAAGTTGATTTCTTTTACTTTTTTAGATGTTAGTTTATTCCCTAGCGCCTTCTCTCCTTTTACAGCAATAAACTCTTCAATGTTAATGATTTCAGTTTGCCTGTCTTTTCCTTTTTCTTTTACAAATACTATCTCTACTTGAGGTCTCCAATCAGTACTTACAACTTCTAATTGACTATTTTCATTATCGGTAATAAAACTAAAACGAGACATAGTATTCTCTATTAAAAATCGCTTCACATAGTAAGCCTGTTTGTTGCCATCAAAATAAACTGCAGAAACAGGTTTCTTAGGGTTGTTCTGCTCTATTAAAACCATATCCTCATCAAAATGATTAGAGATATCAAATGATTTTAATTCAATTTCACCAGATTGCTGAATCGTTAAAATTTTATCCTCAGCTTTAAATGCACCAAGTAATTCTCCTCTTTCATCAACATTTAACCTCTGCACCGTATCATCAAACCAAATTTTACGAGCCGATAAAGTTGAAATTCCTGCTGATTTTAACTCCACTTTTCTTACTGCTTTTTTAGTAACAATATTTCCACCAGAACCTTTTCCTTTTATTGCAAGTTCAGCAAAATCAACATCAATTTTTAGCGTTTTAAGTTTTGCTAATTTTTTCAAATGCACAGTTACTGTTTCTGCCTCACCATTAGGGTTAGCAGTAAAGTAAAGAACTTTACTTCCTTTTTCTGATTTTGTTAATCCGTAATCTTTACCCCTAGTAATTGACTTAACAGGGAAGCGTTTCATCATAGAAGTACCAGACTTCCCATCCTTATAAATCATATTATAAATAGTTCGCTCATCTTTCTTTTTAAAGACAGCACAATGAATGATTCCTTTACCAACAAAAACCTTGCTACCCACTTTTACAACTTGCATACTACCATCTTTTTTAAATACAATAATATCATCAATATCAGAACAATCACAAACAAATTCATCCTTTCGCATAGCTGTACCAATAAAACCTTCTTCTTTATTTATATAAAGTTTTTTATTAGCCACAACTACTTTAGTTGCATCTATACTTTCAAAAGTTTTAATTTCAGTTTTACGCTCCTTTCCTTTTCCGTATTTCGTTTTTAAGTTTTTGAAATAATCAATAGCGTAATCAGTCAGATTGGCTAAATAACCTTTTATCTCTTCAATTTTTGCTTCAAGTTTTAAGAGTTCTTCATTTGCTTTATTCAAGTCAAACTTAGTTATTTTCTTAATCTTAATTTCGGTTAATCTTTCAACATCCTCATCCGTAACATCTCTTAATAAATTCTTAGTATGAGGTTTTAACTCTTTATGAATAGTCGCAATAATCTCCTTCCAATTATCAAGCTCTTCAATTTTATGGTAAATCCGATTTTCAATAAATATCCTTTCCAATGATGCGAAATGCCATTTTTCTTGAAGTTCAGAAAGGTTAACTTCTAATTCTTGTTTTAATAAATTTAGCGTATGTTCAGTTGATTGTTTTAATATCTCAGAAACTCCAAGGAATTTTGGCCTATCATCTTCAATAATACATGATAAAGGAGAAATAGAAACTTCACAATCAGTAAACCTATATAAAGCATCTATAGTTTTATCAGGAGAAATTCCTGCTGGAATTGTAATTGCAATTTCAACATGTTCTGCCGTATTATCCTCTACCTTTTTAACCTTAATTTTTCCTTTATCATTAGCTCTAAGGATAGAATTAATTAAAGATGTAGTAGTTGTAGAAAAAGGCAATTCTGAAACAATAAGTGTATGCTTATCTTCTTGATGAATTTTAGCCCTTACCCTTACTTTTCCTCCTCTTAGTCCATCATTATAATTACTAAAATCAGCACTTCCTCCACTATAAAAATCAGGATAAATTCTTGGCTTAACTCCTTTCAATACCTTTATAGATGCATCAATAAGTTCATTGAAGTTATGAGGCAATATCTTTGTTGATAGTCCAACAGCAATACCCTCAACTCCATGTGTTAATAATAAAGGAAACTTTACTGGCAATGTTACTGGCTCTTTTCCCCTACCATCATAGGAAGCTGACCAGTTTGTAATCTTTTTATTGTAAACAACATCAAGCGCAAAGGGAGTTAATCTTACCTCAATATACCTTGGAGCAGCAGCTCTATCACCAGTAGCAACATTACCCCAATTTCCCTGCATATCAAGCAATAACTCCTTTTGTCCAACTTGCACCATAGCATCACCAATTGATGCATCACCATGAGGATGATACTTCATAGTATGCCCAATAACATTAGCTACTTTATGATACCTCCCATCATCTAGCTCTTTTAAAGAATGAAGTATCCTTCTTTGTACAGGTTTTAATCCATCATTAATATGAGGGACCGCACGTTCCAAAATAACATAAGAAGCATAATCCAAAAACCAGTTTTGATACATGCCAGAAACATGAATAACTGACTCCTGATTATTTTCGTTATTCTCTAAATCTTCTTCCATCTAATTGTTTTTTACAATTATGCCATCAAAAACTTCACTAATTCTCTCTATTTCATTTTCTGACATTAAAGTGATGTTAAATCGTTTTGCTACTTTCTTACCACTCTGTGTTTCTATCTTCAACATTAATGTTTTATTGAAACTAAAAGGCCTGTCAAAAAAAGAATAATCTCTTAACATAGTGTGAGGAATATCAACATAATCCTTTTTCTTAAACAAATCCAGCAACACTCTGTATGAAGTTATCTGAATAACATAAGGATCAATATTTACTGTATAATAAAAAGTTCCTACAAATATAAAGTGTAAAATGACAACTCCACTTATTAAACTGTATATAATATTATTAGCAAAAAAAGCACTAAGACCAGAAAATGGTAAATAAATAATAAACCATTCTGGAATTATTATTGCTGTAAAAAACAAGAAAAACAAACCTCCAACTAGGAAAGTCATTTTTGTTTTATTATTACATTTTAAATTTATATTATGCATCAACTATATCCTCTTCTACCCTCAAATTATCAATAATGAAATCTTGTCTTTCTTTTGTGTTTTTTCCCATAAAATACTTTAATAAATCTTGTATTTTATCTTCTTTAGCTAAAATTACAGGATCTAATCTCATCTCAGGACCAATAAAGTGTTTGAACTCATTAGGAGAAATCTCCCCTAAACCTTTAAATCGTGTAATTTCTGCTGATTTCCCTATCTCCTCTAAAGCATTTCTTCTTTCCTCCTCAGAATAGCAATAGATTGTTTTGTTTTTATTTCGAACTCTAAATAGTGGCGTTTCTAAAATATAAACATGACCTTCCTTTACTAGTTCAGGGAAAAATTGCAAAAAGAAAGTTAATAACAATAATCTAATATGCATACCATCAACATCAGCATCAGTAGCAATTACAATTTTATTGTAACGCAAATCATCAATCCCAGTTTCAATATTTAAAGCTGCTTGCAATAAATTAAATTCCTCATTCTCATACACTACCTTTTTAGTTAATCCGTAAGAATTTAATGGTTTACCCCTAAGACTAAAAACTGCTTGAGTTTTAATATCACGAGTTTTAGTAATTGATCCAGATGCAGAATCTCCCTCGGTAATAAAAAGAGTAGAATCAACTCTATTCTCTTTTTTCTGATCGTTATAATGTACTCTACAATCTCTTAACTTCTTATTATGAAGATTAGCTTTTTTAGCTCTTTCTCTAGCTAATTTTTTAACTCCCGCCATGGCTTTACGCTCATGTTCAGCCATTTTTATTTTTCCTTCAATAGCATCAGCAGCAGCAGAGTTTTTGTGCAAATAATTATCTAAATGTTTCTTTAAGAAATCTTGAATAAATGTCAGTACAGTAACTCCACCAGGCTCCATTTCAGTTGAACCTAATTTAGTTTTGGTTTGCGACTCAAATATGGGCTCAATAACTTTAATGCTTACGGCAGCATTTACGGCTTGCCTAATATCAGCAGCATCATAATTTTTACCAAAAAACTCTCTTATTGTTTTTACCAATCCTTGCCTAAAAGCACCTTGATGCGTACCACCCTGTACAGTATGTTGCCCATTAACAAAAGAATAATACTGCTCAGAATATTGGTTTTTACAATGCGTAATTGCTACCTCAATATCATCAGCTTTAATATGAATAATTGGGTATAACATTTCAGCATCAGTTCTTTGCTCTAAAAGATCAAAAAGTCCGTTTTCAGAGTAGAATTTTTCACCATTAAACATTATTGTTAATCCTGGATTAAGGTAACAATAATTCCACATCATTTTCTCTACATATTCATTAATGAATCTGTATTTTCCAAATAGTTCTTCATCAGCAATAAAGGAGACTTTAGTACCTCTCCTACTTGTGTTTACTTGTATATCCTCCTCATTAGTAATTACACCTTTTGAGAATTCTACTAATTTACTTTTACCATCACGAATAGATCTGATTTTAAAGTAAGATGACAAGGCATTTGCTGCTTTTGTACCAACTCCATTAAGCCCTACTGATTTTTTAAAAACCTTGGAATCGTACTTTGCTCCTGTATTAATTTTAGATACACAATCAACAACTTTTCCAAGTGGAATACCCCTTCCAAAATCACGAATAGAGACTTTATTATTACGAACTGTAACTTCAATAGTCTTGCCATTTCCCATCACATACTCGTCAATTGAATTGTCAAGCACTTCTTTTAAAAGAATGTAAACGCCATCATCAGGAGATGAGCCATTACCCATTTTCCCAATGTACATTCCAGGTCGTAATCTGATATGTTCTTTCCAATCTAACGATCGGATACTATCTTCATTATAGTTTGCTTCAGCCATTATATTCCTAATTTACCTCCTTCATTTTGATAGAAAGCAAATATAAAAGACTCTTCATTTTATTTTGAGAAACTAGAAACGCGTTATTAACAGGGTTTTCAACTGCTTATTAGCTGATAATTTTTAGTTTTTAGAATTTGTATTAAACATTAAAACGAAAATGCATAATATCTCCATCTTTAACTACATAATCTTTACCCTCAACTGATAGTTTTCCATTATCCTTACAAGCTTGCTCAGAACCTAAAGTTACATAGTCATTGTAGGCCATAACTTCAGCACGAATAAATCCTTTTTCAAAATCAGTATGAATAACAGCTGCAGCTTGTGGTGCTTTTGTACCTTCAGTAATTGTCCAAGCTCTTACCTCTTTTACTCCTGCAGTAAAGTAAGTTTGTAAATTTAATAACTTATAAGTTGATTGTATCAAATAATGAACTCCAGGTTTTTCTAAACCTAATTCCTCAAGAAACATTTCTTGCTCTTCAATCTCTTCTAATTCTGCAATTTCTGCCTCAATTGCAGTTGCAATAAGTAACACCTCAGCATCTTCACCTTTTACAGCTTCTTTTACTGCCGTTACATGTTTGTTTCCTTCTTTTACTGATGCCTCATCAACATTACACATATATAAAACTGGCTTAGCAGTTATTAAATGCAAGTCATTTATAACTTCTAGTTCATCATCATTAGCATCTACACTTCTTGCTGAATTTCCAGCCTCCAAATGAGCAATGTATTTATCGCAAATAGCTAGTATTTTCTGTCCAGTTTTATCACCTGATTTAGCAGTACGAGCATTCTTTTCTCGCAATTTTTCTAAAGTTTCTAAATCCTTTAATTGCAACTCCATATCAATTGTCTCTTTGTCCCTTACTGGATCAACTGAACCATCTACATGAATAATATTATCATCATCAAAACACCTTAATACATGAATAATAGCGTTTGTTTCACGAATATTTCCTAAAAACTTATTTCCAAGACCCTCTCCTTTACTTGCCCCTTTTACCAAACCTGCAATATCCACTATCTCTACAGTAGTTGGCATTACTCTTTCAGGGTTTACAATTTTTGACAATGCCTCTAATCTATCATCAGGAACTGAAATAATACCAACATTAGGTTCAATAGTACAAAAAGGGAAATTAGCTGATTGTGCCTTAGCTTTTGATAAACAGTTAAAAAGAGTTGACTTCCCTACATTAGGTAATCCTACAATACCACACTTTAATGCCATAATATAATTTTGTTTTTAAGGTTGGCAAAGATATCATTTTAGATAATAGATAAGATACATTAGATATGAGATTCTGTACATATTATTTTTGTCAACAATCCGTTAATAAATACACATATATAAAAGTAATAAGTTTATTAATCAGTAATGGCTATTCTTAAATTTGCAATTAAATCAATCAAGCTATAAAAATGCCAAACATTACAGAATTAAATAATACAGTTACACAAATAAGAAGGGATATAGTAAGAATGGTACATGCCAATAGCTCAGGTCACCCAGGAGGATCATTAGGATGTACTGAGTTTTTAACGGTACTCTATTTTGATGTAATGAATCATAACACCGATTTTATTATGGATGCAAAAGGTGAAGATGTATTCTTTTTATCAAACGGACATATATCTCCTGTATTCTACTCAGTTTTAGCAAGATGTGGTTATTTTAATGTAGCTGAATTATCAACTTTCCGTAAGCTTAACAGCAGATTGCAAGGACATCCAACAACTCATGAAGGCTTAGAAGGAATTCGTATGGCATCAGGATCATTAGGGCAGGGATTATCCAATGCTATTGGTGCGGCACTTACCAAAAAACTAAATAATGATGATTCAATTGTCTATACTTTACATGGTGATGGTGAATTGCAAGAAGGTCAATGTTGGGAAGCGTTTATGTACGCAAGTGGTAAAAAAGTAGATAACCTTATAGCTACTATTGATTACAACCAAAAACAAATTGATGGATCTTTAGATGAGGTATTGCCTATGGGAAATCTTACAGCTAAACTTGAAGCTTTTGATTGGTTAGTGCTTGAAGAAAAGGAAGGAAATAATATAGAAGCAATAATCAAAACCTTAAATAAAGCAAAAGAGCTTAGTGGGAAAGGGAAACCTGTTGCTATTATTTTACATACAGAAATGGGTAATGGAGTTGATTATATGATGGGAACACACAAATGGCATGGCTCTGCTCCTAATGATGAACAATTAGCAAATGCACTTTCACAAAACCCTGAAACTTTAGGTGATTACTAAAAAAAATAAAATATTATTGATGGCTACTCTCCTGTTTATGGGGAGCTTTTCTGCTATGGCTCAAAAAAAGAAAGATCCAGTTAATCGTATCTTATTTATATTTGATGCATCACAATCAATGTTAGGAAGGTGGCAAAGTGGTCGTAAGATTGACATTGCCAAAAAGCTATTAAGTAATATGGTTGATTCATTGCAAAATATTGAAAACCTAGAAATTGGACTAAGAGTTTACGGACATAAAAGCGGTTATCCTCCACAAGATTGTGATGATACTCATTTGGAAGTAAATTTCTTAAAAGCAGAATTTGCTGTAGATATAATAAAAAAGAAGTTAAAAGTAATAAGAGCTAGAGGAACAACCCCAATCGCCCGATCATTAGAAGAGGGAGCAAAAGATTTTCCTAGTGGTGATGCAAGAAATATAGTAATACTTATTACTGATGGAAAAGAAGAATGCGGAATGGATCCTTGTGCAGTTTCTCGTTTGTACCAAAGAAAAGGGATTATTTTAAAACCATTCGTTATTGGTGTTGGTCTTGATGAAAGTTGGAAAAAATCATTTGATTGTGTTGGTAGATTTTTTGATGCAAGTAAAGAAGCTGATTTCACAAATATTTTAAATATTGTAATCTCACATGTTATTGACAATACAACAGCTCAAGTAAACTTGTTAGATGAAAATGGAGAGCCAACTGAAACTAATGTAAACCTTACTTTTTACAATGATTTTACAGGAACTTCAAAATACAATTACATCCATACAATGAATGCTTATGGCAATCCTGATACTATGGTAATTGATCCTGTTTTGTCTTATAAAGTTGTGGCACATACAATTCCTCCTGTAAGTATTAGTAATATTACTCTTACTCCAGGAAAACACACTATAATTCCGATAAACACTCCTCAAGGGGAATTGGAAATAAAAATGAATTCTAAAATTAAGTACCAGTATATTGTTCGCCCTGCTGGAGTCGACACTACTTTACATGTGCAAGAAATTAATGAAATTGAGAAATATTTAATTGGAAGATACGATATTGAACTTTTAACTTTACCAAGAAAAAAGTTTTATGATGTAGAAGTAAATCAAAGCACTATAACTACCTATTCGATTGCTACTCCTGGTTTGGCTAACATCTTACTACCATCAAAAGGATATGGAGGTTTGTATGTTAAAAATGGTGATGAACTGGAGCAGATATATCATTTTAAAGGAGAAAAAACGCAACACAGATTAACTTTATTGCCTGGAAATTACAAAGTAGTTTTTAGGGCAATATCAGCTAAAAATCATATTTATACAACAGAAGAAAGTTTTAAACTTAGATCAGGACAATCAGAACTTATTAAAATCTATTAAAAATGGAAATGAAAGATACACGCTCAGGATTTGGAGCAGGATTAACAGAATTAGGAAGAAAAAACCCAGATGTAGTTGCACTTTGTGCTGATCTTACAGGATCATTAAAAATGAATGATTTTCAAGATGAAAATCCTGAACGATTTTTCCAGATTGGTATTGCTGAGGCAAATATGATTGGTATTGCTGCTGGTATGACTATTGGAGGTAAAATTCCTTTTACAGGAACTTTTGCTAACTTTTCTACTTCTCGTGTTTACGATCAAATTCGTCAGTCAGTAGCTTATTCTGGTAAAAATGTAAAAATTTGCGCTTCTCATGCTGGGATTACTTTAGGTGAAGATGGGGCTACTCATCAAGTATTGGAAGATATTGGCATGATGAAAATGCTACCTCACATGGTGGTTATCAATCCTTGTGATTACAATCAAACAAAAGCAGCAACTATTGCTATTGCTGATTATGTAGGCCCAGTTTATTTAAGATTTGGAAGACCAAAAGTTCCTAATTTCACATCAGCTGATCAAAAATTTGAAATAGGTAAAGCATTACATTTAAAAGAAGGAAATGATGTAACTATATTTGCTACTGGGCATTTAGTATGGGAAGCTTTAGAAGCTGCAAAGACTTTAGATGCAGAAGGAATTTCTGCAGAAGTAATTAACTTACACACCATTAAACCTTTGGACAATGATGCAATCTTAAAAGCTGTAGCAAACACAAAATGTGTGGTTACTGCTGAGGAACATATGCTTAATGGCGGTCTTGGAGATAGTATTGCTCAACTTCTATCAAGAAAAAACCCTACTCCAATTGAAATGGTAGGAATGGATGATAGCTTTGGGGAAAGCGGTCCTCCAATGAAATTGATGGAGAAATACGGAATTGATAGAAATGCTATTGTTGAATCTGCTAAAAAAGTTATTACTAGAAAATAAAATGGATGAGCCGAAAAGACATCTTTAAAAAACACCAAGCACAGACTTTTCCTTTTCCATCTTGTATAGAAATTAAAAGTGCAAATGGTAGTTATATTACAGATGTTCATGGGAAACAATATTTAGATTTTGTAGCAGGAGTTTCCGCCTGCACTTTAGGACACTCAAACCCTATAATTACTGATGCAGTAAAAAAACAATTAGATAAATACACACATGTAATGGTTTATGGAGAATTTATACAATCTCCTCAATTCAAACTAGCAAAGCTTTTAGCAGATAATTTGCCTAAAAGATTAAGCACAACTTATTTTGTAAATTCAGGTACCGAAGCAATTGAAGGTGCTATGAAGTTAGCTAAAAGATCTACTGGTCGCTCTGAAATTATCTCTTGTAAAAATTCATATCATGGCTCTACACAGGGAGCACTTTCTATAATGGGAAATGAAGTACATAAAGCAAAATACCGTCCTTTATTACCTCATTGTAATCAGATAATATATAATGATGTGAATTCCTTAAAAAACATTACAAAAGTCACAGCTGCTGTAGTAATTGAACCAATACAAAGTGGAACAGGTTTTGTTACACCAAAAAATAATTTCTTAGAAAAAGTTAGAGAAAGATGCACGGAAACAGGAACATTACTGATTTTTGATGAAATACAAACTTGCTTTGGAAGACTAGGTACATTATTTGGTTTTGAAAAATACAATGCTATACCTGATATTCTTTGTATTGCAAAAGGAATGGGTGGAGGAATGCCTATTGGAGCTTTTATTTCCTCATGGGAACTAATGAACTTATTAACTTTTGAGCCCAAATTAGGGCATATAACTACTTTTGGAGGACATCCTGTAAATTGTGCAGCAAGTTTGGTTTGCTTACAACATTTACTTACTACTGATATTATGCAAAAAGTTGATGAAAAAGAACAATTATTCAGAATGCAGTTACAGCACCCAAAAATCAAAGAGATTAGAGGGAATGGACTTATGCTTGCTATAGAATTTGATAATGAAGACTTAGCTCAAAAAGTAGTGGAACAGTCTCTTAAAAAAGGACTTATTCTTTTTTACTTTCTGTTTACCAAAACTGCTATTCGTATATCACCCCCATTAACTGTTTCCAAAAAAGAAATAATCGAAGGCTGTAACATTATTAAAGGAATATTAGAAGAATAAAAAAGGAACCGATTCGATTCCTTTTTTTAAATATCAAGTCATTTAAATGCAGAAATCAATATTGAAATTATTATAGATTTTTTCTTTATTTTACTTACCAAAGGTTTCTATAACATCTTACTCCATCCTCTTCTTCCATTTGCTCTACGAACAATTCCATTTCTTCTTTTGAAGTGAAATCATCCTCACATACTTCCATTTCATATTCGATCTCATCTTCTTGACTAGTAAACGCTTTATTGTTAGTACATTCCATACATTTTTGACATGATGAAAATGAAAATGCAATAATTGAAATAAATAATATTTTTTTCATAGGTTATTTATTTAAGTTAAGTTTATCTACTAGCTTTTTGTTAACTGCATTCTCCAGATCTCTTTCCAATGGATCTATTTGTTTAAAGTTTTTATAAACACCACCATAACCACTTACATTTGCATCAACTGTTGTCATAAGGCCAAGTAAATAAGTTGTTTTTTTAATAGTGTAGCTTGGCTTTGCTATAAAATCGGCTTTAGCTGAGTTAAGAGCTTTATACTGAGCAGCTTTTTTTGGACCTGCAGTTTTTGAAAATGGAACATCAAAGCCTCCTCCTCTAATATCAGCATAGTGATTATCACCAGATAATTTGAAAAACATGAAATAAGTAGCTGTTGCACTACCTGTAATTTTTTCTGTTTCATCTATCTCCATGTCAGCATGAAAATAATCAGTGACAATCTGAGTGTTAGAAACTGATTTTTCATGATATTCGCCACTGTTTTTTACTATACCACAGCTTGATAGTACTGTAGCTACAATCAAGATTGGTAATAATTTGTACATTTTCTTCATATTTATTTTTTTATATCATGCCTACTCTAACAATGGTTTTCAGCTTCCCCAAATTACAATGACAATATTAAGAAAAATATTTTAAACGAACCTCAGTATATTTACTGATGAAGTAAAACTATAGAAAACACTCGTAAATCAGTTAAAAATCATTGAATTACTTACAAATCTCAGGATTTTATATCTAATTTTTGTTGTTTTTATATTTTATAAAAAGTGTTTATATTAATCAATTGAAGAACAAATTAACTAATGAGTATCTTTTATAAGTATCATCAAGTTTTATTTACTAAGATTATCTATTATTGCA
>ERZ1049444.1285-NODE-1285-length-19195-cov-4.109143_pt1 | contig 19195 bp, 18 predicted proteins | sample MGYA00383101_ERZ1049444 | MGnify/ENA primary metagenome ERZ1049444 (study PRJEB29581, sample SAMEA5548371) | metagenome | biome: marine; feature: coastal; material: water | depth 50 m | study: Short-term variability in the microbial, nano- and picoplankton...
TCGACATGATCGTGGTTTAGATGAAGAAAGGCCTTGTTATTGCTGGCAGTATCATTTCAGTCATTTGCATAATTATCTTGGGACTAACGATTGTTTCGGTAATGGGATTCGAGCCTGAATCTGATAACATTTTGCACGACACATCTGAGGATGGAAATTCTTTTTCATTTAATGAAGAAGATTCTTATAATCTTTACGTATATGCAAAAGGAACTGTAGAGTGCAGTCAATTTGAGATATCAATCACTGATGAAATCTATGAGTATTTTGATCGAAACTGTGGCGATGGTGACCTTTACACGACAAATGACTACACATTCCTTGGTGATTTAACAGTCGATGAGGCAGGTACATACGAAATCTCGGCAGAAGGAGATGTAATTATCGTTAATGCAAATGACGTGGGAACTGATGGTTTCATTTCAATTGCAAGTTGTGGATGCTGTTTGGTTGGTTTGATTCTACTTATTGTTGGCCTAACTACTGGAAAATCCAAACCACAAGTCATGATGATTCAACCTGATGGAACAATTTTGCAAGTACAAGGACAATTTGTTCAACAGCAACCAATGAGTGGACAAGTCAATAATCAAACCCAACAAATGGTTGCACAACCTCAGCAAATGGTTACGCAAACTCAACAATATATCCCTCAGCCTCAAGAAACAGCTTTGGAAGAATATAGTTTTGAGCAAAAAAATGAGTGGGAGTAGAACCCCATGTGGACTAAAGAGACCAAAGTGGTCATCTTAACAGGTGCTGGAATTAGTGCTGAATCTGGCATTCGTACATTCCGGGCCTCGGATGGGTTGTGGGAAGAACACAGAATAGAAGATGTTGCAACGCCTGAAGGCTGGGATCGAAATCCACAACTCGTTTGGAATTTTTATCAGGAAAGAAGGCGTCAGTTGTTCGAAGTTGAACCAAATCCAGGTCATATTGCACTTACTAAACTGGAGGAATATCTCAATGACATGCTCCTTGTAACTCAAAATGTGGATAATCTGCATACTCGTGCAGGTTCCAAGAATCCAATCCATATGCATGGTGAACTTGAAAAGTTGCGTTGTGAAGAATGTGATAATGTTGATACAATGATTGAACCACATGACTTGAGTTCGTCGTTCGTCTCATGCCCCGTATGCACAAATAGCGTGATGCGCCCTCACATTGTCTGGTTTCATGAAATGCCGATGCAAATGAGTGAAATTCAAAAATCCTTACTTCAATGTGATGTTTTCATAGCCATAGGAACAAGTGGTCACGTTTACCCTGCAGCAGGCTTTCTGGAATCAGCAAAACAGCAGGGAGCACATTGCATAGGAATTAATTTGGATCCACCATTAAATTACTACCTCTTCGATGAATTTCATCAAGGAAAAGCTGGTGAAATACTTCCCGAACTTGTCAGTAAATGGATAAAGGAAGTTGAATGATGAAGGAATTATTCCTCTTCCCAACCATGCCTAGATGCCAAATCTCTACTCACAAGTGGGTTGTTACAATGCGGGCAAGTGTCTGCGGGTGAAAGAAGGTCCGGACGAATCGCTAGAACGGCCATACAGTTTGGACACGCTGCAAGCATTTCTCCATCCATTAGATTCGCATCTGGTGTTGAAACCAATGTATGATATCCCTGTTTGTACAGTTGGGAAAAGTGGTAACGCATTCTATTGAATGAACTATAAGAAGCATATCCCATAATCAACAAGAATAAAATTGATCCAACGGAACCAAGGATAACATAGTAGAGATTTAGTAAGAACAATAACAAAAACAACAATGATGCTAATGCCAGAATAAGCGCTCCGGGCCAATATGCCCATGCTTTACGAGAACGGTATGAAAACCATGTTATTGTCGTTGCAAAAAGAGGTATCGCCCAAATGAGATTTGATAAGGCTCCCAAAAATTGTTCAGAAACAAGAGCCATATCATAAGCAATTAAAACAACAATAAGGCTATCGATTGCTAAGACAAGTGAAGTGCTTCGATGCGTTTGGTCAAACAATGTCGAAAGGGTCATTGAGGCTTGTTGACCACCTGAACCTGCAAGAACAATGTCCTCACTACGGTCACCTGCCATAGAGAATCCTGCAAGTCACCAATCAAGAATGCTTGTGTCGAACGAAGAAGTCATGATAGACGAGCATCTCGCAGGTACATGACCGTGGCAGATACCGGTGTTGAAATGAAAGGTTCTAGCCTTTCAGGACATCGAATCATCGTTGGCGTTACTGGAGGTATTGCTGCTGTTGATACTGTTCGCCTCCTTCGTGAATTACGTCGCCACGGAGCAGACCTTCTGGTGATCATGACCGAATCTGCTCAACACGTAATTACCCCATTAGCCGTTGAATGGGCAAGCCAGTGCGAGGTGATTACCGATTGGGATGGTGACATGAAACAACTCGACAATGCTGATGCTATTCTGGTTGCTCCAGCAACACGAAACACAATTGCTGCTCATCTCCATGGAATGCAACAAGGGCCGCTCCTCATGGCATTGAGTGCTGCACGTTCACGTAACACTCATGTTATGATGGTACCAAGTATGCACGGCGATCTAGCCTCAGATCCAGTCACAGATGACATAGTGGAACGCCTTCGTGAAGAGGGGATAGATGTCATGTGGGGGGATTTGGAAGAAGGAAAAAGAAAAACTCCAGACCATGAACATATTGTTGCTCGGTTTGCTCATGGTATTAATTCACACAAAAAGAATAGAAAAAGCGTCGTAGTTACCTTAGGAGGTACATACTCACCTATTGATGATGTACGTGGTATTCAAAATACCAGTTCTGGGAAGACAGGGTACCAAATTGCAGACGATATGTATCGCCATGGACATGACATCACATGTGTTGTTGGTAAAACATCTGTCCAGATGCCTGAATGGTTGCCGCTCTGCATCTCAGCACCTCAACCTCAAACCATGCTCAAGGAATTAATGGCCATTGCAAATGATGACATCGATGCTTGGGTCCATACAGCTGCGGTACTGGATTACGTTGTTCAAAGTCCAGCAAAGGGTAAACTTGCAAGTCAACAGGGACCTCTTGACATTACACTTGTCGAAGGTGACAAGCATATTTTTGAATTGAAGTCGAAGACAAAAGGATCGACTCGAATAGGATTCAAGTTGGAATCTGGAATTAAGCAACGAGATCTTATTCATCGAGCAGTTGCTCAAATTGAGCATTCAGGAATGACTGCTGTTGTTGCCAATCGATTGGAAGATCTTGATGATTCTTCAAAACCAAGAGGATATCTCGTTGATAAGCAGGGAAGTCATTTTGTGCTTGAAAGTGAATTTGACCTCTGTAATGCTCTTCGAACAATCATTGAACGAGGAGATTAAGGTGCGCTACTTTGCACTTGTAGGCCATCGAGCAATGAGCAAAGGAAAACTTCCATTAAACGATTTAGCCGGTGGCGCTGGACGTATGGATGTCCTCATTCGAGGATTGATGGCTGCATTGTTGAAATCACATGGAATTCGAGAGGATGTTGAGGTTATACTTCATCTCCAAGGCGGACCGGGGCCTCACCGTCGTCTGAAATTTGTTGGTTCTCAGTTGAGAGGATTTCATGCTGAAGAGCGAAGTGTAGCTGGATTGATTGCAAAATCCATCAAAGAACCTATGCCTGCTATTGGGCAATGGGTCGAAAGAAGCCCTGGTGTCTACGATGGAGGGGGAACTCTCGAACGAACCCTGAAAGATTGGAAAGATACAACATTGATTCGTCTCGATGCTGATTCAGAACGATTGTGGAATGAAAAGGCAAGTTTGCCATGGACTTCAAAATCAAACTCTACGGATATTGCATTCATCCTTTCAGACGATTTACCGTTGGAAATAGAGGAAGGCATTCCTCGTTCATTGGGAGCAACATGGCTCCAAGGCCATCTCGCAATCGGCTTATGCCACTTCTTACTGGATGAGAATGTCGACCTCAATCTCTGAGCCAAAGAGGGAAGCCATCAGCACCTTGATCAAGGGCGTGAGAAAGAAGTTCATCATCCAAAGCAAGTGGATGTGTCTGAGGCCAATTAGCAAGTGAAGATATGCTTGCATAGTCATTAGCAATAGAATCGCAATCACCTTTTGGAACTGATTCTGTATCAATATATGCAGCACCGATTGTAAATCGAGCCTCAACTGTACCGTCATGATCGTCATCACCAAATTGTACAGCATCCCTATACCATCGCATGCCTAACCGAGTCGTTTGGAATTTACCATTCCATCTAGGTGGGACATTGATATTCAACATCAATTCACCGTGTTGAAAGGCATGAAGAAGCATTTTCATTGCATCCTTACTGTTCCTTAATTCTGCTTGACTAGGCCACTTTGAAACATGGAATGCATCAGCATCGATGTGAGGTCTGCAGAGGTTCTGTGGAACGGATGGTAGGAGTTCTAGGGCACGTACCACCAATTGAACCGATCCTTCTATGCCTTGTTCCATCCCTTCAAGTTCAAAGGATGTAAAGGAACATGCAATCGCCGGCATACCATACAATCCTGCTTCTCTTGCTGCACCCATTGTACCGCTGTGATAAGAGTCCTGAGAGAGATTCGGCCCTAAGTTCACACCTGAGACAACTAATGATGGAACAATACCGGGTAGGACCTTCTCTAATCCCCCATCGAGAGCAACAATCATGGTGTCACAAGGTGTGCCATCCAAGGAAAAAAGGTGACATCCAACTGTATCATCTAAGTTCCAAGTGGAAATGAGATCATCTCTGTTGTGCAAGTCCATAGGCTTTCCAAGATTTATTTGCATACTGCAGGCAGACTTGTTGTTTGATGGAGCAAAAGCAATGAGTGCAATCCCTCTCTGATTCAAAGACTTCACAAGCATCTCAAATCCAGGTGCTTCGATTCCATCATCGTTTGTTAACAAGACCCATTTCTTCGACATCATACATCCTCTCCTTGTACACCTTCTCTATCAAAGACTGTTTGCTTTGAAAGGTGCTCTCCATAGATAATTGATACGATACCAAGCATGAGAATAGGTCCACCAACCCATGTCCACAATCCAGGTACTCCAGTTTTGAAAAACAACCAACCAATGATAGATCCGATAACTGGCTCAAGGGTCACAGTAATTGAGATAAGTAGGGGTGACACATATTTCAAACAGTAATTTAATCCAGTATGTCCAAGAATGCCAGCGATAAAAGCAAGGAGAAGAAACCACCAAAGCGTTGAATGCTTGAAATATCCAAACGCTCCGAGTGAACTAAAGTCAGATTCCAGCATCCATGAAGCAGGAATGAGCAATAGGCCACCAATCAGGGTCACAGGAAATGCGTAAACAAACAGAGGCATCCATTCTCTCAAGATACGCCCACAGACAATGTAACCTACAACGAATACCGCCCCTAAGAAGGCTAATTGGTCACCAAAGAAAGATACTGAGTGATCTCCTTGGACATCACCAGCATCAAGTAAAGAAATCCCCGCACCTGTGAAAGCTGCTATACCTCCCATGAGTTCCATTCGACTGGGTCTACGGACAAAGAAGAACATACCAACCAGAATAACAAGTGGATGCGCAGTAACAAAAAGAAGGGAGTGTGTAAGTGATGTTTGATCTAGAGAGGTCACCCAAAATCCAAAATGTAGAGCAAGGAAGAAGCCGCTGCCAATGAGTATATTCAAATTCTTAGGCTCAAGAACCTTTTTTTTGATGACTGTTTCAGTTGAATACCATTGCCATAATGCAAGTGGAGCGAGCAATAATGCTGTTAATTGTAATCTCCAAGAAGCTCGTAAAAGGGGCGGAATATCATCGACATGAGTGAAAATAGCTCCTGCACTCGAAACACCAAATATTGCGATTCCTAATACAGCCCATACAAACGTTGGGACGCTGGACCCGCTCATGCAGTTCACGACTCGTTGACTAACTCAGCATCCATTACTGGGCTTCCACCGATAACGCCTGCTCGCTTGAACAGAGCGTAAATTCCGTAGCCGATACCAACATTCAATCCGATGAAACCAGCCATACGTCCGATGTACCATCCAGAACTGTTTGGATCTGCCACAAGCGTGTCAATGAATGAAAGAATACTTGATTCTGTTCCGAAGAACGCTTCTCCAGTTAACAAACCAGCAGCGACCATGAATGTACTCAGGAGAATGAGTGCACGTTTCTTTTCAGCAGCTGTCGCTCCTTCTTCTTCTTTGATAGCCTCAATCTTCGGCTTGAGTTTTCTCTCTTCCCACTTGTCACGACTGTATCCACCGATTAGCATTGGAAGCGTGTGAGGGACATCGAGGTACATACCAAGACCGAATGAAGTTCCCATTCCAGTAACCCATTCAACAAACATGCCGAGTAGGAATCCGATTCCCAAGAGAGTGAGGTCACCTTGACCTTCTGCAAAGATGACTGAGAATGTTGCGAATGCGTTTGCTTGTGGTGCGATTAAATCGATTCGACCTTCTGCAAGTTGAATCGATAGGAAGATAGCTACTGCTGCTCCAATGATTGCTCCCGGAACTACACCCATGATGTTTCCTTTGGAGATGTGATAAGGCCTGTTTCCAATATACAGGCTGTTCTTGTAATCTCCGATAACAGTCCCTGACATAGAAATCGCTGATCCAAATACGGTTGTTCCAACCAGACCGAGGAGAACGGCGTCTTGCTTTGATAGGCCAAGTGCACTGTCGAGGTTCAAGAACAATCCAAGTAGCATTAACAACACAATGAATGAGGTGCCAGATACCGGTTCAATACCCGTTTCTCCCATAACACGTACTGCGATAGCACCTAGTAGGAACGTTGTGAGAATCAAGACTGTAGCGAAGATAAAGGCTGCACCAATTGGGAAACCACCAATCCAGAAGATAAGAATCATGGAAAGGAACGTTAATCCCATAAAGATAGGAATGTGCATGAGTGGCCATTCGTACCAACCCTTGCCTTCCATGTATTCTTGCGACCCCTCACCTTTGAAAGCGGATCCAATATCCTTGAAGATGTTTGCAAACGTCTTCCACATCTTAGCTAGACCAAACATACCACCTCCGACGATTGAACCGATTGCAATGGTTCGAACCGTCTTAGAGAAGGCAATCATCTGAAGGGCTTGTCCTCCATCTGCTGCATAATCTTGGATTGGAACATTTGCTTGCAGTGAGGCATCATATACAGGGAAGTTACTGTAAACTGCGAGTGGCACTAGGAAGAACCAACCTACAAGGGTTCCAAGATTGACCAAGAACGCTACACGAGTCTTCATGAACCAACCAATTGCAAACATCGAGGGAGTCAAAGCAACACCAACATAGGTGTAAGCGAAGGGGTTCCATGCACTATCCTCAGACCATTGTGTGTATTTCTTGGATGAACCATCTTCATAGATACCCGATGGCTGGTGAATCTTTCCTGCACTGTAAAATGAAGCAAGTCCAACATCACCGATGTGGAGGGTTTCTGCTAGATAGTCCATAACAGACAATTTCTTGTCAGATAACCAGATGAGGGGATATTCGATAAGGAACATTCCTATCATCGTAAGACCCGTCCACAAACCGATTGTTTTCAATGATTCACGAGCATGCTCAACCGCACCAGTATTCACGTCAGAAGCGATGTCAAGCATCTTGAGAGTTGCTTCGAAACCAGGCAATGGCAGTGGATCTTCAACAAGCCACACACGTCTGAAAATAATGAAGTACATCACGCCAAGGAAACCAGCGAACATAGACGCTACAATCGCAATAAATGCTAACCTAAACGCCTCACCGTCTTCTAACGTAATCAAAGGCCCGTCGGCCAACGAGTACTGGGCTTTCGATGCAAGCAAGAAGATTGCAGGGAATGTAAAGATGAATCCTGTTGATGCGTGTGTTGCACCAGTGGTGGCGGAAGTAGCGATGTTCACTTCAGAAGGAGACCATTTGAGTGCCATTCCAAGGAGATATGCGATATACCATGCTGCAGATATTGCCAATCCAAGTTTGAGTCCAATATATGCCGTTACACCAGAAAATATTGCTCCGATGGCAATACCAAGAAGGACTTTTGGTGATGACCAGTGTGAAACTTCAAACGATTCTTCGAGGTTCTTTTCTTCTAAGTATTGCTCAAGAACGCCCGTGTTGAGATTGTTATACATCTCATCGTCGAGCCATGTAAGAGTTCCATCCTCTATGGCCTTCAATCCCTTTGCAGTAACGGGTTGCCGGTAGGCAGACTTTTGCACTGTTGAACCTTTTTTACGCTCATTTTCAGCAGCCATAGTCTCCCCCTCTAACTCGTTGGTATCGCGGGCACTTGAATACAATTCCCCTTAATTGGTTGAAAAAAAATGTGTAAGAGGGTTTATTCCCTCCAACGGGGATGGTCTCTCATGAGCGGAAATACAGGTACCAATGAACTAGCCCGGCTAGGGGGCAAAGATTTGAATAATGATGGGCGAATAATCAATCTCGTAGTAGTCGGTTCAAGCCGTTATTATGACTATTCAGTGATCGAAGAAATTCTTGATCAATGGATTGAACTTGAAGGATATCCCGACATCATCATCGCAGGTGGTGCGAGTGGCGTGGATTATCTAGCAGAACGATGGGCAGATAACAATAACATTCCCTTCGTAGTCTTTTCAGAAATGTGGGCAAAACCACGCCCTGGACTTGAAGATTCAGGACGAGGTGAAGCACCAACTGACCTGACTGACAAATTGCTTGATGCTGCTACTCACGTACTTGCTTTCGAAAGTAAGACGAGCAAGTGGACAAAAATTGTTGCTGAAATGGCGAATGATATTGGATTGCCCACATATGTTTACCATCTTGAAGAGTGATGATTCCCGTATCATACAAACTTTCGACAGTATATTCTAGGCCACTAATTCCCTGAGGAAGAGTGTAACCGTCTTGGATCATTCGATTGTCTCAGCGTCATTCAACAGCCCATAAGCACGAGCATCTTCCTCTTCAGCGACTCGAATTCCTTCTTCAAGGTCGACTCGACTTGTCAGGAACGTACCAGCAAGAATCACGATAGTAATGCTCAGAATTGCAACACGACTATCGAAAGTTGTACTTGCAACTGCATAGAGTGCAGTACCAATCATTGCAGCTGATTTTCCAAGGAATCCAAAGAATCCAAAGAATTCAGATGCTCGAGACTTAGGTGTAAGTTGAGAGAACATCGACCGTGCTTGAGCACCTGCTGAACCCATAGCGCATCCTACAAACAGACCGAGAATGACCCATTGCATAGAAACACCAAGACCTAGAGGCTCCCAAACATAATCTCGCATCAATTTAGCCCATCCATCAATCAAACCACCTTGTTCGACCTGTGTCGGGTGCGTATCTCCAACTTCGTAAGCACCAGCAATCGATTCGTTACCACCGATGATGATGATTGAGAAACGATGATCGTTCGTATTATTAAATTCTGCAACCAAAGCAGTAGCATCGCCTTCACTGATGGATTTTATTTCGTCCTCATCTTCGGTCGCTTGTTCTGCTAAGAAGGATGCTCCAAAGATACCTACTCCAACCAACAAGAACGCTGCAAAAATACCCATCATGCCCAAATTGGCTCTTTGAATAAACATAATGCCTGTTCCAAATATACCTACAAATGCCAGGATGAAGAGACATACAAGAAGTCCCTTACCCATTGTGCTTGATCCAGATTCCTCCACGCTGTAATCAGTCTCTGGGAAGTGTTCTTGGAATCCATCTCTAAATTCTGCATCTCCAGCAGAATCTTCTGCAATCCAGCCTTCATATCCACGATCATACAGAGTTGTGAGTTCATAGACTCCGTCATCTGTTGCGTTGTCTCCATCTGGGTTGTCATTCCACTCAAATTGGAAATCATAGCGTGCTGCATCTTCTTCACCTTCGAGTTCGAGTGGTGCAAAACCAGCGGCAGTTACTGAAACAGCAGAGTAAATGATAAGGGCAAGCATCAAAGCAAACTTTGTACCCTTCTTTTCTGCAAGTTTACCGAAAACAAAAGTCATAGGAACTGCTACGACGTTAACTGTAAGAAGCAAAATAACGTTCATGCTTGGGTCCAAACGAAGAATCGATTCACCAAATGCACTTGCCATACTTGCGATTGTGTTTACACCGTCATAGAACAGAAGGTAAGCGATAAGGAAAAAGGCCAAGACCTTGAACTTACGAATTTCCTTTGCCGTGGTGTATACTTGGCCATATGCAAGCTTTGTGGCCCTGAGTACTCGTTGGAAATTATTCTTACCATAACTGTTCCATTCGACATGTTCTGCAATTTCCGGTTCAGGAGTCCACTGGAAGATAAGCGCTCCAAAGCCCCACCACCATAACGAAGAAGTCACAAAGATGACTGCGAGTTTGAAATCCGTGTCCCAGTTAAGACCAAGAAGAACGACGAGATGGAAGATGAGAAGGATTGAACCTCCCATAAAACCGTACATGTAACCCCAAGTTGAAACTTTGTCTTGATCTTCTCTCTTTCCAAGATAAGGCATGAAGGAATAATAGATGACGTTACCACCAGTAAATCCAATTGTACCAATGGTGAACATAACTGCAAGCACGATATATCCATCCGAACCAAAGTATGGGGCTGCACCCATAAGGGCAGTAAATGCAATACCAGCAACGGTATACCATTTCAGCAGTTTCTTCTTAATCGGCATTTTATCTGCAATGACGCCCAATGCAGGGGCTGTTGCGACAACAAAGACCATCGAGAATGTGAGAATTGTGGCATAGAATGTGTCTCCAGATTGAGTACCTGTAGCTTGATTGTACAAACTTGCCATTAGTGCTGGAGCAATGACAGTCATAACAGTTAGCGCATATGCTTGGTTTGCCCAATCAAAGAAATACCAACCTTTCAATGCCTTTTCTTCATCAATGGGGAGTGACTTATTTGCGTCCATTGATGAATTGATTTGTACAGATTCTAAAACTTCGCTCATGGTATCCCTGACTACACCACGATTGACATGGTTTATGAAAAGCGACCCTACAAATTGGTATAATCTCCTTTATTCCAGAGATTTACAAAATTTCAAACCAAAGATAACTACTGGCCTAAACATGAGCAAACAATTTCAGCGAGTTCTTGTCACAGGTTGCACTGGATTTCTTGGCCGCCAAGTAACCAATGAATTCCTTTCAAGAGGCTACTTTGTTCGTGGTACAACTCGCTCACAAGCAGAAACACACGATGCCATCAAGAATGATTTCGGAGCTGGAGATCGATTCGAAGTATGCACTGCTGACCTCCTTTCAGATGAGGGATGGCAGAATGTGATGGAGGGAATTGATGCAGTTATTCATACAGCATCGCCATTTTCTGCTCAAGAGCCAAAAGATGAACAGGTCCTAATTCGACCTGCTCGAGAAGGGACAGTTCGAGTACTAACACATGGATACAATGCAGGCATACGTAAATTTGTGATCACATCTTCAACCGCAGCCATTTCAGGAGCGACACCCACAAAGAAAAATCAAACCTATACGCACATGGATTGGACTGACCTTGAGCAAGATGTATCAGCATATACCAAAAGTAAAACACTTGCAGAAAAGGACGCATGGAAATTTATAGAAGAGCATCCTGAGGCTCAATTAACAACTGTGAACCCGAATGTCATTTTTGGACCGTTACATAGCGGATCCTCAGGAACTTCTTTGCGAATCATTGAATCCATCATTAATAGTTCATACCCTGGATTTCCCAAAATTAGTTTTGCACCAGTTGATGTCAGAGACGTAGCTTGGATGCATGCAGAAGCGTTAGAGAACGAACATCTTGTTGGTGAACGATTGATGATGTCTTCAACACCAATCACAATGCCACAAATCGCCCGTATACTCAAATCAAAAGGATGGAAGGTTACAACCCGAACATTACCAAACTTCGTGGTTCGATTCATGGCTCTGTTTATCAAAGAAGCCCGTCTCATAACAAGCGGCTTGGGTACGACAAGTTACTACGATTGTTCAAACACAATAGGTAAAACTGGATGGAAATCAAAATCTCACGAAGAGATGATTTTATCCGCAGCGGAATCGTTGCGAGATCAATGATCTCGAATGATGATGTAGCGACCAAGGGCTTCTTGCCACATAATCTCTCTACCAGCTTCGATGTTCATTCCTTCACCAGGAAGTGGAAGAATCATCATTGAGTGGTCACGCATATTCATTGCATGAACTTCTCCATTGTCGATGTGAGTTACCATAGCGGTTCCCTTTTCGATCATTGGAACGTTGATGGAATCAGTTACAGTTCCAACGTGTGAAATTTTCTTACCTGTGAAAATGCTTTCTAGAGAGAGACGTGCTTTTGCTGAACCGTGCTTTCCTGGCTTGGATTTTGAGATGCTCAAAATCTTGTACGCTTCTTCATCGACGACACAAAAACGTCCGACTTTTAGTGTTCGAATTTCTACTCTGTCAGTTCCTGGCATGAATAAACCGCATAGGTGATGGCTTAAGACAGTTGGGTTTTTCAATCTTGAATATCAGAGTTCTCTGACGTCAAATCGCTGACCAGATTGCTCAATGGAATGCGTTGTAATCAAAGGAAGCAATTTCTTTGCAACATCTTTGGCATCACTTAAGTCTCCATTTTCATAGTAGCCAACAAACGAAGACAGAGATGGGAAGTCATCAGAATCCGCTGAACGAATCTCTTTTTGCATATCGGTATTCACAATTCCAGGAGCGATTGAGATGGCTGTAATCCCGTCTCTTTTGCCCTCTTCTGCCAAACATCTTGCCCACATATCCTGACCTGCTTTAGCAACACAATAGGACGACCATGATTCCAATGGACGCAACGAAGCACCACTTGAAATTGTAGTTACTCTGCAGTGATTCGAGGCTTGCATCAATGAATAAACCCCTTGTGTAAGCCGTTGGACACCGATGAGATTGACCTGGATATTTTCAGCCCAAGCGTCACTTGGTGCTTTACTCATTGGCATTATCGGAGCAATCATACCAGCATTGTGAACAATTCCATCAATTTTCTGAAAGTCCTTGTTTAACGCCATTATTGCGTTGTCTATTGAATTATTATCAGCCAAGTCACAAATTATTATTGATGATGAAGCCGAGATCGACTGTACCATCTCTCTCGATTTTTCCAGCAGTGGAGTATTCCGTGCAAGTAAAATCACATTAGCACCAGAAGTTGCCAATGCGAGAGATAACTCTAATCCAATACCCCTCGAAGCACCTGTAACAAGGTATGTTTTTTGTTCCATAGATGCTCCTGTGGATGAAAGTATTGATACTTTCCGAATTCAGAATTCAAACATGAGTATAAGAATTAAGAATCAGACCGAGGATTGTGTTCGGTCTTCCAGAGTATCTTTCCGAACGTTGCATACAAGCCAATAACCATACATCCATTGGCCAATCTGGCCCTGTTATCGTATGGTTAAAATCTTCATTTAGGACAGAAGAAAATCCAGCAATCGATGCCGCACGCATAATCTGTTCTGAAATGGTGTTCAAAGTGTGGCCATTCCACCAGCCGGCATAGTATCCATCATTGTGATGGAGTCACCTCGCAGACTCGGACCATGGTTGATTGTTGCGAATATTCCGATGTCCGCTAGATTATGCGAGAGTGAGAACCATGTACGACCATATTGATCCACTCGAATATCAAGGAAGTCACCTAATCCACCACAGCGATTGTATCCACAGTCGGTTTCTTGGTCAATTGGATCTCCAACTTGATTGAGTTGAACTGTAGTGAACAGAGGTGTTTCGTTGAAAGCATCTGTAGCATAGGTCAGATATGCATTCCAGGTTTCTTCATCTCCAGCAGTTTCACCAACATAGCCGAATGCTACTGTACCAGGATCGCCAGCAACAACAACAGGGAATCCAGTTCCTGAGAGATTAATGGGTGGAGCGATCATTGTTGCATTTGACCAAGTATCTCCTTGATCGATTGAATATGACCAATATGGCATGTTATCAAGACCCATCCACATAGCGTGAACGTTTCCTTCACTATCGACTTCAACTTGAGCTTCTTCCGCATTCCATGTGTCAGCAGTTCCAGTCACGGATGTAGGCAACACATGTTCAGTCCATGATATACCTGCATTTGTGGTTCTGAAGATGGAATAACCATCACCAGTACAACCTTTGTTTCCTCGATAGAAGTTCCCATCAATGCTTCCGACAAGATGGGCACTAAGGCCGCCAGAAGAGCATGTCACGGGAGCTCCAGAGGTTTCTGGACCCCATGTTGCTCCACCGTCCTGGCTTGATGAACAAAGAGGATGAGGCGCATTTCCATTGATGCAGAACATCCAGGTTGTTTCGTACAATGCTGCAGGCATGTTGCTGCTGGCAATTGTTTGATGATCTTGAACAGAGTACACCTGAGTAGCAACACTTGGACCTTGCCAACTTGCACCTTCATCATCAGACCATTCAACGGTCATACCAAGCAGTGCATGCATGTCGAACTTCATGATTCGACTTGTCCAAGGATCGACGTAGATGTATGGGTCATTTGAGTTTGCAATAGGGAGGAATGGATCATAGATGTTTTCACAACTGTAATCCAGGACATCAACCATTCCAATGAGATCACATGAAATGATGGCTGTTGAACCTGCTGGACCATTGCCATATGAACTCATGACCATCATGTCAGTTTGAGTGATACCCATGGTTGGTTCGAATGTGGACATACCAATACCGTAGTAGGTTCCTTCAGCAGGGAATGGAAGGTTTCTTCCTTCAAGAGCAACGCTATCGTTACCCCAAGCATCAACAGCACCACCGTAGTGATACCATGTCAATTCATTCTTTTCAAAAGTCCACACAGAATCAACTGTTTCTTCAGTCGTTTCTGTATCCTCTGCAAAACATCCAGCAAGTGGTGTTGACAAAAACACAAACACCAGAAGGAATGCAAGAGGTTGCTTCATTAAACGAGGCTATGGTCGATTTCAATTAAGGATTCGCCAAGTCGCAGTCTCACTCACCTACATCGTAAAATGTAGCATAGTCAATCATGTACCACGGATTTTGTCCGATACTTGAACTGCCGTCATAGTATCCAGTCGTCTCTACAAAGTAAAAGAACACGGATGACTTTTCACCCTCACCGTAGTACCCCTCTCCCGTAACAGCAGGCATATTGATCACAGCCCAAGCATGACCTCCCCACTCATCATCTTCAGAAGACTTGACCTGACCAAGCATCAAGGCTGCATCGTAACCAAGAGATTCAACCAAACTGATGTAAAGAGCAGAAGCATCTTCACAATCACCACCATTTTCAAACAACATTTCGATTGGATACTTTGGCTTTTCAGTGGTATTGCCCTCCGAATCTAAATCGTATTGATATGGAATATTTCCAACAAAACTGTAGATGAATTCTGCAATCTCTGCATTTGTCGTGTATCCATTCTGGATTGACATGTTCTTCAATTCCTGGGCAAGTTCCTGAACATAAGGTGCATTAGGTGTAGCAAAGCGTGCATATTGAGGAATGATGTCCTCATGCGATTCAGCATTTGACCAATCGATTGAATGATCTAAACTACGATAATAAGAATACGTTGTGTAATTGAGTACCTTTTCCAAATGATATTGATTTGAATCAAAATTCCAATAGAAGTCAAAGATTGATTGGGAGGCCATATCAAAGGGTTGAATGCTGATGTTCAATGCCCCATCGTCTCCATTTGAGTCTTCTCTACCATCAGAATAAATCGACATATTGTCAAACATCGTTAGTGAATCAAAGATGAACTCAAAAGCATCTTTATCAGGATCAGGATTGATATCTATTTCATCATCAAAGAGTGCATCATCATCAAATGCTTCTACTCGGATCGTATGATAACGTTGAGTTTCATCAAGATCTAATGTATAATCGTAAAAAAGCTGCCTTAATTCATCGGCTTGAATGTTAATGTAGTTCTTAATGAAAAGACCATTCGTACCATATGTACAATCAATGGATTCACCATCCAAGAAAATACAGAAATATAGTTCAGTTATATCTTCTAAGTCCATATCCTGAAAAATAATGATCGAGTCGAGGCTAAGAACAATAGCTGCATCGCGGAAATCATCAACATCGATTGTATCTGGAGTGCCATCATTGTCATCATCAAGATCAGCATTATCACCAGTGCCATCACCATCATGGTCAGCCCATTCTGTTCCATCAAATGGGAATACATCGCTGTTGTCTCCGGTTCCATCACCATCATAATCTGACCATTCAGTTGGGTCAATTGGGAACGCATCTGAATTATCTGGATATGTATCTGAATCTGAATCTGCCCATTCGAGGGGATCGAGGGGGTATAAGTCTTCATCATCATTTACTCCATCATTATCATCATCGACATCTTCGTCAATGTCTTCGCAACCATCTTGATCAACGTCGATTGTAAGAACGGACCATTCCATGAAACCTTTCGGACAATTGTCGAGATTGTCATGCATACCGTCGTTGTCATCATCAGGGTCTTCGAGTTGATCGTTACAGCCATCACCGTCATAATCTGTTTCAATTGAAGAGACCCAACCAGTCTCACCCTCAGAACAAGAATCCTCGATATTTAGAACACCATCATCATCCCAATCGGTGTCAACCTTTACGGCATCATCCATTATCAGAAAATAGAGCCCTACACCCAAAACGGAAAACAACAGAAGACCAGAGATGCCGATGGCTATTGTTACCTTATCATAGTTTGAATCGAGTCCTTCGGCCATGTCCTTCGATTTATTCAGTCATGTATGGAATAAAGACTTATTCCCGACAATGAAATGTATTCATCACCTCAAAATCTACAAATTCAAACTGGTTTTTAGCAGTAAACGTAAAACTTCAAACATCTCAGCAAGTTTTACGGGAGGCACGACAATGTTGTATGAAGAAGCTAAATTTCTAGGAGAAATACTTCACTCAATGGACCCAGATGATGTGTTTCCCCTATGCAATCTTGGCAGTTCTCATGACGACCTTGTCAAAGTTCGACAGCCGTGGATTGATGAGTTCATTTTCAAACCTGCAAGGGACAAAGGATACGAAGTTCTCAATGTCGATCTCAAACAGAATCCAGGCGTTGATCTCGTAGGTGATGTAACGGACCCTGAATTCATGAAACGATTGAAAGAGATTGGTTTCAAATCCGTCATCTGTTCGAATCTTCTTGAGCATGTGCCTTCTGAAAGTGTATCTGAGATATGCAAGTCCCTACAAGAATTCATACCTGAAAACGGATATTTGTTCATTTCAGGACCATACAGATTCCCCTACCATCCTGACCCAATCGATACAATGTTTCGACCAAATGTTGAAGAGTTTGCAACATTTTTCCCGAATTCTTCACTCGTTGACGGGAAAATTATCACAAGCAATGATCATCGCGCTCCAATTGAACTTGTCAAAAACGTGGCCCGTATATTCATGCCATTCTACAAGCCCAGTGAGTGGCTCTTTTATCCAAGACAAATCCCATGGCTTTTCAGAAATTACAAGGCAACATGCCTCGTATTGAAAAACTAAGGAATTTCGATTTGTTCAGGTTTGGGATAGACGTCCCATGGCTTTGATCCTCGTTTGCGAAAGGCTGATTTCCACATGGATTTTACAATGAGGAGAGCGAATCTAAACGTCCTTTTGATGCTTTGAAACGGATGCAAAAGATACCACAAAGGATTCCTCCAATCACGAAGTGGATACCGTAATTGACGTATGATACCATCTGGAATCTCCTCGCTTACTCCATAGACCATCGGACGGCGGTCCTTTGGCATGAAATAGGTTCCAAACAGTTGGTCCCATATTGGCAAGAACGTAGAATAGTTTGTCCATATAGCATCTCGTTCATTGGTATGATGCCAATGATGAAATTCTGGCGTGATGATCAAACGATGCAACCAACGCAACTTCCAACGAACGTTGGCATGCAAAAACAGTCCTAAGATAAGTTGTGCTGCTGCTAGAGCCCCTGTAATCTCAAGGCTAAATCCAGCAGTGAGGAGAAATACAAATGCAGGTGCAAGGATTGTTCCATCGAGAGGATGACTTCGAAAACCGCTTGCCCAATCTAAATGCTCAGTTGAATGGTGAATCGCATGAAACTTCCACAACACTGGAATTTCATGGTAAAAGCGATGCGTCCAATACACGAGTGAATCAAACAATAGAAGGCCGATAATGGGCATGTATTGTTCGGGAATTTGTTCAACATAAGGCCGAATTAAGAGACCTGGAATCCAAGCCAAACTAAGAATCGCGATTACAATGGCCACAATTCCAGTCAAAATACCAAGAACGGGGGCTGCTAAAGCATATCCGATATCTGTATCGAGTTTGGGTCGTCTTATTTTTTGCCCTTTATGACGAGGAAAGAGTTTCTCAAATGGGGCTACGATGATGAAAAGGAAGATGATGATGAAAATCGCTTCTGTTGAAAGGTACAATGCTCCTGCGATCAAAAGGAGAGCAAGGAAGCGAAAAAACATCGCAACAATACGACCTTTTTTCGTGATTTGTTCCCCGTCCATGAAGGATTCTTACGAAGTTATAATTTAAGACTAACCCAAAATGGCGTAAATGCAAGAACTATTAAGTGAACTCATAATCCAATGAACATGGCTTTCAAGGCATGCCCTAACTGCATGAGCATCAGAATTTATCCATACATGGGATTCATGACTGGGCAGCAATATCAATGCCAAGACTGCGAAAACATTTCACCGATCATCCTTGAATTTGATACTGAAGAAGCATATAGGGCAGTATTTCAAGCTCGGCTCGGAGAAGAAGAGTAGCCAAATAGGCTCATGTTGCTTCTTTTCACCCCGAATATTGATATGTAAAGAGTCCAATTTTAGCATTGGATGGGATGCATATGGATGAGCGCAAGCAAGATGCAATGAATGAATCAATGTTGAAGACATTGTTGAATGAACAAGTAGATGAGCAACAAATCAAGCGAGAAGTTCGACGTACAAATCTAAATAATTCGACATTTGAAACTCTCGCAAACAGAATCATCAACGATGTACAAAATGCACAGACTCACCGCTCTGTTGCAAACGGTGTACTAAACAACATAGGTGTGAAATTTACACCGAAAGACAAAACCCCTAATCCACTACGTCATGTCGGCCAACGAGCAAGAAAAGTA
>ERZ1049444.1286-NODE-1286-length-19180-cov-6.920366_pt1 | contig 19180 bp, 20 predicted proteins | sample MGYA00383101_ERZ1049444 | MGnify/ENA primary metagenome ERZ1049444 (study PRJEB29581, sample SAMEA5548371) | metagenome | biome: marine; feature: coastal; material: water | depth 50 m | study: Short-term variability in the microbial, nano- and picoplankton...
TATAAACGCCTGCATTCACCAAAAGCTCGCGCTCAAGCTCAGCCGAAATCATATCATCCGCCAGCAAAACCAATGATGCAATCTGCGCCCGCTCAACGCGGGCCATTAAAAAATCAGACCGAAACCGCGCAATACTGGGGACAAAAATCAACACTTCTGCCAATAGAACAAACACAGTTGTTAATAGAAAGACTCGTCCTGATAAAGAATTAAACATCGCTCCAAAATGCCCTGAACGCTATCATAATAAAGCCGAAATTAAGCATCGCCTTAACCCAATCATGCCAGATACGCTTTTGATAGATATCTGAATACGAATTTGACATTGTAAATAACTTACGAATAACGCAGGTTTACCACCGATCGCAAACAAAGTTTTGCAAAAAGGCCACCGCGTCGTTGCAATAGTGGTGTAGGAAAAACACAGCAATGCGCGCAGAGGCTCGTAAAAACGCCGAGAAACCAATTTTCAGCACAACAACGGTTTGACATATCAGTTAAGCGCCCGTATAGGCGGGGTTTATATTTTTAAGATGCAGCTGGCATCTGGCAGATACGGAGTCATTGCGATGAAACGCACTTTTCAACCTTCTAATCTCGTGCGCAAGCGGCGTCACGGATTTCGCGCGCGCATGGCAACAAAAGCAGGCCGTAAAATTTTGAACGCGCGCCGCGCGCGCGGACGCAAAGAGCTAAGCGCTTAACCAGCCTTTTGACTGGCCTGCCCATCGATATGGGGGATTGAGATGCATGGTGAAACCGCGTCTTCATCGCAGGCTGTGACGCCTTTCGTAGAACCAAAAACCGCTCTTGCCGCGCCATTGGAAAAATTGCGCGATCGATCCGATTATCTTGCCGCGGCGAAGGCGGAGCGCGTGTCAACCACCGGATTTGTTTTACAAGCCCGTAAGCGCGTGGAAACAAGCGCGCCCCAGCCGCGCTATGGAATCACTTGCTCGAAAAAGGTGGGCAACTCTGTTGCGCGCAATCGAGCCAAACGCCGGCTGCGGGCCCTCGCGAACAGCGTGCTTCCGCATCTAGGCCGTGACGGTTGGGATTATGTTTTAATTGGCCGTGCGCAAGCCACCGTAAACCAGCCGTTTGATATGCTGCTTGAAAACTTGCGCTTCGCGTTAAAGAAGCTGCATCAGGGCGAAACCCGATGACGTTATTGGCCCGGATATTGGCGTTGCCGATAAAAGGTTATCGATTGATTTTCTCGGCTTGGGTTGGGCGCAGTTGCCGCTTTGACCCCACCTGCAGCGCCTATGCGCTGACCGCTTTGGAACGTCATGGCGCGCTTAAAGGCAGCTGGCTCACAGTGCGCCGCATCCTGCGCTGCCATCCTTGGGGCCAGCATGGCGTTGATGATGTGCCAGACGCGAAATAACATGAGAGGTCGCAAAAATTTGTCTCTTCTGCATGCCGTCTTCTCTACACGGCTTGCTCCAGCGGTTTCAAACGTCTAAAGCCCGATCATGCTTGATGAAAACAGTGATATACACCCGCTTTTTGAAGGTGCTCCGAACACCACAGAGTTCAAAAAGCTTCGTAAACGGATCATTCGCAACACCCGCGAAGCTATAGAGCAATACGGTATGGTCGAGCGCGGTGCGCGCTGGCTTATTTGCCTATCCGGAGGCAAAGACAGCTACACGCTGCTGGCTGCGCTTTATGAGTTGAAATGGCGCGGCCTTCTTCCCGTTGACTTGCTGGCCTGCAATTTGGATCAGGGGCAACCGGGGTTTCCCCAAACCGTGCTTCCCGCGTTTCTGGAAAAAATGCAAGTGCCGCATAGAATTGAATATCAGGATACTTATTCAATTGTGAAAGAGAAAATCCCCGAGGGGCGCACATTTTGTGCCTTATGCTCGCGCTTACGGCGGGGCAATCTTTACCGCATTGCACGCGAAGAAAATTGTAGCGCGATTGTGCTGGGCCATCACCGAGATGATATTCTAGAAACCTTTTTTATGAACCTCTTCCATGGCGGCCGCTTGGCGTCCATGCCTGCGAAGCTTTTGAACGAAGAGGGGGATCTGTTGCTGTATCGCCCCCTCGCTCATGTGGCAGAAGCCGATTGCGAGAAATTTGCCAAAGCCATGCAATACCCGATTATCCCTTGTGATTTATGCGGCTCGCAAGACGGGCTTCAGCGCCAACAAGTGAAACAGATTTTGGATGGCTGGGAACGCAACAGCCCGGGCCGACGGCAGGTGATGTTCCGCGCCTTAATGAATGCCAGACCTTCACATTTGCTGGATCCCAAACTGTTCGATTTCGCCGGATTAACCGTCAAATAGATCGGTACTGGCCGAACAAACCCCTTTAAAATCTATCGCAGGTTGGCGGTTTGATGCCAGATGCGATGAAGCCGGCAGTGGCTCCGCGCTTCAGACAGGCCGCACAACGCAGCTGGCCAAATCTTTCTGCTGCGCTGCAACCGCCCTTTAAACGGGTTTAATTATAGAAAATGGGGCTTACACCCTTGACCTTTTGCCCCGTACTCTGTTGAACCCAGCAGAGGAATTTCTATCGGGAAAATATGTTATGGATGATCAGAATAAGAACCTTATATTGGCCTCAGCGCTTAGCTTTTTGGTCATTATCATCTGGTTCGTGCTCTTTCCTCCGCCCGAAGCCCCGCTGCAGCCGGAAACACCAGCCCTGAGCCAACAGGCCGATGCCACGGACCTGACGCTGCCAGCGGGCGATGAACCGGTGCTCAATAGCAGCCCAGCCGAGCTGAAAACGGCAGAGACAGCGCCACGCATCGCGGTTGAAACGGATCGCCTGAATGGCTCTATTTCATTAATAGGCGGGCGCATTGATGATTTGTCATTGCTGGATTACCGGGTTGATTTAAGTGAAGGCTCACCGGATGTGACCCTGCTAAGACCCGTTGATGAGCCTGGTGCCTATTATGCGGCCTTTGGATGGGCGGGCCTGTCTGGCCTACAGCCGGGCGATACGCCAACGCCAGAAACGCTTTGGGCCGTGGACGGCAACACCACATTGCGCGTCGATGCGCCGGTCACTTTGATCTGGGAAAGCCCCGCCGATCTGATCTTCCGCCGCATGATTTCGGTGGATGAAGACTATATGTTCACCATCCGCCAATCGGTTACGAGCCAAGCGTCACAACCGGTTCAACTGCGTCCCTATGGGTTGATCCGCCGCCATGGCGAGCCCACGGATTTGAAGAACTTTTTCATTTTGCATGAAGGTTTGGTACGGATGTCAGATGGAGAGCTGGCAGAGGAAAGCTATGATAATTTGCGCGATTACGAAATTGACCCGCGCGAGGGCACGCATGCGGAACGGATTGAAGTGGCGGCAAGCGGCTGGACAGGGTTTACCGATCATTTTTGGATGACCACGTTGGCGCCTGCGCCCGGATTGGCGTTCCGCTCAACCGCAAAATATTTTGCATCGGCCGATATATTCCAAACCGAGGTGGTTTTGCCGCGCCAGTCATTGGCTCCAGGCGCCAGCGCCGAGGTAACCACTCAATTTTTTGCGGGTGCAAAAGAATGGGATGCGATCCGCGCCTATGAAAAAGCCGGCGTAGATGGCTTTCTCGACAGCATTGATTGGGGTTGGTTTTTCTTTCTGACCAAACCGATTTTTGCGGTTTTGCATTGGCTGAACGCGTTGATAGGTAATATGGGATGGGCGATTATCGGGCTCACATTGCTGATAAAAGCGCTGTTATTTCCCCTGGCTTATAAATCCTACGTCTCTATGGCCAAGATGAAAGAGCTACAGCCAGAAATGGAGAAGCTGAAAGAAGCGGCTGGCGATGACCGCCAGAAACTTCAGCAAGAAATGATGGCGCTCTACAAGAAAGAAAAGGTTAATCCCGCGTCAGGCTGCTTGCCAATCCTGTTGCAAATTCCAATTTTCTTCTCGCTTTATAAGGTGATTTTCGTCACCCTTGAATTGCGCCATGCCCCTTGGATCGGTTGGATCAAAGACCTGAGCGCGCCAGACCCATCCTCTATTTTGAACCTGTTTGGTTTGCTGCCCTTTACACCCCCCGATCCCAATTCGATATTGGCGATTATTTCTTTGGGTGTGCTACCCATCTTATTGGGTATTTCGATGTGGATTCAGCAAAAATTGAACCCGGCCCCCACCGATCCGACCCAAGCCATGATCTTTGCTTGGTTGCCTTGGGTGTTTATGTTCATGCTGGGCACGTTTGCGAGCGGACTCGTTGTCTATTGGATCGCCAACAATACGATCACATTTACGCAACAATATCTGATCATGCGCAGTCAAGGCTATAAGCCAGATGTCTTCGGCAATGTTATCGCCAGCTTCAAGAAAAAGTCCAAACCGAGCGGCAAATAATGGCGACAGTAGCGCAAATATGGCGATATCCCATCAAATCGCATGGGCGCGAAGCTTTGCAAGCCGTACCACTCAGCGCCGGGAAAACGCTGCCATGGGATCGCCATTGGGCGGTTGCGCATGAAAACTCAACGGCAGATGGCTCTGTCTGGGTACCATGTCAAAATTTTAGCCGCGGGGCAAAAGCGCCATTATTGATGGCTATCAACAGTCGCTGGGACGCGGATAGGGGGCAAATGCATATGCGCCATCCCGATTTGCCCGATCTGCAGTTCAACCCTGATGATGCGGACGATCAAAACCGGTTTTTAGAGTGGTCAGCGCCGCTTATGCCCGAAAACCGAGCCAAATCAGCGCGCTTGATCCGCGCCGCAGAATTTGGGCTTACCGACACTGATTACCCCTCGGTCAGCATTGGCAATCTGTCATCGCATCGCGCCGTTTCGCAAAAGCTGGGGCGCGATCTGTCTGCGCTGCGCTGGCGTACAAATATTTGGTTGGATGGTCTGGCCCCTTGGGAAGAATTTGATTGGATTGGCCGCATTATTGAAATTGGCGAGGTTCAATTTGAAATCTGCGAACGGGTTCAGCGCTGTCTGGCCACCACAGCCAATCCTGAAACAGGCCGGCGTGATGCAGATACGCTAGGCATATTGCAGACATGGGATCATCAAGATTTCTGCGTCTATGCCCGCGTGCTCAACACCGGCACGATCCATTTAAACGATAGCGCAAAAGCCCCAAACCCATGACAATGACCTTCCCTTTAGCCGAAGCACCCGACGCAGGCCTGCGCGAAAAAGGCCGCCTTTTATTCGCTCAGCAAACCGATTTTCTGAAAGGTGTTGTAGCGATAGACGGCTTGCCCGCCGATGATCGGATCGAAATTTGTTTTGCCGGCCGCTCAAATGTAGGTAAATCAACATTGATTAACGCGCTGACCGGGCGCAAAGCATTGGCGCGCACCTCAAATACGCCCGGGCGCACCCAAGAGATCAACTTTTTCACCGCAGCTGATAGCCATTATCTGGTCGACTTGCCGGGATATGGCTATGCCAACGCGCCGTTACCGGTTGTGGAAAAATGGCAACGATTGCTCAAAAAATATTTATCAGGACGGCGCTCGTTGCGCCGCGCCTTTGTGTTGATTGATGCGCGCCACGGGGTAAAATCGGTGGATGAAGAGATTTTAAGCCTGCTCGACAGTGCCGCTGTTACCTTTCAATGCGTGCTGACCAAAGCAGATAAAATAAAAACCCATGAGCAAGAGGCCTTGCTGCAGCAAGTGCGCGGCGCGCTGAGCAAACATCCGGCTGCCTATCCCGAGCTTATACTCACCTCTTCGGAAAAAGGTATGGGCGTCGAAACATTGCGCGCAACAATCGCAGGCCTCATCTAAGCCACGCGCGCGCAGGCTCTTGCACCTTTTGGAACAATCTTAGAGACTGGTGCAATACAAGGTAAATCAGATGAAAACGCAAGATATGAACCGCGATTGGATCGCCACAGCCAGAACATTATCCGAAGCCCTGCCTTATCTGCAGCGCTATGATGACGCGATCGTGGTGATCAAACTTGGCGGCCATGCCATGGGCAGCGACGCGGCAATGGAAAGCTTCGCCCGCGACGTGGTGCTGATGCAGCAAGTTGGGATTAATCCGATCATCGTGCATGGCGGCGGGCCTATGATCAACACCATGCTGGATAAATTGAACATCCAGTCAGAGTTTGTAAATGGCAAACGCGTCACAGATGATAAGGTCATCGAAGTGGTTGAGATGGTTTTATCGGGATCCGTAAACAAGCGCATCGTACAAGCAATCAACCAGCAAGGTGGGCGCGCCATTGGTTTGTCAGGCAAAGACAGCAATCTGATGCTCTGCACGCAGACAGACCCCGCGCTTGGGCTGGTTGGCACCCCCAGCAAGATTGATCCAAGCGTTCTGAAAACGCTTTTTGACAATGACTTGATCCCAGTGATTGCGCCGCTTGGCGCTGGCGAAAAAGGCGAAACCTATAATGTGAATGGGGATACCGCAGCCGGGGCGATCGCAGCGGCCTTGAAGGCAGATCGCCTTTTACTGCTCACAGATGTCGCGGGCGTTAAGGATGCAAACGGCAATGTTCTCACCGAACTCACCGCCGCCCAAATTCGCCAAATGACGCAGGAGGGCGTGATCGCAGGCGGCATGATTCCCAAAACAGAAACAGCGCTTGCGTCCCTGAACGGCGGCGTGCGCGCTGTTGTTATTTTGGATGGGCGCGCACAAAATGCCTGCTTGCTCGAGCTGTTCACCGAACATGGCGCAGGCTCTCTTATTCGTGACGCTCTGCCTTGATAAAAACCGCGCCGCATAGAGCTGTGCGTCGTGTCAACTCACCAGACGCTCATGCGACAAGCGATACAAGCAGATGAATCCTGCCCAAACCCCTGAGCGCCTTTTAGAAGTCACGCAGCTGGTGGATGCAACCGGTCTGATGGTTTTAGGCGGGCTGCACCCAGAAGAAACCGATCTGGTCCCCACAGGCTGTAAAACACTGATTTTGCTTGGCCCCAAAGATCAACATTTCTGGCCTATTTTTGCCAAGAGCCCGGAAAAGGCAGATGGTGCACCAGACCCGCTTGACCGGTGGTCTGAAAGGGTTGTGTCCGATTTGGCAAAGAAGCTAAGCGCGCAGCCCGTCTTTCCATTCGGCGGGCCGCCTTATGCTCCTTTTTATTCATGGGCTTTGCGCTGCGGAAATATCTTTAGCTCGCCCATCCGCTTTTTGGTTCATCAACAAATGGGTTTATACGTTTCTTTTCGGGGCGCGCTTGCCCTACCATGGCATCTAGATCTGCCTCAGAGCGGGCCCTCGCCCTGCATCGGCTGTTCGGCCCCCTGTCAAAGCGCTTGCCCCGTCGAGGCTTTTGAAAACCGCGCTTATGATGTTACAGGCTGCCGCGCTCATATCAACGGCCCAGACAGTTCAAGCTACCGCTCGACGGGCTGCGCCGCGCGCCGGGCCTGCCCTATTAGCAAAAACGCGGCGCGCCCGCACGCGCAATCGGCATTTCACATGAAAACCTTTGCAAATTGAGTAAGCGCCTAATTTTAATGCGCCATGCGCAATCCGATGATTTTGAACACTCTTGCGATTTTGAGCGTCCGTTAAGCGTCCGCGGACAGCAAGACGCTGCGCATATGCGACACTGGTTCCACGCGCAGGGCTACCACCCACAAAACGCTTTGGTATCAGCGGCAAAGCGTACTGCTGAAACCTATGACTTATTACAAGTCGAAAATTGCCACGCCTTTCTTTCAAAAGCTCTTTATCTTGCCCCTGCAACGACGCTGCTGACTGCTCTGAAAAAGACCACAGGACCCTCAGTTCTGATGATTGGGCATAATTTTGGGATCTCAGATCTGGCCAACGGTTTGCGCAAAGACAGGTCGGCAAACCCAGAATTCAAAATCTTTCCACCCGGCGCGATCTGGGTAGCTGATCTGCCGATAGAGGATTGGCGCGCGCTCACTTGGGGCGCAGCCAGCTCAGTCAATTTTACAAGCCCCCAAGATGTACGCACGAAGCTGTCAAACGGCCCGCGTCGCTAACAGCCGTTAATGGCCTAAAATCTGGCTCAGGAACAATTTTGTCCGATCCGATTGCGGGTTTCCGAAAAACTCCTCGGGCTCGTTTTGTTCGACAATTTGCCCTTCATCCATGAAGATAACACGGTTGGCCACTTGCCGTGCAAAGCCCATCTCATGCGTGACGCAAATCATCGTCATGCCATCTTCGGCCAAGGCAATCATCGTGTCTAACACCTCTTTGATCATTTCTGGATCAAGCGCCGATGTCGGTTCATCAAAGAGCATAATGCGCGGCTTCATGCAGAGCGATCGCGCGATGGCCACCCGTTGCTGCTGCCCGCCAGATAATTGACCCGGATATTTATCTGCTTGTTCTGGAATTTTCACCTTTTCCAGAAAATGCATGGCGGTTTCTTCCGCCTCTTTTTTGGGTGTTTTACGCACCCAAATCGGCGCAAGCGTGCAGTTTTCTAAAATCGTTAAATGGGGGAATAAGTTGAAATGCTGGAAACACATGCCCACTTCAGACCGGATTTTATCAATATTCTTAAGATCGGAAGACAGCACTGTACCATCAACCGTGATCTTGCCCTGTTGATGTTCTTCTAAAGCGTTGATACAGCGGATCAACGTCGATTTTCCTGATCCTGACGGGCCGCAGACCACAATCCGCTCGCCCCGGTTCACCGTTAGATTGATATCGCGCAATACGTGAAACGCACCATACCATTTATTCATGCTCTGAATGTCGATCGCGACTTCGTCCGAGACGGTCAATTTTGCAGGTTGTGTCATAAAAGCTACCTTTTAACGGTGATCGGTTGCGAGCTGTCGCTCGAGCCATTGTGAATATTGCGAGATGCCATAGCAAACGATGAAAAACAAAACTGCGGCGAAACCAAGCAGCTCCCAATAAATCCCATTCCACTCGGTGGAAGCAAGGATGGGGCCACGGATCATTCCGACCAAATCGAACATCGAAATAATCGAGACCAATGTGGTGTCTTTGAACAGCCCCACAGCAACATTTACAATCCCAGGAATAGAGATCTTTAAAGCTTGCGGAAGAATAATAAGACGCATCGACTGCGCATAATCTAGGCCCAAACTGCCCGCAGCCTCATATTGCCCCGCTGGTAAAGCGGCTAACCCGCCCCGAATAACTTCAGCAATATAGGCCGCCGAAAACAGCGTGATCATAATAATAACCCGCAAGATCAAATCAAAATTGGTTCCCGGCGGCAGAAAATACGCTAGAACAACATTGGCCACAAATAACAATGTAATCAGCGGAACGCCTCGAATAAATTCAATGAACACAACACAAATGGTCCGAATAACAGGCAAATTTGACTGCCGGCCCAAGGCGAGCAAAATCCCCAACGGAACCGATAAAGACACGCAAACGGTTCCTAGAATGATATTCAACATAAATCCGCCCATATGGCGACTGGGCACTTCTTCAAGCGCGATGAAATTGCTGAGCGGGGCGCTCAGATAACCGCCCAAATACCAAATGAGTAGCGCCGTGACTGTTGCTGCGAAAAATCCCACCGCAAATTTTTGTTTGGCCGTAGCTTGAAAAACCTTATAGCCACCGACAAATCCAAGTAGTCCGACAAGGGGCACAACCACAGTTCCCCCCCAGATCAACCAATAGGCCAAAAACGGATAAATTACTGTTAAAACCAGAATCTTACGTGGCAGTTTTGAAAACAGCACAGGCGCGATCGAAATCAATAGCAAGATAAAACTTAAACCAGGGCGCCAATATTGTTCGCTTGGATATTTAAATCCAAAAATTAGCTGATGCCACCGCTCGGTCAATACAGAAAAACACCCCCCCCGCTTTCCATCCAGCACCGCATAACATTCTGCTATAGAAGAGGTGTTCCAAACGCCATTCATCATCCAAGGAATAAAACCAGAGGCAATTTTGTAAATGAAATACAGCGCCAGCACGGTGAGTATTGCATTAAACACAGATGAAAACAGGTTCTCGCGCAACCACTTCACCAAACCCGTTTGGCTTGCGGGTGGCGGTGATGGTGAGAGAGGCGTGTGGCGGACAAAGGCTGTGACTTGCTTGGTCATCTTATCGCCCCTTCAACTTAATCGAATTGTTATAGACATTCATAATCGCTGAAATACCCAGCGAGATCGTCAAATAAAACGCCATTAATAGTAAAATTGTTTCTATGGCGCGCCCTGTTTGGTTCAACGTAATACCACCCAGTGTTCCCGTGACGTCCATATAGCCTACCGCAATCGCCAGCGAAGAGTTTTTGGTTAGGTTCAAATAATTTGAAATCAACGGCGGAATAATTACGCGCAGAGCTTGCGGCAGGATCACGAGGTTCATAATCCGCCCCGGTCTCAAACCAAGCGAGGCGGCTGCTTCGCTTTGGCCTTTTGACACCGCTTGAATGCCCGCCCTTACGTTTTCGGCAATAAATGCGCCGGTATAAATCGATAACGCGAACCAAAGTGATAATAAGGATCCACGCGCCCAGATACCGCCTTTGAAATTAAACCCTTTCAATGCCGGGTATTCCAAACCAATCGGGTTTCCTAACAGAAAAAACATCGCCAGCGTTGGCACAAATAAAATAGCTAAGCTCGGCCAAAGCACGGGTAGAATCAACCCATGGTCGAACAAGGTTTTGCGAGCGTATCTTCGATAAAAAAGAACCGCGATAAGCGATAAGATGAATGCAACAATTACTATCCAGCCTCCATCATATAAAACCGGCTTAGGCATATAGATCCCACGCCCCGTGAAGGCAAATGCGTCAAACAGCATTGTCGCTTCTGGATTTTCACCGCGGAACGCACGCGGTTGCGGTAATGCTGCCAGAAAAACCGCATTAATAATCAAAATCCAGATTAGTACGGGAACATTCCGAAAGATCTCAACATAGACCGCCATAATTTTAGCCACGATCCAATTATTAGAAAGGCGCAAAATACCGGCAAACACACCGAAAATAGTTGCCATTAAACATCCAAGAAATGCGACCAGTAAAGTATTCAAAACACCAACGACGGATGCCCGCCAATGCGTCGATTGACTATTATATTCGATCAAACGCTGGTTAATGTCGTAGCCCGCCGGCTCGCCCAAGAAACTATAGGAAATATTCAACCCAGCCGCAGCCAAGTTCTGCATCAAGTTCCATCCCAGAAACGCCATCAAGCAAATCAGAACCATCAACGCTAGAAATTGAAAAGTATATGACCGATAACGCTTGTCGTTTATCAGCATTGATAGACGAAATTCGGACACGTCCGCTTGGGCAGAAAGTGACATAAAGGAGGTTCCAGACTTTTTCTAAAATAACGGCGCTTATCTCGCGCAATTTTGGAAATAAATCAATAAAAAAAGGGCGCTACAAAAAGCGCCCTTTTTTATCTTTAACTTAACGGAAGGGTGGTGAGTAAATCAAACCACCATCTGTCCACTTGCTGTTAAGTCCACGTGCTAAGCCAATGATAGTTGCAGCACCGATGTTGTTTTCAAACACTTCACCATAATTGCCACCTACCATGATCGCCCGGTGAGCCCACTCAGCATCTAGGCCCAACATTTCGCCCAAATTGCCTTCTGTACCCAACAGACGATTTATTTCTGGATTATTTGTACCAGCAGCCATTTCTGACATGTTGGCAGTTGTTACTCCCAACTCCTCGGCTGTAATCAACGCATTTAAAGTCCAGCGTACGATATCACCCCAGTTGTTGTCGCCGTGGCGAACAAGAGGGCCCAAAGGCTCTTTTGAAATGATTTCTGGCAGAACCATGTGGTCGCCAGGTGCTTCAAAGTTGGCCCGGTTGGCCGCCAAAGCAGACGCGTCTGTTGTGTAAACATCACATGCACCGGCAAGGTACTGAGCGATCGCTTCTGAACCAGTTTCAATCGGCACAGGCTCGTAGCTCATGCTGTTTGAACGGAAGAAATCTGCCAAGTTCAATTCAGTGGTTGTGCCAGTTTGAATGCAGACTGTCGCTCCATCAAGCTCAGTTGCAGAAGCAACGCCCAGCGCTTTTGGAACCATAAAGCCTTGACCATCATAGTAGTTAACGCCTGTAAATTCGAACTTCAGATCCACATCGCGGCTGAATGTCCACGTTGTGTTCCGCGCCAGCATATCGATCTCGCCAGAGGCCAAGGCTGTAAAACGTGTCTTACCCGTTGTTGGAACAAACTCAACAGCATTGCCATCACCCAAAACAGCCGCGGCAACTGCGCGGCAAACTGCTACATCGAAGCCCTGCCAAACACCATCGGCATCGGGCTGTGCAAAACCAGGTACACCTGTTGATACACCACAATTTAAAGTACCACGTGCTTTCACGTCATCCGCTGTGCCCGCAAATACGCTGCCAGCAGACATCGCTGCTAGGGTAACTGCGCCTAAAACTAAGGATTTTTTCATCTTTACCTCTTTCTGATGATTGTCCCAAATTGGGACTATTGATTAGAACGTAATGTCCAACCTCACACATTAACCTGCGCCGAAAGCACAGGTGATTCCGCAGTGTGACCAATTTTTTACATTATCGTCAAGCAATCTATCACCAAAACCATGATTTGAATTGGCTCAAAGCTCTATCACCCACTAGTGTTACCTACTTTTCAACCACAGCGTGTAAAAAAATCATATGCAGCGAGAAAATCTGACTTTTTCAGCGCGGCATGCGCCGCAGCCTCCTCATCGATTCCCCAATGTTCTTCCTGCCAAATTTCATCAAGCCGGCATAAATCCCACGCTTGTTCAGGCTTAAGATGACCTTCTATAACCGCCAAAGCCGCAACCAAACTGCCGGGAAATGTAACCAGATCATGAAAAGCGGTTAACTGAAACGCTGAAAGGCGCTGCATCGGCGCTGCCAAGTTCAAAACGGACTCTGCCGCTTGCGCCAGATAGGTCACCCCCGATGTGCTGTGTAAAATCGCGCCATATGTTTGCGCTGCCCACTCTAGCAATGGATCCCATGCCTCCGCTTGCCGCGCGTTTAGCTCGGCCGGCTGCGCCGCGCGATAGCAGAGTAAATCGGTTTCACCATAAGCCGCCAACATGTTAAAAACATCTTGGAATTGGCGCGTCACCTTATCCAAAGCGGCATTGGCGCGGCGGGTATAGGGCATGGTTTCAGGGCGAACAGTTTCAACCTGCGCGCGCCATTCTGCGGCAACCGCCTCGGCCAAAGCCTGCGTGGGCAACGCCAAAAGCGTTTTTGCCGGAGTTTTTACCAAGCGGCCATCGAGCAAGACCGTATAGCCAAGCTCTTGTTGCGCAATTTCAACCTGCGTCCAGAATCGTTTTTGCTGCCAATCAGCCATGACCTATGCTTTCATTATTTGAGAAATGAGGTCCGGCAACTCAGACACCGTTTGGGCAATATGCGTGCAACCAGAAAGCTGATGCGCCTCGTGATATCCCCATGTCACACCAATCGTGTGCATACCCGCCGCGCGCGCCATATCTCTATCATAACTGGTATCCCCAATCATCACGGCGCGGCGCGCCTCAATTCCGGTCTCCAATAGAGCCTGATGCAACATGCTCGGATGCGGTTTTGAGGGGTGCTCATCTGCAGTTTGCGTGGTGAGGAAATAAGAGTGCAATCCGCCTGCCTCTAGCAAGGCGTTCAAGCCACGGCGCGAATTTCCCGTTGCCACCCCCAAGATAAACCGCGGATCCTGATGAAACTGCCGCAAAAGGGGTAGGATCCCCGCATAAAAGCCCGGATCTGGTTGGTCTGCGCGCTGCCCGGCAAAATACTCTTTAAACGCTTTTTCTGCTAAATCACGTTCCCCATGATCGACCTGCGGCACCAAGCGATAAAACACCTCTGGCAGCGACAGCCCGACGCAAGACAAAACATCTTGGCGCGGCGGCATTGGGCGCCTGAGCGTGGAAAAGGCGTGGGCCATCGCACCGATAATATGCGCTTGGCTATCCACAAGCGTGCCATCGACATCCAAAACAATCAAAAACGGCGCCAAACCCTACCCCACAAAATCTTCAAACGGATCGTCTTCGATATCATGCGTGTCCCATTGAAACGTATCCCACGTGCGCTGCATATGTTCGCTTAACTCAGCCGTAAAACTGATTGGTTTTTTATGAACAGGGTGTTCAATTCGCAAAAAGCGCGCGTGCAGATGCAGCTTACGGCTGATATCGCCGCCCAATTGAGCTCCCCAGCCATCGCCTAAATTATCCTGGCTAGATCCTCCATATTTTCCATCGCCAATAATGGGATGGCCGATTTCCGCCATATGCGCGCGCAATTGATGCGTACGGCCGGTGATCGGTGCCAAAGCCACCCATGCGCCGCGTTTGGCCAACGCACTGAGGACACGATAATCGGTTAAAGCGCGTTTCGCGCCCTCAACAGAAGCCACATCACGTGGATGAACGCAGTGCATTTTTTCGCCCGCACCTTTGGCACCATGACCCACAGATTTCACCAATCCATATTTGATAGTGCCCGATTTGGGGGCAGGCACTCCGGCCACTGCCGCCCAGTAAATTTTACGCGTCTCACGATGTCGAAACGCTTCCGTTAATGCGCTGGCAGCCGCGCGATGACGCGCCAGAACCAAAATGCCCGAGGTATCCTTATCTAAGCGATGCACCAAGCGTGGCTTCTCATCATGGCCAAAGCGCAACGCATCGGCCAACCCATCCACGTGGCGAGTTTGTTTGCTTCCCCCTTGCGTGGCCAGCCCCGGTGGTTTGTTCAACACGATGATATGATCATCTTTATACAGAACAGCATTTTGTATCATCCGAGCATCTTGCGGGCTCACGCTGCGCGCAACCACGGCCCTCGGCTTCAAATCACTATCGGTTAGGGGAGGGATGCGGATCTCTTGGCCGGCCGCGATACGCGTCGAGGCTTTGCAGCGCTTGCCATCAACGCGCAACTCCCCTTTTCGGCACATCTGTTCGATGCGTGCTTGCCCCAATTGCGGAAAGCAATGGCGCAACCAGCGATCTAACCTTTGATCAACGCTGCCTTCCTCAACCGTTAGTTTTTGTACTCCGCTCATGCCGATACCGCTCGCATTGCTATAAACCCAAGAAAAACCGCCGCCAAAGCGCCTAAAACGCTGCCACATAGATAGGCAAGCGCAAATCCGAACCGCCCCATATCCAAAAGCTTCAGCAAATCCAACGAAAACGCGGAAAACGTGGTGAAGCCTCCAAAAATGCCCGCCATCAAAAACAGAGGTGCGATCTCACTCAACCGACCGGCGAAATAGGCAAAGGCCAGCCCCATCAAGAACGATCCGATCACGTTCACGCTCAGCGTGCCATAGGGAAACGCCACCATCTGCACCAAACAAAAACGCAAAAGCGCGCCAATGCCGCCGCCACAAGCCACAAGAAGATAAACCATAGTCGTGCTCATCCGCTCTGCTCGCGCCAATGTCAAGCCAAAGCCGGATCACCGATCATCACGCCGACGCGCTCTTAATTTATCAAAATAAGCAATACGCTTTATCAGATCGCGTTCAAACCCCCGCTCAACCGGTTCATAAAACCGCAGCCGTCCAAATCCTTCTGGAAAATAATCCTGCCCAGAGAACCCGTCAGGAGCGTCATGATCATAAGCATACTCGGCGCCATAGCCTTGATCTTGCATCAACCCCGTCGGGGCGTTCAAAATATGCTTTGGAGGGGGCAGCGATCCGCCGCGCGAGGCGGCGCGGCGGGCGGCTTTATAAGCGCTATAAATCGCGTTCGATTTAGGCGCCAACGCCAGATAAGCCACCGCTTGCGCAAGCGCCAGCTCACCTTCCGGGCTGCCCAATCGCTCGTAACTTTGCCAGGCCTCAAGGCAGATCCGTTGCGCATCCGGATCTGCCAAACCAATATCTTCGATCGCCATTCGCAATATGCGCCGCCCCAGATAACGTGGGTCCTCGCCCCCCTCGAGCATGCGTGCCAGCCAATATAACGCCGCATCCGGATCAGAGCCGCGCACGGATTTGTGCAAAGCGGAAATCAAATTATAATGGCTATCGCCCGATTTATCATATTGCGAAGCGCGGCGGCTGAGACGCTTTGCAAAACCTTCTGCGCTGACCTGCGCCGCATCCGGCCATGACAACGTTTGTTCGACCAAGTTTAACAACATCCGGCCATCCCCATCGGCCATCGTAATCAGCAACTCTTTCGCCTCAAAGGTTAAAGGCAAGTCACGGTTCAAAACCGCTTCAGCCCGCACCATCAATTGCATCAAATCAGAATCCGCCAAGCGCGTCAGCACCAACACTTGCGCGCGCGATAAAAGCGCTGCGTTCAGCTCAAACGACGGGTTCTCGGTACTGGCCCCCACCAATAAAATTGAGCCATCTTCAATATAGGGTAAAAACCCATCTTGCTGCGCGCGGTTAAACCGATGGATCTCATCCACGAATAATAATGTTCCGCGTCCATTTTTATGCCGCAAACGCGCCGCTTCAAAACATTTTTTCAAATCTGCAACGCCCGAAAAAATTGCGCTGATTTGTTCAAAGAAAAGATCCGTATGATCGGCCAACAACCGGGCTAATGTGGTTTTTCCCACGCCAGGCGGCCCCCAGAAAATTAACGACGTCAACTGTCCGGAGGCAAGCATCGCCCCCAAGGGTGCATCCGGCGCCAATAACTGCGCCTGCCCAATCACCTCCTCAACGGTTTTTGGGCGTAATCGCTCAGCCAAAGGAACCGGCCCCTGCGCCGCATCTGCATCGCTGGAAAAAAGGTCGCTCATAACCGAAACCGCAACGCCAAGCGCCGCGCTCCGCGCAGAACAACGATTTCACCCCGGCCATTGGCCGCTCTTAATCTTCGGTCAATATCTTGAAGCTGTTCCAGCGGCTCTCCGTTCACCGCAAGGATCACATCACCAACCCGCAATCCAATCCGCGCGCCCAATGGCCCAGTGTCTAAAATAACAAAGCCAAAGCTGGTCCAGCTTAATTTATAACGCTCTTGAATAGCAGGATTTATCGTGCTGATTCTAAGCCCTGATAAAATACTGTTTCCAGACAACACAGTTTCAATCGCTGGCGGGATATTTGGCGCGGCGGATAATTCAACCGTGATCACACGGGCACGACCGTCGCGTAGGCGCGTTATTTCAGCAAATGCGCCCAAGCCTGTTACGGACAATCGATAAAGCATCTCTTCTGGTGTGGTCACTGCAGCACCATTCACATCCTTGACAATATCACCAATCTGAAACCCTGCTGCGCGAAATGGACTTTGCGGATGTAACTCGGTCAGCAAAATACCTTCATAGGGGCGCAAGCCAAGCGTGTCGCTGATATCCGAGGTGAGTGTTTGGGCCTTTAATCCCGCCCAAGGCCGCTGAAACGATGACGCGCCAGCTCGTGCTTGCGCCACAAATTGTTCAACCAAACTGGCCGGGATTGCAAAGCCGATACCGTTTGAACCACCTGAGCGCGTTAGTATCGAGGTGTTAATGCCGATGAGCCGCCCCTGCATATCAACCAAGGCTCCACCAGAGTTTCCTGGATTAATGGGCGCATCTGTTTGAATAAAATAACCGCGCTGATTGCCAATGGCTGCGCCCGAGCGTGCCAATCCGGAAATAATCCCGCTGCTGACTGTTTGGCCCACGCCGAACGGATTTCCAATCGCCAGCGCCAATTCACCAACCTCAACCGTTTCACTTTCTCGCAGCGTCAAAAACGGCAAAACTGGCGCTGCAAGCAATTGCAAAACGGCCAAATCCGCGCCTTCGTCGCTTAACAAAACCTGCGCCTGATATTCACGCCGGTCCTGCAAAACTACGCGGATTGAAGTTGCTTGGGCCACAACGTGATAATTCGATACGATCAAACCATCGCTCGACACCAACACACCAGATCCCAAGGAGTTTTCAATTCGAGGCCGCTGCGCACCAAAGTTTTGAAAAAAATTGCCAAAAAAGGGATCATCTGCAAACGGGCTGTGCGCGCGCCTATCCACCTGACGCTGCGCATAAATATTCACCACAGCCGGCGCGGCAGATTTCACCAATGGCACAAAGCTAAAGGTCATGTCTGCGCGCGATTGAGGCACCCTGTCACCCGCAGTCAGGGGCAGCGCCACCCCGATCGCAAAGAGCCAAAGTAAAATCGCAAAACGCATTTTTGAACCTTTTAAACAGCCGGCCCTGAAGATATGCGCAAGCGCCAAGGAATTTACAAGATATCTTCTGAAAAACAAAAACCCCCGGCCAAGAGACCGGGGGCAATTCATGTTCTCAATCGCGCGACGTTTAGTCCTGAGCGGCTTCCTCGGCGGCAACGCGGGCTTTGTCCGCCGCGCCTTTTGCATCGACATCACGATCTACAAATTCGATAATTGCCATTGGGGCCATATCGCCATAGCGAAAGCCAGCTTTCATAATCCGAACATAGCCGCCTTGGCGCTCTTTGTAGCGCGGGCCTAAAATATCAAAAAGCTTGGTGACATATTGGTCTTCTTTCAACTGCGCGGCAGCCTGACGGCGCGCGTGCAGATCACCCCGTTTGCCCAATGTGATCAGTTTTTCAACGATCGGACGCAGTTCTTTAGCTTTTGGAACCGTGGTTTTGATCTGCTCATGTTCAATAAGCGATCCTGCCATATTCGCCCAAAGCGCTTTACGGTGTTCGTGAGTCCGGTTTAACCGGCGGTAACCTTTTGCATGACGCATGTTTCATCTCCTATATTTTTGCTTTGTCTGGCAGCCGATGCGTGTCAGCCACTCTCCTTGGGGCAGATGCCCTGTTTTCCCCGCACAAAGCGGGCATTTAAAAAGGCGGGCGCGACACCCGCCCTATTCTTAAAAATTATCTTCGAATTTCTTTGCCAGATCTTCGATATTATCCGGTGGCCAATCTTCGACATCCATCCCAAGATGCAAGCCCATACCAGACAGCACTTCTTTGATCTCGTTCAGCGATTTGCGGCCGAAATTAGGCGTCCGCAACATCTCGGCTTCCGTCTTCTGGATCAGATCACCGATGTAAACGATGTTATCATTTTTCAAGCAATTTGCCGAGCGCACCGACAATTCAAGCTCATCCACTTTCTTCAACAGCAGCGGGTTAAACTCGAGACTGTCTTCATCTTCATTGCGACCTGCGGATTCTGGTTCATCAAAATTCACGAAGATCGACAATTGATCCTGCATAATACGCGCAGCATAGGCCACCGCATCATCCGGCGTCAAAGAGCCATCTGTTTCAACTTTTA
>ERZ1049444.1293-NODE-1293-length-19155-cov-5.468534_pt1 | contig 19155 bp, 24 predicted proteins | sample MGYA00383101_ERZ1049444 | MGnify/ENA primary metagenome ERZ1049444 (study PRJEB29581, sample SAMEA5548371) | metagenome | biome: marine; feature: coastal; material: water | depth 50 m | study: Short-term variability in the microbial, nano- and picoplankton...
GATTGCAAGGATGGTGCGGCTTCGTTTTTAAACTTTACTATATATGATCGTTTCGGATTTGTTCTATCAGCCCCCTCTAAAAAGGGATTGGCATGACCTTCATTTGCATTAATTAAATAATCTGCCATTGATTCCTGTGGTATTCCTCTTCCATCATAACTGATAAAAGACATATAGCGTGAATGAGGAAACTCTCCTTCTAATTTAAGCGTAGCACCTTCAGGTATTGTAAACACTGCACTCCAATAGAAAACACCTGCATCAGGATAAGCAATATTCATATAGGGATCTGCACTTACTGGTCCACGAGACCAAAAGCAAGTTCTTGGCCCAGGAATACCTGAGATATTCATTTTCGTTTCAACTGGCTTTTTTTTCTGAGGGAATTGACAACAAGTTAGGGTCACTAATAGACAAATGCTAATGATAAAAATGAGTTTTCGCATGATTTTTATTAGTATTATGTTCAAGTACGCTTTTAAGACAATAAGTGTTCACCTAAAGTAAATCTAAGACTTCCTTTTAAAATTCTGAAATATAATTATAAGTATTCCGTCAAGGATTTTGTTTGTTGGTTTTTAAAGAGAAGTAATTTAGAACGTTATTAGGCTATCTGACAGCCTCCTCTGATCAATAGAATTTAATTTTTTTGACTTCTATCATTACAAGATTCATACCTTTTTTTGACCTGCTAAAGCTCATGATAAAATGAATTTCTGAGGAGTTCAAGGCTTTTTGGCACAGCAGTTTCAGCTAATTCATTTCCTTCAAACTCAAGAGAAATATAACCTCTATACTTATTCTCCCTCATCAGCTCTCCAATTTTCTGATAATCTATATTTATTTGATCAAATGCAGGCCATTTTGCTCCTCCATAGTATGTCTTTGCCTGTATAAGGCAAGTATGTGGAGCCAATTCTTTCATTTGCTCTTCTCTGTTGTTAAAAAAATTCCCTGTGTCTAATGTAACTTTAAGCCATGGGCTATTAATTTCATTTACGATTCGCATAACTCCTTTAGATGTAAGACCCAGACCCCAATGATTTTCAAGTCCAAGAACCACTCCACATTTTTCGGCTGTTGGGATACATTTTTCGATCGAGTCAATAACCCATTTAAACCCTTCATCTTCAGTATAACCTTCTAGGGCAGGTTCAACACCTTTGTTATCCATAAGAACATCAAACTTACTTTTCTCCCCTAATGCTTCAGTAGTTCCCCACCTTCCAGTATTCAATCGCATTGTAGGAATTCCTAGAGCATATGCTAGTTCAATTTGATGATTGGTTAGCTTTATATTTTCTTCACGAAATAACTTGTCTGGTTTAAGAAAGCTTTGATGTGTTGAAAACCCCATCAAATCAAGGCCTGCATGAAATGCCTGTTTTTTTAGGGCTTGTAAGTATGTATTATCTTCTGATTTCATTTGGACAAGTAGTAATTCAACCCCGTCAAACCCCACGGAAGCTGCCTTTTCAATACAGTAATCAATAGGAGTTTGCTTACCATTAAATTGCCAAAAGGAGTAAGTAGAGACACCAATAGGGTTGTGTTTGAACCTCTTACTATCCGATAGATCATTATTTTTAGGTTTATCATATTGAGTATTACATCCAAGTAAAGTAGTTCCTACTCCTAATGTTGCAGATGCTTGAATAAATTTTCTTCGGTTTATCATTTCATTTGTTTTAAATTATGTATTACTTTCTGACCAAAAGAAATTAAAGGAACAAATAGTAAAATAATAAGTAGCTTTTTTTCGTGTTGGGATTAAATAAAAGTAATAAATTCTAGAAAAAACATGTCTGTTGTTAAATAATAAACCCCCTAAACTTAATTAGAGGGTTATAAATTGAGAGCATTTATTAGAAATATCAATTACTTGATCGAGATAGAGTATTTACAATATAATTCAGTTTATATTCTACTTTACCTCTATTTTTTAAGTAGTCAGAAAATCCTTCAGAATCTCTAAACCTTCGTTCAATAATTACTAAATCATTTATGTTTTTTCCATAAACAACAATTCCATGAGTTGCTCCAGGTGTACCCCCTGCATCGTATTGAATTAGTCCCATTCTTCTATTACCTATGATTGATTGATTTTGTTTAACCAGTATATCAAATGCTGCTTTAAATTTTGCGGGTTCATGAACATGAATGTCAAATACTTTAGCGGTAGGGTTACCCTCAATATCACCATCAGTAAACCCATAACTTGTTACAATTGCACTATCAACAGAAGGATCTCTATGATTATTCATTTTTTCAAGATAGGCTCTCCACTCTGCACTGGTTTTTTGGGTAGTTGATCCCCAATTTTCTGGATCTCCCCATGTTATAATTCTATGAGTTACATCATTCTTAAACATAACTCTTTGAAGCATAACACCACTTCCAGGCTTCCATTTAGCACCTTCATTGAAATCGTTAAAAATATTTAATACTGATTCAGCATGTCCGCTTTTTACATTCATGTTATAAAATCTTGCAGAAGTTTGTGCTGAAACGGAGAATGTTGTGATAAATATTATACTAATAAATAATTTTTTCATTTTAATTAATTTATGGTTAATAAACATAAAGCTATTACTATTATTTAAAATTACAAATTTCAGAACTTGATGGAGAAAAGATGCCTAATCTGGACAAGTTCCCCCAGAGGGGTGGAACTTACACAAGAAGACATTTCTAAGAAGAATATTTCAATAGATGATTACTTCATCTTGGTCTGAACATATTATGTATCTTAGGATTATGAAAGTTTTAGTTCGTCATTTGATTTTATTTCTATTAAGTTTTATAGCCTCTCTTATTGTTGCACTTGCTTTTGAGAAAGGATTTAATTTAAGTAAGAATAAGGGATATACTATATTAATTGTTTTAACAATTTATTTCTTTTACAAATACTATCCCAAAATAAATAAAAAGTAGTGTTCGATTCATTTAAACAACTGTTTCAAAGTGAGTAATTGAAGAGTATGACTCCATATGAGCAAATGAAAAAAATTACCACGAAAAAATAGAAGTAAATATTTTTATTGTTTTGTGTGTTTTTTTAAGGCCTTTCCAAATTCTTTAACTGCATATTTTGTAAAAAAGTATGTTTTAGGCTCTCCGTCAATTCTCAATTCAATTGGAGTAAACGAACCTTTTTTAATTTCATACATTTCATTTAATACAGTTTGTTTTGTTTTAAGAACAGAAACCATATCATCGTATAGTGCTTTTATTCCATCAATATTTTTTAAAACTGTTGACTTTTTTCCATCACGAATATAATTGAACTCAATTCCTTGTGTCCAAATTGAACCATCTGAATAAAACTCAATTTCAAAAGTTCTATCTCCATCAGGACCAACGAATGATTTCCAGATTAAATCCTGCCCAAAAGTAATCAATGGAAAAAAAAGTAAAATAAGGAGTAGTTTTTTCATTTATTGAGATAGGTTAAATAAAAAATTTTTTAAAAGAGGCCCCCAGTGCTTCCACCTTCAATATTGATAGCGGATCCATTGGTGGCTGATGAAAGAGGACTTGCTAGATAGGTGATGGTGGTGGCCACTTCTTTAACTGATGCAAAACGCTGCAAGAGTGAAGAGGTTCTTGTTTTTTTAAAAAAATCAGCTGCAGTTGCTTCTTTAGTTTTGGCTTCTTTTTTAGCTAGATTTGTTAAAAACTGGTCTGCTCCTTCGGTCATTGTAGATCCTGGAATTACTGCATTGACCGTTACCGCTGACCCTTTAGTTAATTGCGCTAAACCTCTGGAAAGACTTAAGATTGCTGTTTTAGTCGTACTATAGGCAATTAAATCGGGGGGAACAAGGCTTGCACATTCGCTTGACACAAAAAGGATTCGCCCCCATCCGGCATAGATCATTTTAGGCAAGAAATGTCTCGATAAGCGTACGCCACTCATCACATTGACCTCAAATTGTTGTTGCCAGTCATCATCTGTGGTTTCAAAAAATGATTTAGAGGAATAGACCCCCACATTATTAATCAAAATGTCTAGGTGGGGAAGTTTTGATTGCAAGGAAAGGAGATCACTTGCTTTAGAAAAATCGGCTGCAATCCCAGCTACTTTCGCATTAGGAACTTTTTTTTTAAGACCCAATAAAGCAGTATCTACGGTTTTTTGTTTTCGCCCATTAAGAATAACTTTAGCCCCTTCCTGAGCCAGCTCTGTTGCTGTGGCAAATCCGATACCAGAAGTTGAACCTGATATGAATGCTGTTTTTCCTTTTAGATTTAAGTTCATAGATGTTTAGGGGTTACCATTTTTTAAGACCTAATAATTGCTTGCCAAGTGGAGAAAGCTTAGCGGTATTATAATGGGTTTGCTCTCTTTTTCTAGGATCTCCAGGAAAGGCATACCCTTCTGGAGCTATTCTGTTTTTCCAAGAATTAATACGCCAATCTTTTAAAGCTTTGTTGTGTTCTTCTGCTGGCATCATCGAAATGTACTGGGCAATTCTGACTTTGCTTCTGGTTTTATTAGGTCGTATTCCATGGGGCTCCATACTGTTAAAGATTAATAAATCCCCAGCTTTCAAAGCTACTTTTACTAGCTTATCTTTCAAGTCCGTAATGTCGGGTTGAAAGCGGTTTCTATCTTTAGGTTGTGTTAATTTCCATTTGTCATAATTCCTATACAACCATGGAATACACTGAAAGCCTCCCATGTTTTTATCTGTTTGATCAGATAGCGCCAAAACACCTTGAACATTTTGTGGTTTGGTGTCTGGATCGTAATCCCAATGAATGAAACCTTTGTACTCGTGGCCAGCACGTATGGGAAAATTTAAATTAGCTCGATCTATAGTCACCCATAATTTTTCGGTTCCCCAAATATCTACGAAGGCATCATATACCTTTTGCGATTGACGATTGTTCCACAGCATCTGATTGTTATAAACCTCCACCATCCCAGTTCCTGCTAATTCTTTCATTTTCATAGTTGCTCTTGGCGGGGCATACCAGGTTTCTGGATCGTTGGGATCTTTTTCATCAAATTCCCAAAGGAAGTTAGCGGTCTTTATAGCCTGTTTACGGGGGACAGCATTTTTGATTACAACATAACCGTTATGTTTCCAAAAATTCCATTGTAAGGGGGTCAAGACACGTAAGCTCTCTGGGATGGCTTCTGTCCTTAGATTGATCTTACTACTCTTGGCTGTTGAGGGATTTCCCGGAATTGCCTTATGTTGATTGTCTAGAACTAGGAGAGTATCGTTGTTTTCTGCTGATTTTTTCATAAAGAAGGATAAGCTTAATTAAAAACTTGAATAAAGAGGAATCATAATTTGGTTGTAACTTTTACGTAATTTAATAAATACTTTTATAACACTGATGTTTGTTTAAAAAAATCACAGATGATTTTTGTTTTATTGGTTTTTTCATCATAAGCATGAATTGGTTTACATTGAGGATTTAACGTAAATTAACATTTGGAAAATGTACATCTTCACTATCGGGAATGAGTTGTTTCGCAAAGCCAGGCCTTATCTTACCTTTATTTGATTATATCTAAATGGCCTTCCTTTTTAAATAATAAACCCCCTAAATTTAATTAGAGGGTTTATTATTTTACTTAATAATTAAATGTAAAAGTTTTTATTCTTCCGAAGGCGGCGGCGTGTCTTCTTGAAGTGAAGCAAGTAACCCACCAGCATCAAAATAATCACCTCCTGAAATTATAAGGCCATCCTTAAAATCCCATGTGTGGTAGGAGATTACTTCCCACCTTTTACCAGTTTCAGAGTGAATTCCGGTCCACTTTCCATATGACCTTACACTCCCATCTGGCAGACCAGTTTCAGCTAAAACACCAGGCAAATAATTTACAGGGGTATAAAGAACACGTTCCATTGCATCATGCCACCCTTTAAGATATTCGCCAAATTCTGCTTTTCCAATTTGTGGAGAACCGTGAAAAGCAGGCTGCCACTTAAGATCGGCATGAACTAGATCAAGTTGAGCTTGAAGATCAGCTTCTGTTCCTTGTAGCTCTAGAAATGTTTTAATAGATTCTACATTGGCATCAAAATCTGGGTGTATTCCTTGTGAACAAGAAATAAAAAGAGTAGTTAAAGTAATAAATAGTAATTTTTTCATTTTAAATATATTGTTGATTGGTAAGGGAATATAGCAATTTAATTGTTAAAAGCACTCTCTGAAAGTTAAACATTTGGATATGTGATATTTAAAACATATAAAAATTGATTTGTTGTGAATCCTGTAGTAATTAATTTTTAATTAAAAATTTACCATATTGAAATTTCTATTTATTATTGGCTTTTCAGGAATGTATTTGGCGAAGGATTCATCTAACTTAGGGAAATGGTTTTTTGCCTTCGCCTTTTACATTTTATTCCAGCAGAATAGGCCCAAAACCTTGTTATAAGAATGTTTATAGAAATTTATGGGGTTTTACCATAAATATATTTTATGTCAGGAAGTTCAGTAAAAAAATAGTGAACCCATATATAAATGTGTTGAAATAAAGCAGCCAATAAAGCAGCTTTTGATTGAAACAATATTCCAGGTATCCATAAAAATAAAAAGACAAATGTATACATTGCATTTGATGAGAATTTGAAAATGCCTTTTTTCACAAAAGGCTCGTTTTTGAATTTTTCTGGTTCAAAATGATCAAGGCCAAAAGCTTTATTTATTCCAAAATATTTAAAAACAGAGTATATACCATATATAGCAGGTATAATTAAAAAAAATGATGCTAAATAAGAAATTGTATTTCCAATATCAATTGTCATTGAATTTGAAATAGATAATAGTATAATGAATACTGGTCTTGAAATAATTAGTATGGCAAATCCAACTTTATAGTATTTAAAACTATTGTTTCCAAAAAACTTACTAATTCCTTTATAAAATAATTCATACCGCCAACATACTAGCACGTATGTTTGATGAATAATTGCAAAAATTATGCTTAGATATAACCATAATTGACTATTTACATTCCATAGCGATCCTTCATAAATTTTATTAGCTGAACTTATGATGTGATTAACACTAAACAATAAAACAAATAATGATAAAAAATGCCAGATTTGTTTATTAAGTATCTTCAAAAATTTAAAATTAACTATTACCTAATAATACAGAAATTTTATAAATTAATTATAAAATTTAACTTGCAATCCTTCAAATCACCTAAGTATTTGGTTATATAGAGCATGAATTGTACAAGAAATTGAAATTATTGAAACAACAAAACAACTCGTAGCTAAGTTAGGTGCAGCTTGAGCTCGATTTTGGCAAAATAATGATCAAGATGATTTTTTTATTGCATAGATCATTTGCAATTCATCTTCCGCCTTATCTTCACTTTCTTTTATCACATCGAAGTTATACCTATTTAATAAGTTAATAATATATGATGCATTATTATTTTCAAAGGGATGACATTCTAAAACAATTTTTTTGACTTTACTTAAAAGTTTTTCATCTGATTTTAAAATTTCAAATTCGGCACCTTCACAATCGACTTTTAAAAAATCAATATTTTCAATATTCTCTTTCTCACAAAAATCACTAAGCCTTATTGTCTTTATTTCTATTTTGTTTTTAGAATTTTTATTTGTGTGTAAAGAGTGCCCTCCAGTATTTTTATTGTGAAGATAAAAAGTTCTTTCACCATTTTCTCCACCAACCCCATAGTTATATATATTAAGATTTTCATTGTGGTTTAATTCTTTATGCATTTTTAACCTTTTAAAGTTTTCCTTAAATGGCTCAAAAGCATATACTTTGCCATATTTGCTTAATTCAGAGGCATAAGTGCTGAAAATTCCTATGTGAGCACCTATGTCGATTACTAAATCTCCTTCTTCAATAAAAACACCATTTTTATTATAAATATTTTTCAGCCAAACTTCTTTAAAAACGGTTTTATCCATTGAGCTGCTTTTAAGTTTATATTTTAAATTATTAATTAACTCAAGGCTTATAAAAAATCCTTTAGGTGCTAATTTTAATAAATAATACTTATACTTTTGTTTTAAAATGGATTTGTCTAACATATTAAATTGATTTTATAGCAACTATTTTTAGCCAGGTGTTTTGTTATTAAATAAAATTTCAAAAAAGATCATTTTTGATAATCTCTTTCAACGGTACAAATTCTTAACTTATAATTTTTATACCATTTTTCTTTTCCTAATTGTTGTGCTTCCTTATGTAAAGTGTTTTCTTTCCAGTTTTGAAGAGCCTTCAAATTAATCCAATAGGACACATTTACCCCAAAACCGTTTTTATTTCGAAAGGATTCGCATCCCAAATATCCATCAATGGATTTTATTTCTTTAAAAGTTAATTTATCCATTTCATTATATCCGTCATCAACACTAGTTCTAATGGAAGTAAAAATTGCACAAACATAAGGAGGGCTTGGTGTAGTTGCTATTTTCATAAAAGAGATTTTAATGCTTAAATGTAACAAATATTTTGGCAGGGGTTTTTTCTAACTTTTTCATAAATTGTATTTTAAACAATTTTTTATGAAATCAATTCTTAAGAGTATAGGAATGTTTCTTGTAATACTTGGCATAGTTTTATCACTATTTGATTTTTTAATTGACAATAAAGAGTTAATATTTGTTCTGGGTATAGTCTCAATTGGAGTTTCTTATTTAATGAAGAATTAAGTCTAGTCCTGAAAAATACTAGCCAATCTTAAAACATTACAACATGAGAATTATAAATCTTTTATTATGCCCAATACTGTTAAACTATATTCAGGCTCAAGAAATATCTCCAGGAAAATGTACATTAACTATTCAAGTAACAGTTAAGAAATAATTTATGTTTAAAATATGAATTCCAGACCCTAATCCTAAAAAAGGTCTCCATTTATTTCTGCAAGCTTTTTAATCTTGACAGCTGTTCCAAGAGATAATCCTGATAGTTTGGCTGACTTACGAATGCTTTCTCCTTGTTTTAATTCTTTAAGACAATTTTGATTTTTTTCTTTATTAATAAATTGCTTATAGCTCAATTTAGGCTTGTTTCCTCCATTGTTTTTATAAACACCTTTATCTTTAGCAGAATTAACACCTTCCTTTTGTTTTTCAGCCTTGATATTTTGTTCGTGTTCATATATCGAGTTCATCATATTAACCATAATCGATATGGATCTTTTTTGAGCGCCATCTGGGTTGATTGTTTCTAAACTTTCTTTTTCTGCTTTAATGTTGATTTTAAGATCCATCAAAGTTTTTATTGTTTTAAAAATATCTAGTCCGTTTTTTCCAAGACAGCTTATAGAGTCTACCATAAGGGTGTCTATTTCTCCCGTTGTTCCAAGTTTTATTATGTTTTTTCCGAACTCTCTATCCTGAAAAGCTATATTATTACTGCATTTATCTACAACTTCTAAATATCTTATTCCCTCAGCTGTATGTTTTATAGTTTGCCGGGAATTTTTTGGACTAGAAACTTCGATTTTGATATATTTAGCTGCCTTCAATTTTATTTTTATTATTAAAGATATAATAATTTATTACACCATAAAAATAACTGTTCTTTTTTAAGGTGTAATAAATTATTATGTAATAAAATATAACACTTTAAATAAGTTTAATTTATATTATATAATTTTATAGTGATATAATTTATAACATATTTAATAAGGGAACTCTCCACTCCAATTTCCTGGAGGACTATAGCGCGCAACCACAAATTCTTTACCAGATGCACTTCTTGCTTTAGCCATTCCAACTTCAGTAGTCGTACTCCATATCATTTGTGTATAGTGTCCTATCATTACATTTGCATTTAAAGGAGAACCAATCTCCGCATAAGTATAATCAGAGATTTCATTATACCATAACTGCGATGCATTTTTTGCAGGAGTTAAGCTAAAAGTTTCAACTTCACCAGTGCTACAGCACCAGTAATATAGATTTTCTCCTTGACCTGGTCTGCTATCATTAGAGGAGTGATACATTTCATCTGATTCAGCCATTGTTATTGCCCACTTTAGAGCATCTTCTGACAAACTATTTGACCAAGTAAGACTAGGCACTCCAACATCAGCACGTGCATCATTATGTACTTTTAAAGCTAAAGTTATATCATTTTCAGACAAACTAACTGACACAATAGAACTCTCATCATCTTTCGAGCATTTTACAAGAAATAATAGTATTAAGCAAGTGAATAAAAAATGAGAATAATTATTTTTCATTTATTTGTTTTTTGAAAAACTATGTAGATAAAAATACTTATTAAATTTATAACAATTAAACTAAAAATCCATATATGTAAAACCTCAAAACTAAAACTATACCATAACATTTTGATAATATCTTCTAAAAAAACTCCCTCTATTCTTTTGTAGTAAAGTATTGGAGATAAAAGTATAAAACTAATAGAAAACACTCTTACAATAATCTTAACTTCTTTTGACAAATACCCAAAAAAATATCTTTTCATCATTAAATATTTTTAATAAAAAAACTAATTACTTTATCTACCCACATTGAATACATCAAAGCACTTGGATGAAGTCCGTCAGAAGCTACAAGGCCCTCGATTACCTCAACTTTTCTTGAAATATCTGTTATATCATAGTATTTTAATCCTTTATTCGCACTCACTTTAGAAACTACACTATTATATTCATCTATTTCTTTACTAATCATAGCTCTATCTCTATTTTCACCAAACGGAGTAACTCCCCAGTCCGGAATTGATAAAACAAATACTTTATCACGTTTGCCATTAGCAAAACTGATTGATTTATCCAGCAAAATATTTAACTCTTCTTCAAACTCCACTATATCTAAACCTCTATATTGGTTATTTACACCAATTAGTATTGAAACATAATCATAATTATTAGTTAGACTTTTTTTATCAATTTCATCTAATAATTCACGAGATGTATAACCTGTTTTAGCTATTATTTTAAGATTAACAGAATAATTAAACGATTTTTCAAGCCTGTTAGCTAATTGATTTGGCCATCGATTTTTTACTTCTAAACCTTCTCCTATGGTATAGCTATCTCCAAGAGCGAGGTATCTAATCTTATTAGGATTTTCAGAACACCTTATGAGCAGTAAAATTGAAAATAAAGTTATTACTAGTCTTAGGTTATTTTTATTCATTGTATGCTATATAACTATTGAATCTATTTTGTCTTTAAGACGATAATCAAGCTTTGTAATTTTATTTTCTGAATGAGTCCAAATCTCAATAATGACTTTGTTATATATGTTTATAATTTTTGGGTGGTGATCTAACATCTCTGCCTTTCCCGCTATTTTATTAATAAAAATCATAGAATCATTAAAATCTTTAAAAACAAACTCTTTAGTAAGTTTATTGTTTTTTATTATCCAGTCATTCATCATTTATATTTATTTTATACCCGTAATTATAAGTGTTCCAGCCCAGTTTTCCTTTTCACCAAACCTCCAAGAATCAACTGTTTTAAAACCTGCTTGTTCAAAAAAGGTTTTCCATTGATTTTCAGAAAAAAGTTTCATAATAGATACTCCACAGTCATCTGGCCAAGAATGTGAAATTGTATTTTCAAAATAATAATCAAGACCAATTATTAATCTAGAATTATTTTTTAACCAATTTGAATAAATATGACTAATCAGATTCTTAGGATTTTCGAAATAGTAAAAAACCTCCATTGAATGAACTAAATCTACTTTATTTTTTGGCTTCCAAGCACATAAATCTTCACATATATAATCATTTGACGGACCTAGACTTTTTGCTTTACTTATCATTTTTAATGAACCATCAATTCCTATTGCATTGATACATTTAGAAGATTTATAAATATTACGGACAACCCATCCATTCCCACAGCCAGCATCTATGAAACTATATTGATTAAGATCTTTTGTTGCATAATCTAGCATATGATTTACGGAATCTTTGTGTCCATTTTCCATACCAACATCTTTACCATTGTCCACCCAATCACTAAAAACCTCAATTGGAGTTCTTTTCATTTTTATGTTTTTTCAAATTTAAATATTATTTCAACTTTTATATCTTTGGAATAACTAAAAATAATAATTATGAATGATGTTGATGAAATTCTTACTAATGAATATAATGACAATTTTTTTGCATCAGCAGACTTATATTCAAAAATATTAAAAGAAAAGGGAATACTTGTTTTCTCTGAATTTATCACCAAAAAAGTTCTTAAAGAAATGGTTAATGAAGCTAATTCAGTTAAACCAAATGCTTTTAAAAGCAGCTCTGAGTATAACGTTTATGTTCAGCCTACAGATTTAACTTATCCTATAAATAGTGCTCGAAATCGAATAATGAAAACTACTAAAAAGTGTATTCCAAATGACTTAATTTCAGATGAATCATTTTTAATGAAAATTTATAACTCAAGTAAAATTAAAAAGTTTTTTTGTTCTCTTCTAGGAGTATCAAACCTTTACCCTTATAGTGATGATTTATCAAGTGTAAACATTAATTATTATGAGCCTGGAGATTCACTAGGTTGGCATTTCGATAATTCGGATTTTACTATTACTTTGCTTATTAAAAATTGCACTAAAGGAGGAATATATCAATATTTTACTGACATTCGATTTAAAAAAAACGGATCCGAAAATCATGAATATGTAGAAGACATACTTGATAATAAAATCACGCCTAATGTTCAACTTGCTAAAGAGGGAGATTTAATGATTTTTAAAGGAAATAAATCTTTGCACAGGGTTACTGATGTTATTGAAGGAGAAAGAATTCTTGTTACATTTAACTATAACAATCAAAAAGGAGTTCCCCTTTCTGAGCAATCAAGAAAAACCTTTTTTGGAAGAATTGCTTAGAAATTATTAAAATGAAATCGATAAAATCTTAATAGAAATTGAATTAGAAACTAAAATTAATCTATAATATATATATTTATATAAAAAAGCGCCCACGATGTGACGCTTTTTAAAATTATTTTATTACCATTTTCTTAGCATAATTCTTAACCCAGAACGAATTAGTTTTGTGTCTCCTCTATTTCCCCTATATTCTTCCCAAGCTTTCTGTGCAGCTGGATTATTATTTCTATATGAATTTCCTTCAATAGCAGATTTGAAATCATCAAAACCTATTATAATCCAGTGAGACTCTCCTTCAGGAGAATGTCCTGATGTAGTAGCACCAAATAATGCTTGATGACTCTTAGGTCTATATTGTGCATATTTTTTAAATGCTGCAGAATACTTAGCTGGATCAGCTACATCAAGAAAATAATACTTTTGAACTGGCTTATCTCCATTGTTAAACGCTAAAGTTCTATTACCCATAGCTGAGCTGAAACTTTCAGTAAAATGATTAATTTTAGCAAAGAATAATTCCCATTCTTTACTTTGAGGGCTATCATACAAGGCACCCATAGCCTCCAAACTCCCTGCTAAAATAATTGAATGTGTGTAATTATTATTGCTGTCTGAAATATGATTTTCGTATAAGTATGTTGTTACACCATCTGAAGTGTTGTTTTTAAAATGTTCATCTGCTATATTGATATATGATTCAACATTTTCTGGATCTATTGAAAAATTATATGAAGTCCAATAGGTAGTTTGAGCAATTGAGCTTAGTGTTATTGAAAAGATTAAAAGCGACAAATAAATTTTTTTCATTGTTTTTCATTTTCTGTTATTCAATGAATATATAGATTTAATTGCAAATAACAACGATAGATTATGCTAATTTATAGGGATTATGAACTACGATCATTTAAAATTTGTAATTTTGCAATTCATAATAAACACACTTAAAAATGAAAAAAATATTTATTATAGTGACATTAGCTTCATTTATTCTAAGTTCATGTGACGTAGAAACAAAAGCAAAAATAACTGTCGGATCCTCAAAAGAGGATCAATCAACTTTTGAAAAACAAATAGAGACTTTTAATACTTATAGAAAAGCTTTTAATGATGAAAATATTAACGATTTAATGGGAACATTCGCAGATTCTTTAAAATGGAGTCCTCCTCAATATAATGGGAATGCTATTCTTGGGTATGATGATGTAAAAGCTCAGTTTCAAGCATATTTTGATCAATTTGAAGACATAACTTTTAATGAAGGAGAGGGATTAGTAAATCCTAATGCTCCTGCTTATTGGGCAGGATCAGTTTTTTCTTCTGGAGAAGAGATGGCCACTTCTAGTCCTCTTGGGATGAGAATATATGGAACATGGTCAGGGGTTCACTCTGAATCAGGAGCAAAAGTGTTCAATAAATGGTATGGATTGCTAAACTTTAACACAGATGGTAAAATTGCTGAAATGTCTGATTGGATGGATGTAAGTGGAATGCAAGCTCAGATTGAAAATTATATAGCGAACAAGGAGTAGATATAAACATTTCTAATTTAAAAAACCCAGACCATACATGGTCTGGGTTTTTAATAAGTAGCCCCGACAGGAATCGAACCTGTATCTAAAGTTTAGGAAACTTTTGTTCTATCCGTTGAACTACGGGGCCTTTCCATAGATTTTGTTTTTAATAAATTTCGACTAAATTAATTGTTACATTTGAGATCAAAGTAATTTAAAATGAAAAAACTAGTTTTAACTTTATTATTAACGGATTTTTATGTTTTAGCCAAAATGAAGAAGCAATATCCGATTACTCCATAGCAATTAAATTTAATCCTCAAGACATTAATTCATATATAAATAGGGAAATACTTAGAGAAAAATTAAAAAACCTAGAAGGTGCCATATATGATTCCACTAAAGCAATAGAAATAAAGCCTGATTACCCACGTATTTATACCTTTAGAGCTATTACAAGGTTAGACTTTAAAGACTTTGAAGGCGCAATTGCTGATCCACACAAGGGTTATTGAGATGAAACCTAATTATGCTGAAGCTTATGCAGATAGAGGAATATCTCAAGAGCTTTTAGGTAATGTTGAAGCAGCTTGTGATGATTGTAAAACAGGAGCAAAGTTAGGATATAAAAAAAGCTTACGATTGGCTAGAATTACAATGTCAATCAGAAATAAATAAAATACAATAACATATATTTTATTTGTATATTTAGTTAAATAACTAATAATCAAAGAAATGGAATCATGCAATTGCGAATGCGCACCATGCTCAATAGGAGATTGTTCACATTGTACATGTAAAGATTGTGACTGTTCGGGATGTTCTTGTCACTAAACTTGGTAATCTTAAACAAAATTATCCAACAGCACTTTGAGTAGCTCAATGTAAACATGACAATTATGAGCAGCCTTCAAAGTTTATCACAAGTTGCAGCTTTTTACCTAAAGGAAGGAATTTAAATGGTATCTAACGCCACTTTTTTATAAAACTTTACAAGTATAACCAGATTTTATAACTGCATAAGATTTAAGAATAACTTTTATTTTTTCCTTTAAAGTTTCTCCATTATTTTAGACTAAAAACATAAAACATATAATATATAGAGATGGATAATGGCAAAACTCAGACTAAGCAAACTCAAAGTGAAATATCTTCTCATAAAGCTTTAGAACTTTTAAAAAAAGGAAATGATAGATTCTTGAAAAATAAATTTTTAAATAGAGACTACAATGAACAAATTTCTATCTCATCACAAGGACAGTTTCCTTTTGCTATTGTTTTAAGTTGTATTGATTCTAGAGTGCCAGTTGAAACTATCTTTGATCAGGGTATTGGAGATGTTTTTAGTGTTCGAGTTGCGGGAAATGTTATAAGTAAAGATATATTAGGAAGCGTTGAATATGCTTGTAAATTTGCTGGAGTTAAATTGATTGTTGTACTTGGCCATACTTCTTGTGGAGCTGTGAAAGGGGCATGTGACGGGTTAGAACATGGAAACTTAACACATTTATTAAAAAAAATACAGCCAGCAATTGATAAGACTAAGACTAAATTAACTGAATTCAGAGATTCGAGCAATATAGACTTTGTGAATGCAGTAGCTAATAATAATTTATTACAGTCTATTAAAGATATAAAGTCTAAAAGTCTGACTTTAAAAGAAATGCTTCTATCTAAAGATGTTTTAATATCCTCTGCTATGTATAATGTAGACTCAGGAGTTGTAAAGTTTAATTATCTATGAATAAATTGAATTTTTCTCATTTTAAAGGAGACTTTTTGGGAGGTTTAACCGCAGGAATTGTAGCACTTCCTCTTGCACTTGCTTTTGGTGTTAGCTCTGGTCTGGGGCCAAGTGCCGGATTATATGGAGCTATTTTTGTAAGTTTTTTTGCTGCTTTTTTTGGAGGAACTGAAACTCAAATATCTGGACCTACTGCTCCTATGACAGCAGTAAGTATGTTTGTAATTGGAGGGCTTATAGCATCTTTTGATGGGGATGTTTCTAAGGCCTTACCTTCAATTTTGACTATTTTTCTACTATCTGGATTAATGCAAGTGGGATTAGGATTAATTGGGTTTGGAAATTATATAAAATATATTCCATACCCTGTTGTTTCAGGCTTTATGACAGCAATAGGGGTAATAATTATACTTACTCAAATATCTCCAGCAATAGGCTACTATCCTAAAGAAGATGCAGAATTTGTAAATCAATTTAAACCTCTTGCTGAGGAAATTATATTAGATAATATCCTTCATGAAGAAATGCAACAAGGAGTTTTAGTATTAGAAGAAATTACAGAAACTATTAAACGAGCTCAAAACATTTCTGAAGAACAAATATTAATGGAATCAAAAGTTTTAGCTGGAACTGAAGCATCTGGAGTAATAGGATCTATTAAAGTTCTATTTAATGCTCTAGAAAACATTAAATATATAGAGTTTTTATTAGCATTAGGAACAATTATAATCATTTATAGCTTTAAAAGAATTACTAAAGTTATTCCAAGTACATTAATAGCGTTAATAATTATGTCTGGAATTTCAATAATATTTAATCTTGATTATAGAACGATTGAAACAATTCCAGGCGGCATACCAGCTCCAAATTTTAGAATTTTTTCTGAGTTTAGTATAAATAATATTTCTCCATATATATTTACAGCATTTACTCTTGCGTTATTGGGAGCAATTGATTCTCTTCTTACCTCTGTAGTTGCAGATAATATGACAAAAACAAAACATAAACCTAATAAAGAGCTAATTGGACAAGGAATAGGAAATTCGATAGGAGCTATTTTTGGTGGAATTCCAGGAGCAGGAGCAACAATCCGAACGGTAGTGAATATTAATGCAGGAGGAAAGACCAGAATCTCTGGAATGGTTGCTGGAATCATATTACTTATAATTTTATTATCTCTTGGTCCAATAGCATCATTGATTCCAGCGGCAGTTTTAGCTGGAATTTTGATTACTGTTGGAATTAGTGTAATGGATTATAAAGGGTTAAAAGCAATTCCATATATGCCAAAAGCAGAGGTTGCAATTATGCTTATTGTACTAATTTTATCATCTGTTTGGAATTTAGTTTATGCAGTAGGTGTTGGATTAGTAATTGCATCTCTTATGTTTATGAAAAAAATAGGAGATTTAACATCTCAGAAATCATCAATTATTCAATTAAAAGAAGATGCTTGGGATGATGAGGTTAATATTCCAGATAAAGTATTTATTAAGCATATTGAGGGCCCTTTATTTTTTGGATCTACTTCAGAATTTCAACAACTAGCTAAACAACTTCCTGAGGACGCTAATGTTATAGTCATTCGTCTTGGAAAAATGCCCTATATAGATCAATCGGGTCTCTATGCTATGGAAGATGTACTAGTTGATCTAGTTAATTCTGATAAAAAGGTTTTGTTAGTTAGCCTGGTTGGACAGCCTAAGTATATGTTTGAGAGAATAGATATTATTCCTGATTTAATCCCAAAAGAACATCTTTTCTCTAATTTTGAAGAATGCCTTACATGGATAAAAAATAGTTCTTTATGAAATTGTTTAATATAATTAAAAATAGACGTTCAATTATGCCAAATCAATTTAACGACGATCCAATTGAAGAAAATCATTTAAACAAAATTTTAGAAGCATCTAATTGGGCACCTACACACAAAAAAACTGAACCTTGGAGATTCAAAGTTTTTAAAAATGATTCTAAAGAAAAATTAGGTAATTTTCTAGCTGATAAATATAAGCAAAGAGCAGAAAACTTTTCTAAGTATAAATATGTTAGAATAAAAGAGAAGTTAACTAAATCATCAGTGGTTATTGCAATTTGTATGCAGCGAGATTTAAAAGAATCTGTCCCCGAATGGGAAGAAATAGCTTCGGTATCAATGTCGGTTCAAAATATGTGGCTTATGGCAAGCAGTTTAGGAATTGGTTCGTACTGGAGCTCACCTTCTTTAATGAATCATTTAGGTGATCATATTTCTTTACTTGAAGGTGAAAAATGTCTTGGATTTTTTTATATGGGAAATTATTCAGGGAAATCAATATATAGAACTCCAAACCCTTTAGAAGATAAAGTCAAAAGATTTTACTAAATAGTTTTAATTATTTCATAAAGCCGTGAAATAACTTGATCAACATTATGTTTATTAAAACAAAGAGGAGGTTTTGTTTTAATCACATTATTAAATTCTCCATCTGTTCCAACTAGAATAAATTTATTTCTCAAACTATTTTTTATTTTTTGAGCAAGATCAGGATTAGCTTCAGTATTATTTTTTACAATCTCAATTCCCAAAAAAAGACCCTGACCTGTAATTTTTCCAATATATTGACTGTCTTGTTTTAATTGTTTTAATGTTTTTTTATAATAATCACCGACTTCCTTAGAATTAAATTGTAATTCTTCTTCATCTATAATATCTAGAACACTACTTGCTATTTCACAAGAAACAGGATTTCCTCCAAAAGAGCTGAAAAATTCAACACCCTTACTAAAAGAGTCGCTAATTTTGTCTGAGGTTATTACAGCCCCCATAGGATGCCCATTAGCCATAGGTTTTCCTAGAATGACAATATCAGGAACAACACCTTGATCTTCAAAAGCCCAAAAATGATTTCCAGTTCTTCCAAATCCAGTTTGGACCTCATCTGCTATGCAAAGACCTCCTTGATTTCTTATTTTAGAATAAATGTTTTTTAAATAATTTTCAGGAAGAGGAATTTGACCTGCACACCCAAGTATGGTTTCACTAATAAAAAGGGCTATTTGATTTTCA
>ERZ1049444.1299-NODE-1299-length-19127-cov-8.831061_pt1 | contig 19127 bp, 19 predicted proteins | sample MGYA00383101_ERZ1049444 | MGnify/ENA primary metagenome ERZ1049444 (study PRJEB29581, sample SAMEA5548371) | metagenome | biome: marine; feature: coastal; material: water | depth 50 m | study: Short-term variability in the microbial, nano- and picoplankton...
CTAAAAGAGCAAAGATAACAAAGATTTTGGAAACATTGCACGCTTGCGCTTTTCTTACAGAAGTAAAATCGCTAAGCTCTGCGTAAAAGACGAAGTGCATCAGATCATCACGAGCAAAGAATAATAAAAGTGCTAAGTGATTTAAGTGGGCATTGCAGAGGGCACAGGATGAATAGCGTGTTAAACAGAGCAGCTTTTCAGAATTGGATCATTTTGAATCGATATAGCAAACTCATGGTCGCCGGAAGAATTTTTCGCAAAGTTGTTATAGTATCTTCCGCTCTGTCTATCTTGACAGGCTGCACAGTACAGGATGCCTTTTCTCAAAGTCCCTTGAGCGGCGAAGGCCTATCTGCAGAAGCCTCCTCTTCGAGCAAGTTGATTGAACGTGATATTGAGGCCCCTGAGGTTTTTCAATTGACGGGTTCGGGCCTCTGGGATGGTCGGCCTTCACTTGGTGGCGTTTGGGTGGCGCATACATCAGCGCAGTCAGCAGAAAGGGTCATTATACGAAATGGCGAGAGCGGTAAGTTTGTTATTGGCGCCTTATTCCGCAGTGATTCTGTAAAAGAGGGTCTACGTTTTCAAATGTCGGCAGATACGGCTCAAGCTTTGGGTGTTTTAGCTAGTCAACCGGTTAATCTTGATGTAACGGCACTGCGGCCGCAGGATGCTACCGCTAATGATAAGACTGTGCGAAAAATCCCTCAGAATGATGTAATTGCAACTGCAACGGCTGCCTTGGAGGAAATTGAGGAGACCAAGTCAGCAGTAGGGATCAGCAAACCATTTATCCAGCTAGGTATTTTTAATGTTGAAAAAAATGCCAAAAATACAGCCACTACAATGCGCCAAGTTGGGATAGTTCCGCTAATTAAGCAACAGTCCAAGGGCGGAAAACCCTTTTGGCGTGTACTTATTGGTCCAGCAAATTCACTTCAAGAAAGGGCTCTTTTGCTTAAAACAGTCAAATCGGTGGGGTTTCAGGATGCCTATGCTGTTAGTCATTAATAATTATTGTAGTCGCTTCTTAGCCAGTATTGCGTCTTCTTTGTTGATGCTGTGCTTGCTCGGTCCTGCATCAGCACTTGAAACCAGAGCCAAAACTGGATTTATCATTGATTATTCGACTGGTATGGTTTTGCTGGAAAAAAACGCTGATCAACCCGTACCCCCCGCCTCAATGTCTAAGCTGATGACGCTATACGTGGCTTTTGAATTTATTCACTCGGGTAAATTGAGCTTGACGGAAACTCTCAGGGTATCACAACATGCAGCCAATTATGGTGGCTCGACGATGTTCTTGGACACCTCAGATCGCGTTAAGGTTGAAGATCTTCTGCGAGGCATTATCGTTCTATCGGGCAATGACGCTTGCGCAGTAATTGCAGAAGCTTTATCTCCGGACGGAACCGAAGCCGGCTTTGCGCGTATCATGACGGAACGGGCAAAACAAATTGGTCTTTCAAGTTCGAGCTTTAAAAATTCTAATGGCTGGCCGGCGGAAGGTCATTTGATGAGTATGCGTGACTTAGCTCTATTGGCTGGGCGGTTAATTTCTGAATTTCCTGAGTTTTATCCTATGTTTTCCGAAGTCGAATTTGAATTTGACGGTCGTGCACCAGCCAACACAAGGAACCGAAATCCTCTGCTCGGTTTAGGGATTGGCGCAGATGGATTAAAAACTGGACACACAAGTGAGGCCGGTTATGGTTTGGTAGGTTCGGCAAAGCAGGGAGATCGAAGGATTGTTTTTGCTCTCTCGGGTATGTCATCCGTGCAAGAGAGGGCAGAAGAAGCAGAGGCCGTAGTAAACTGGGCATTTCGCCAGTTCGTCCAAAAATCATTTGGTTCTAAAGGTATACGTATCGCCGAAGTAGATCTTTGGAATGGGGCAGATCGAAGCGTTGGCGTCGTCTTGGGAAATGATTTAAAGGTTCTTGTCCCAGTGTTGGGTGATGAACAGGTGAGCTTCGAATTAGAGTATGAAAACCCCATTCCAGCGCCCGTAAAAAAGGGCCAGAAAATTGCTGTTTTGAAAGTGCATCCTAAAGGATTGCCTGAAACTGAGGTGCCGCTTTTAGCGGAAAAAGATGTAGCAGTGGGCGGCTTTTTTGCGCACTTGTCTACAGCAGCTAAAACTTTGCTGAACAGAGTTGGCAGCAATTCTGAGGGTGCGTTTTGACCTCTCAAGGCCTGTTTATCAGTTTTGAGGGCATTGATGGCTCTGGGAAATCAACCCAGACGAAAAGGCTTGCCAAAAGACTACAGCAAGACGGCCACGAGGTGGTTCTAACCCGCGAACCTGGGGGGTCCGTGGGGGCAGAGGAAATTCGCGCTTTGGTGCTCCAAGGTGATCCAGATAGGTGGTCTGCAGAAACTGAAATTCTGCTCTTCACGGCAGCTCGGCGGGATCATTTAGAATGTACGATACTTCCAGCGCTTGCTTCGGGTAAAACCGTTATCTGTGACCGCTTTGCAGATTCAACTCGGATGTATCAAGGGCTCAGCAGGGGTGATCTGCGCAAGCTTGTTGATTGTCTTCACACTCTTATGATTCCGCGTAATCCAGATATAACGCTTCTGATTGACATGGACCCTGAAATAGGATTGTCGCGTGCCAAGGCCAGAAGTACGAAAGAAGAACGATTTGAGGATTTTGGTTTGCAACTGCAGCAAACCATGCGAACAGGTTTTCTGGCATTGGCTAAGGAATATTCTGACCGTTTTAAAGTCATAGACGGGCATGGAAGCGCCGATAATATTGCCGCAGACATATATGCACAAATCACTGCGGTGATTAGATGAACGATCCAGAAACTGTTACCCCGTCGGATCAAGTAGAGGGCGCGTTGCATCCTCGTGAAACCAAAAAATTGTTTGGACAAGAGCGCGCCGAACAGCAGTTTCTAAAAGTCTTTGGATCTGGTCGAGTGCATCACAGTTGGCTGATCAGTGGGCCACGTGGAATTGGCAAGGCAACTTTGGCTTGGACGCTATCTAGGTTTCTTCTGGCAACGCCAGATCATAATCAAGACGGCGGCCTTTTTGCAGACGCACCTGTCACTCCAACTACACTTGATATTGCAAATGATCATCCTGTGGCGCGCCGCATCATGGCCGGCGCAGAACCGGGGATTTTCGCCCTGCACCGAAGCTATGATGAAAAACGCAAACGCTACAAACAAATGATCACAGTGGATGAAGTTCGAAAACTCAAATCCTTCTTTAGTTTGACTGCCACGGATGGGGGGCGCCGGATTGCCATTATTGATGCCGCGGATGAATTGAACACCAATGCGGCAAACGCACTATTGAAAATTCTGGAAGAGCCTCCAGAAAATGCAATGCTTTTCCTAGTTAGCCATCAACCTTCACGGTTATTGCCAACCATAAGGTCAAGATGCCGCGAGCTGCGTCTGGCGCAACTTTCACCACAAAATGTGGCTCTTGCCGTTAAAGAGGCTGGAGTAGAATTTCCTAATCAATATGAACAAGCTCTTGCCACTCTTGCGTCAGGTTCGACTGGCGAAGCGATACGGCTTTTACAGCTTGGTGGACTTGAGGTATATCAATCCCTCATCGATGTAATCACCAGTCTACCTAAATTTGACCATAGCCGCGCGATTGAGATCTCTGAGCAGTATGCAGGCAGAGGAAATTCAGAAGAATTTGAACTTTTCTTAGGTCTTAGTGAAATGATGCTGGCGCGCTTGTCGCGTTTTGGCGCTTTACATGAAGGACTGGGACCAGAGGCTGCAAAAGGTGAAGTGGTGGCGTTTAACAAGCTTTGTCCAACGCCGTTTGCCTCTAAGCGCTGGTCGCAAGTGGCACAGATGGTTTCAGAAAGGTTAAGGCATGGACGCTCAGTGAATATTGACCCCGTGGCTTTGATCCTAGATATGTTTTTTAAAATAGAAGAGTGTGCTTTGCGCATCTAAGCTTGCCAGAAAGTTCCCTTATGAAAGCTCCTGCTCTAATAACTGACAGCCACTGCCATTTAGATTTTCCCGACTTTGATCAGGAACTTGAGGATGTAATCGCGCGGGCTAAGAACGCGGGGGTGCACCGTATGGTGACAATTTGCACACGTCTCCGCAATGAACCAAAAGTGCGTGCTCTTGCCGAGCACTATACTTCGGTTTTTTATGCAGCCGGTACCCACCCGATGAGTGCGGCTGAGGAGCCGATTGCTACAGTTGAGCAATTGCTGGCCATTGCGGCTTATCCCAAATGCGTAGGCCTTGGAGAAACTGGTCTTGACTATAATTATACATCAGACAGCGCTGAGATCCAAAAAACCTCGCTTTGCATTCATATTGAAGCAGCTCAAAGATCTGGTCTGCCATTAATTGTTCATGCGCGTGCTGCAGATGACGACATTGCAGATATTCTAAGCACGGAGTATAGAAATGCTCCATTCTCTTGTGTTATGCATTGTTTTTCATCCAGTGCTCGTTTGGCACAAACAGTTTTGGATCTTGGATTTTATTTGTCGATGTCGGGCATTGTTGCATTCCCTAAAAGCCAAGATCTAAGGGATATCTTTGCATATGCGCCTGTTGATCGAATCTTGGTTGAAACAGACAGTCCTTATTTGGCTCCTCCACCGCATCGTGGCAAACGTAATGAGCCAGCCTATTCGGCGTTGACTGCACAAAAAGGGGCCGAAGTATTTGGGCTTGAGTATTCAGAATTTGCAGCTCAGTTGGAAAAGAACTTTGAGCGTTTGTTTTTTAAAGCAAGCGCGAAAGCGCGGGTGATTTAATGGGACAGTTGCGATTTACTATATTAGGTTGTGGGTCCTCAGGCGGTGTGCCCCGCCTTGGTGATCAATGGGGAGAGTGCGACCCTCAAAATCCAAAAAATTGGCGACGCCGCTGCTCATTGTTGGTAGAACGTGAAACCCAAGATGGCATTACTCGAGTCCTTATAGATACGTCGCCTGATATGCGCACGCAGTTGCTTGATGCGGGCGTCGGACAACTAGACGGGGTTGTTTATACCCACTCACACGCAGATCACGTCCATGGCCTAGATGATTTGCGAATGATTGTTTTCAATATGAGGCGCCGGCTACCTGTCTGGGCAGATAAGGCGACCTGCAGTAATTTGATGGCCCGTTTTGCGTATGCCTTTGTGCAGGCCGAGGGTTCTCCTTATCCTCCAATATTAGAGTTAAATGAAATTTTAGATGAGGTCGCTGTGATTGGGGCAGGTGGAGCGATCAAACTAACCCCGTTCGAAGTTGAACATGGCACCATAAGTGCCTTGGGGTTTCGTATCGGGCCCGTTGCCTATTTGCCAGATGTATCGGCAATGACTGATCAATCTTGGCAGGCTATAAAAGGATCTGATTGCTGGATTTTAGACTCTTTGCGCCGCGCCCCTCACCCCAGTCACACCCATCTTAGTCAGAGTTTAGAATGGATAAAAAAGGCTGGAGTAAAGTCTGGGGTATTAACAAATATGCACATAGATCTTGACTATGACACTCTATGCTCTGAATTGCCTGGCAATATCCAGCCGGCATATGACGGTATGACCTTGCATTATGACAATTAACTTGGACCAGTATTAATTATGCAAGCACTATTGGACGTTATTGTGCCAGTTTTTGTAGTTATGGGGTTCGGTTATCTTGCTGTTTGGCGTGGTTTTTTTTCAAATAGCGATGTTGAAGGGTTGATGAAATTCACACAGAATTTTGCAATCCCCTGTCTTTTGTTTAAGGCTATTGCAGAAACCGATTTGCAAAACACATTTCAAGCAGAATTGCTTGCGGCATTTTATAGTGGTGCAACGATCAGCTTTTTTGCAGGTATTTTTGGAGGGCGTTTTCTATTTGCGCGTGATTGGGAGGATTGCGTAGCAATCGGGTTTTGCTGTTTGTTTTCCAATTCGCTTATGTTGGGATTGGCTATTACTGAGCGGGCCTATGGCCCTGAAGTTTTGGCTACAAATTTTGTTATTGTCGCGTTGCATGCTCCGTTTTGTTACGGTTTGGGGATATTCGCGATGGAAGTTGCACGAAACCGAAATCAACGGCCAAGTTTCATATTGAAAAATGTGGCACTCGCGATGTTTCGAAATGCACTTGTGCTAGGTATTCTTGCAGGATTTGTATTTAATTTATGTAGTTTAAGCCTGCCCAATCCTATTGATGATGCTGTTGATATGATCGTTCTCGTTGCTTTGCCGACAGCGTTATTCGGGATGGGTGGTGTTCTATATCAATATAGGCCAGCAGGCGATATCGGTCCGATCATTATGGTAGGCATAATTTCATTGTTGATGCACCCTATATTGGTTTGGACGTTTGGGCGTGCCCTGGCGCTTGATCAAAATGCCTTTCGCTCTGCTGTGGTAACAAGTGCGATGGCACCGGGTATAAATGGTTTCGTTTTTGCTAGTATATATGAGCGGGGTCGCCGTGTAGCGGCTTCTGTGGTGCTGATTTGCACCGCGGCTTCAATCATCACCGTTTGGGGTTGGCTTGCGTTATTGGCATAGCCAAATTTGCGTCGGTATTGGGATTTGGATTGAACTCAATGATAGTCGCTTAGATTGACAAACTAGGTAGGCCTAAGCTACCTCACTTGCATGATACCTATACATATTGACGCAAATTATTTTGTTTCGCCGCAAATTTCGGTAGGGGATGTTAATTTGCTTGCCGAGGCCGGATTTGCTAAAATTATTTGCAACCGACCCGACGACGAAGTGTCACAAGATTTAAAGGCTGAGGTGATCGGTGCCGCCGCCAGAGAAGCCGGCCTTAGTTTTGATGTTCTGCCTTTGACCCATCAAACAATGAATGCAAAAAACATAAAAGCACAGTTTGACCTTGTGTCAGAGATCAAGGGCGCTGTTTTAGCTTATTGCGCGAGTGGAACGCGCTGCGCAGTAGTTTGGGCTTTATCTCAGTCTGGAAGCCGCGGTGCTAACGAAATACTCCAGATCACTAACAATGCAGGGTATAATTTAGAAGGTCTTAGACCACATTTGTTATAAATCCATCTACTCCTAATTGTGAGCAAGCTTTATTTTTTCTGTTTGTGCTATGGTTAAGGCTTTGTCATCTGACGATGCAACTAATTCGGGCGAATCGTCTTTGGCGGAACTATTTGAAACAGTAGCTTTAGTTGTGGTGGGTTCACCTGAATGATTTCCGATTTTCTTTTGAGCTGCATTCGGATTGGCTGAATAATGAATTAGTGATTTTATAGCGATATCCACTTGAACAGCACGGAATTGTGCAAGCCTTCCCAACTTTGCGGAAATAAACTCTGAACTGCGCGCTGTTTTCAGCTGAACATTCTCAAAAACAGTATCAGGCAAAATCAAATGTGCTCCGACTTTTATTTGCGATAAATCCGACCAAGCAAAATAAAAGCGGTGAAGTTCGGCGTTAAGTTTCGCGGGTAGAGAAAAAATACTTTTCGTTCGGCTTCAATTTTTTGCGGGACGGTTGAGGTTTTTTCATCAACTTTATTTTGGCTCACAGGAAATGCCATTATTATTTTTGCTGTGTGCTGGCTATCTCCCATGGCCAATTCCATACAATAGGTAACAAATCGCTCTGATTGCACAGCAAGTGATACCCGATGCGCATCAGCCAACATTCGTGAGAATCGGTAGTAGCTTATGTGACCAAGATCAAACTTGGATTGGTCATTATTTTGTAAGTTTTGCATCGTCTGTTCTATCAATGGTGCAATCAATGCAGCATCGGTTAAAGTGGCTGCTCTCCTATGAGTAAGTTCAGGTAAGACGCAGCCCAAGGTTTGAATGGTAACCAAACCGGCAAGTGCCACTTGGTCCAGTGCTATAAAACCTGGATCTGTTTCCGAGTTTTCAAGCAAGCCAAGCATCAAAAACGGCTCGGTTATCTTAGCAATGGAAGATGCAGGTTCATAGCAGATACGATGGCTTAAAATCTGTAATTTCAAACCAAATAATTGCAACGCGGATTGTGACAGTGCTTTGTGCAGGTTTTTTTCAAATACTTTATCAGCCGGTGTTATCTGTGGCTTAGAAGGTGAAATTTTTTGCCGAAGAACTGCAACTGTATTTTCTGATCCCATTTTTGACATTTATTTTAGTTAAATTAGCGCCCTCACTATGCAGTATAAATCTTTCATTTTAGTTTATCTCTTAAGATATTCACTTTTCCCCGATCCTTTGTAACTGCATTGAGTAACGCCTTAAAAAGCGCTCTAAAGTCTGTTGGAATTATGCGGCAATGGTTAGACCTGTACAAAAACGCCTTGCTTGCGATTTTGCGCAAAGAAGTACTGGACAACGTTGCCCCGCGCGCCGAATATCCCTCTATCTTTGACAAGATCGCTAATTCTATGATTTTCTCGTTCTGGCTTTGCTGTCGAAAAGCTGTTCTGAATGACCGACAAAAGGGTGATAATAAATGAGTACACCAAGTTTTCCTCCGAGTAGCGAGTTTGCAGCAAATGCGCATGTAGATTCAGAATGCTATGAAACGATGTATGCAGCTTCTATGGCTGATCCAGAAGCCTTCTGGGCTGAACATGGTAAGCGCATCGATTGGATGAAACCATTTAGTAAAGTTAAGAACGTCTCTTACGCTCATCCCAATGTTTCAATCAAATGGTTCGAAGATGGAACCTTGAATGTTTCAGCGAACTGCATTGATCGGCATTTGGCCACACGGCGCGATCAAACTGCGATCATCTGGGAAGGCGACAACCCTGGTGAGAGCAAGCATATTTCTTATGGTGAATTGCATGAGAAAGTCTGCAAACTGGCTAATGTGTATAAAGCGCTGGGCGTGGGAAAAGGTGATCGTGTGGTGCTTTATATGCCAATGATTCCAGAGGCGGCTTATGCCATGCTTGCCTGCAACCGGATCGGAGCTGTTCATTCCATCGTCTTTGCAGGCTTTTCGCCTGAAGCATTGGCCAGCCGTGTTGACGATTGTGGTGCGGCCTTGCTTGTGACGGCCGATGAAGCGCCGAGGGGAGGAAAAAATACTCCACTTAAGGCAAATGTTGACAATGCGCTGAAGATTTGTGGGAATGTTCAGGTCTTAATGGTCGAGCGAACTGGTACACAGGTTGCGATGGTGCCGGGCCGAGATCATTCCTATCAAGCGCTGATGTCCAAGGCTTCCGCCAAGTGCGCTCCCGAAGAGATGAGTGCCGAAGATCCTTTGTTTATTCTTTACACGTCTGGGTCTACAGGTAAACCAAAGGGCGTGTTGCACACCTCCGGTGGCTATCTGGTTTGGGCAGCTATGACGCACGAATTGGTGTTCGATTACCATGAAGGTGATGTTTATTGGTGCACTGCAGATGTTGGTTGGGTCACCGGACATAGCTATATTGTCTACGGGCCATTGGCCAATGGAGCTACTACCTTGATGTTTGAAGGCGTGCCGACTTATCCAGATGCCAGCCGATTTTGGCAGGTCTGTGATAAACATCAAGTCAATCAATTTTATACAGCCCCAACTGCTATTCGTGCTTTGATGGGGCTGGGCAATGCCTTTGTTGAAAAATGCGATCTCAGCAGTTTAAAAGTACTGGGAACAGTTGGTGAACCGATTAACCCCGAAGCTTGGAATTGGTATAATGAGGTGGTCGGAAAGGGGCGGAGCCCGATTGTGGACACATGGTGGCAAACCGAAACCGGCGGCCATTTGATCACCCCTCTTCCTGGCGCGACTGCCACCAAGCCTGGGTCGGCAACACGGCCGTTCTTTGGCATAGAGCCAGCGATACTTGACCCAAGTAGCGGTGCAGAGGTAACCAGTACCGAAGCTGAAGGTGTTCTATGTATAAAAGATAGCTGGCCAGGCCAAATGCGGACCGTATATGGAGATCACGACCGTTTTGTGAAAACCTATTTCAGTGATTACAAAGGGTATTATTTTACCGGCGATGGCTGCCGCCGAGATGCAGACGGATATTATTGGATAACTGGACGTGTAGATGATGTTCTTAATGTCTCAGGTCACCGCATGGGCACTGCAGAGGTGGAAAGTGCGTTAGTAGCCCACGAAAAAGTATCAGAAGCTGCAGTAGTAGGCTATCCGCATGATATTAAAGGGCAGGGGATTTATTGCTATGTAACTCTGATGTCTGGTGAGGCTCCAAGCGATGAGTTGCGCACCGAATTGCGCAATTGGGTACGCAAGGAAATTGGCCCGATTGCTTCGCCCGACCTTGTTCAGTGGGCGCCAGGTTTGCCGAAAACCCGTTCTGGAAAAATTATGCGCCGTATCTTACGCAAAATCGCTGAAAATGATTATGGTAGCCTTGGAGATATTTCAACACTGGCTGATCCTGCGGTCGTTGATGATCTGATCAAAAACCGGATGAATCGAAGTTAGCGTATATAATTCAAGTTATCCTGCCCAGAACTATGGTTAGGATAACTGGTAATCAGCAGGGATACTTAGGTTGCTCGGCATATTTCTGTTAGATCAAGCAGCTATTAGAGGATAAAATTAATAAATATGTCAGAAAAGCTCTTAATGAACCTGAATTTAATAAGGGCAACTATTGCTTCTTTGGAAGGTCAACGAACTTAGCTGCACGCTTTTCTTTCTGCGCGATCATTGCTTCTTGAACTTCTTCAATCTTAAAGTGCCCCGCATTCCACAAAGCTACATAATCGAGCGTGTCGGAGGTGGAATGATCACGCGAGAAGTTGATAGCCTTTTTACATCCATGTACGGCCATTGGAGCTTTGCTGGCAATTTCGTTTGCAATTGACAATACGCAGCTCAACATTTGCTCGTGATTGTCAAAAACTTCGTTTACTACGCCGAAGCGTTTTGCATCCTCTGCGCTGATCTGCTTTCCAGTGTATGCCATTTCCTTGACAAAACCCTCTGGGATTAATTTTGCTAATCTTGGAAAAGTCCCTACATCTGCTGTCAATGCCAAATTGGTTTCAAAAAGTGTGAAGAATGCATCTTTGGTGCAATACCGAAGATCGCAAGCTGTAATTAGATCAAGACCACCGCCAATGCATCCGCCTTGGATAGCTACGAGTACAGGTAACCTGCAAGCCTCCAAGGCAGAGAAAGTTAATTGTAAACGCTTAACTTCATTATAAAAATTTGATTGAGCCTGAATGTTGCGCTCATATTCTGTTAGCGAGCCAGAATTTGTTAGATCAGAAAAAAGGGAGAGATCCAGACCGGACGTAAAATGTGGTCCAGTTGAAGAAATAACGATCACCCTTGCTTTAGCATTGCTATCAATTTCTTTGACAAGCTCTGGTAACTCATCCCAAAACTCAGCAATCATCGAATTGCGTTTGTCAGGTCTTTTCATAACCACATGAGCCACCTGATCAATTATCGTCGAACCAAAACATTTCATTATTTTACTCGTTGTTAGATCTCTTGGGTTGTTAGATTTTGGTTATCATTATCTAATGATCAAAAAGGAGCAATACGCGTTTAATTGATTGTTTTTGTTCCCTTGCGTAATGTAATCCTAGTTTTAGCTAGAATATTACTCCATGTTCTTTGTCAAAGAATTTTATAGTACATTTATAGTAAGTGGAAAATAAGGGTCTTTTAAGATTGCAGAACCTATGCAAAATAAATAGCACAACTGCATAGTCTTGATCGGAAAACCAGAATGATACCTGAGGTATTTCAAATTGACGGTAAGTTTTGGCGCGGGAATTTGCATACGCACTCTAATCTTTCTGACGGCTTACTAGACCCGAGCGAAGTTTGCCGAAGATATCAAGCCGAGGGCTATGACTTTCTGGCGCTGACTGATCATTTTGTGGGCCTATTTGATTATCCTATTGCTGATACAGCATCATATAGAAATGACCGCTTTACAACAATTCTAGGGGCGGAGTTGCATTCCGGGGCAATGCAGAACGGTGAGCTATGGCATATATTAGCTGTTGGATTGCCACGTAAGTTTGATCAATCCAACTCACCGCATTTTTTACCAATTGCAGATCAAGAAAGTGGTCCAGAAATAGCAGAACGAGCACGAGATGTCGGTGCATTTGTGGCCATTGCACATCCACAATGGTCGGGAATGACATTAGCGGATGCAAGATCAATTGAATCAGCTCATGCTGTTGAAATTTACAATCACGGATGCGCTGTTGGCTGCGACCGACCTGATGGAACAGCCATACTTGATCTATTGCTTGCAGAAGGCCGGCAGTTGACGGCTATTGCCACTGATGATGCTCATTTTAAGGAGCCAGATCATTTTGGCGGTTGGGTTATGGTCAAAGCTAAAGAAAATACGCCTGATGCTTTATTGAAAGCTTTAAAAAACGGTCATTTTTATTCTTCCGAGGGACCCGAGCTGCATCATATAGAACTTGACAAAAAAGAGTTGACTGTCCGGTCAAGCTCCGTCAGCACTGTGATTGTTCAAGCCAAAGGAAGTGCCACAGTGGCGGTGCATGGCTCTTCCATAACCCAGACAAAAATCAAACTTGGCCGGGTTTCTCAAAGCGAATGGCTAAGGGTTACTGTTAAGGATTCTGCCGGAAAAAGAGCATGGTCTAACCCAATTTGGAGGTAATTTTAGTTAAGCGACCTTTTCTAAGGTCGCTGCTGGAAAAATGCCTAATGAAAAACAGATGTCGCGCGTCAACTCTGGACGGTTCAATGTATAGAAATGCAATGCGTCAACACCTCCTTCAATAAGATCACTGCACAACTCAGAACACACCGCAGTAGCCAACAGATCATTACGCCCGTCGCGCACGGCCTTCGTGAAGGCCTCATCTAACCATAGTGGTATCTTTGCGCCGCATTTCTGCGCAAATTTTCTTGTGCCTTTCCAATTTTCAATCGGCAGAATTCCTGGAATAATTGGAGCTTGGATGCCCGCTTTGACGCAGGCATCGCGAAATCTAAAAAAATCATCAGCTTCAAAAAAGAATTGTGTGATTGCCTCTTTTGCTCCTGCATCCAATTTTCGCTTTAACCACAAAATATCTTGTTCTGAGCTTGAGGCTTCTGGGTGTTTGTGGGGATATGCGCCAACTCGAATATTGAATTTATCAGTTTTGGCTAAAGCTTGAATTAACTCGCACGTATTTTGGAAACCTTCGCGATGAGGTTTAAAAACTGAACTGCCTCTTGGTGGATCCCCACGCAAAGCAACGATTTCGGTTACGCCGTCTTCCGCAAATTGATCTGCAATTTGTAGGGTTTCTTTTCTGCTGACATTCACACAGGTTAGATGGGCCGCCACATTGAGATCTGTTGATCCGCGCAAGGCTTTAACGGCTTGGTGCGTCAATTCTCGGGTTGTGCCGCCCGCGCCATATGTCACCGATACGAACCGTGGGGAGAATGGCGCCAAGATTTGAATAGCATCTTTAAGTTTAAAAGAAGCTTCGATTGTGTGAGGGGGAAAGAATTCAAAAGAAATTTGGGGTTGTTGCATATTTTGTCCATCCTTACTTGCCCACACTATGCAACTTTGTGTATAATGAATCAAATTCATATAACTAAAGAAGGTTATGAGTTTCATATGAGAATGCACATAGAGTTTCGCCATTTAAGAACAGTTAAGGCAATTCACGAAGCTGGTGGGGTTGCTCGCGCAGCCGCGCAATTAAATATTACGCAGTCTGCTTTAAGCCATCAGATAAAAGGTCTTGAGCAACAAGCAGGTATTGAGTTGTTTGTAAGGCGCTCCAAGCCCATGCGTCTTTCAGCGGCTGGTTTTAGGCTATTGCGATTGGCAGAAAAAGTGTTGCCGGAAATTGACTTGTTGCAGAGTGAGTTTGATGGTTTGCGAGATGGAGTTTCCGGAAGGTTACACATAGCAATCGAATGTCATGCCTGCTTTGAGTGGTTGTTTCCTGTTCTTGAAAGGTTTCGCAAATCTTGGCCTGATGTTGATGTGGATATTCGTCTAGGATTGGCTTTTGATGCTCTTCCAGCATTGCAAAAAGAAGACGTCGATCTTGTGATTTCATCTGATCCAGAACAAATGCCGGGTATCGAATTCACGCCGCTTTTTGACTATGCTCCCGTATTCGTTGCGTCAAGCAATCATAATCTAGCGAAAAAAAAGTATATTGATGCTAAGGATTTTAAGAATGAGACTCTGATCACATATCCAGTTGAACGTTCAAGGTTGGATATTTTTAGCCAGTTGCTTTTGCCTGCAAAGGTCGAACCCTTTGCAATTAGACAAGTCGAGTTAACAGCAGTTATTTTATTACTAGTTGCTTCAAATCGGGGCGTTACTGTCCTACCAGATTGGGTGGTCAGAGAAGTGAAGTTTAGTTCAGATTATGTTACGCGACCGTTGACCAAAAATGGCTTAAAAAGAGGGCTTTTCGCTGCGACGAGATATGAAGATTTGAAAAAACCCTATATGACCGACCTTATAAGAATGGCCGGTGAAGAAGCTAGAGAACTTCAAAACGAATGACGCGGTCTTACCGGTCAATCATGTAGGTGCTATTAAGCTCATTCCAAGAGCTTTAAATCACCCGCCATTTGACGGCCATCACGGCCATCTTCCAGCTCAAAGCTGACATTTTGATTGTCTGCAAGACCTGTTAATCCAGATTTTTCAACTGCAGATATATGAACAAATACGTCTTTTCCGCCGCCTTCTGGCGCGATAAAGCCATAGCCTTTGGTGGTATTAAACCACTTCACGGTGCCAGTGGGCATTTTCCGTGTCTCCTCTTTATTCGCCTTTGTTTTCCCCTAGTCTTTGGGGCGCGTGCTGGAGTTGCCCTGATTATATCCATCGGCAAATATCCATAACAGGCCGTGAACAGTCCATGCACGTGACAAAGATCGCCTAGGTAAAAAATAAATCAAGTAAAACCAGCTGAAATTCACCCATTCTTTGGGGTTGAAATGTACTCGAAGGATGCAAAGCGAGGAATTTAGTTCTAAAATTTGATTACTTTTGTCAAAGGCCAAATACTATCTTCGACAGCTTTGCCACATGGGGGCAACAAAAGTCCACAGAGCTAAGTATTTATTTCTTACGCTTATTCATTAATGTAACCGAACCCAAATGCAGATCATAATGTTGTTGCAAAATTAGGTTTATCATTGATCTTATTCTAAAAGCATTTGCGATGTTCAACACGACTTTATACTAGACTAAATGTCGTAACGGATGTGATAGACACCCCGTTTTGAGGTTATGTCTAAAAGGTTTAAACTGGAAAATCTTATGGTGCATTGCGTAACTTTGGTCACTTGTTTGAAGTGCTGCGCAAGCATCCCATTTTGATAAATAACTATCAGTTAAGACAGATTATGGACCAGGTTTTTTATCAGTTGGAATGACAGAATTAATTAAATTCTGATGTCCGTACCCGTGAAGATATCCAACCATCAAGCGAAATTTTTCCAGCGCCATAGATGAAGAGATAAAGAAGCAAAAACCCCCACAAAACTCGCTGATCAAAGATGATTCCGTCAGCGGATCTATCAAACCAAGCTCCTAGTACTTTGTTGTCGCTGATCAACCCATGGCCATAAAGATCGGTAAGGCTCTGTATGACTACAAAAATGAGCATTCCCAAAGCAGAGAGGCGCGTCATTAGACCAAGGATGATCATCGCTGGCAGGATGAATTCTGCATAGGTGCCCACCATCACGACACCCCAATGAAAAACGCTAAGCTGGCTCACGTCATATCCATAGTTCTCTACGGTTTTGGGGAAGATTTGGATATAAGCACCGGCAGAGGGGAGAAATAACCCGCTCACCCCATCACCGAGCTTTGTCAAAGCCGAAGACCAAAAATATACCGCAAAAACTGCAAGGAAAATAAATCTTGCTACCAGAGGTAGGATATTTAGGGCCCGGGTCATAGACGCGATCACGCTGTTGATATCATAAATTAGGCGTAAAATCATTTTGGTATCTCTATATTTCTGACGCATCGATGTTTTGCGAAAAGTTCAAGTGTTTCTTTAAGATCAAAGCCGGGGGTATTGCTTGCACGCTCTATGGCAAGACCAAGCGGCATTCCGTCTTTTAGTTTACGAAAAAAGCATTGAGAGGATTGAGGTAAAAGTACCGGATAGGGGTCAAATTCAGGTCTGACAACCAGCACTGATTGGGTTTCTTTCACGGCGCTTTCAGAGTTGATTTTTGACCGTATCCAAATATCAAACAGGGGCCAATCTGAGGTCACTAGAAATACCGAAGGAATAAAAGTGACCCTGGCTTCTTTCAGATCATCCTCGTTCAAGTGGCCCAAGGTTGACCAATCATATTCTTCACTATCTGCGCTGTGGTAAGAAAGCCTTATAGCATATTCCAAGCGCGCAATATCACTGAGATATGGGTGGCTGCCGCACGGAATATTGTGGCTGAGGAATTCAGAAAATTCTTCACCGTATAGGGGCATCAAAGGATTTTGTGGCAGGTAGATGCGTACGAATTTACCTGCAAGTAACTTAAAATATTTGGCGCCAACGAATGCTCTGGTCATTGGAAAACCTGATTCAAGACCATTTATCAGGCTTGCAACAACATTATTTCGATAGATATCAAAGCGTGACTTTGCGGGACGTCCTCTACCATCTTTTAGGTTTGCCGGGACAGGTTTAATAGGATCAAGAAGCGCAGCTTGAAAGGTTCGGTTTTCCGTCATGCCGGAATGCCCAAAGGGAAAAGAAGTGTTTGGGCGCGCAAGACCTCGTCATGAAGATCGACCCAGTTCGGGACATTGTTGTCCCATTCGATCAATGTTGGCTTAGGTCCTGCCTGTAAGATCACATAACTATAAAGTCGCCAAACCGGATCAACGACAGCTTTGCCATGGCTATCTATCAGAACTTTCTGGCCGTAACTGTCCACATCTTCATCATGGCCGCCAAGATGGATCTCTTCAACTTTGTCCAGCGGTAGCTCATTGACATAATTTACCGCGTTAAAGCCTAGATTTTCAGCTGATACAAAGACGTTGTTCACATCAAGCAAAAGCCCGCATCCGGATGACTTTACGATTTCGTTTAAGAAAGTTGGCTCATCGTAAGTGCTTTCCTCAAAAGCCAGATAACTTGATGGGTTCTCCAAAATTATTCTGCGACCAAGATGACTTTGAAGATGATCTATATGATCAACAATACGCCTGAGCGTTTCTTTGGTATATGGCACTGGCAAAAGGTCATTCATAAATGCGCCATCATGGGTTGACCACGCGAGGTGCTCAGAAAAACTTGCCGGTTGCAGCCAATCGCATAGCGCCTTTAGACGATCAAGGTGATCGCGATTTAGCGGGTTCTCACCACCAATAGAGAGACCGACACCGTGGACTGATATCGGAAATTGAGTTGCCAGATGAGCAAGCTGCGCGCGTGGTCTTCCACCATCGCCCATGTAATTTTCTGCATGAATTTCCAGCCATTTGACATGGTGGTCAGTATTGGAAATCTCAGAAAAATGCTGTGGTTTATAGCCAACACCGACAGCATCAGGTAAAATATTAGGGGATTGATCAAACATTGTGTGCTTTCATAAACAAAAAATCCCCACTCCAAGGTTTGGAGCAGGGTGTGGTTTAGATCAGGATGGTAGATCGCGGATCAATGGCTCAAGGGAACCCATTCGCTTTTTTATGACAACCTCATCAGGCAGTTCGGCTGTAGTGCAAGTGCCAGCTTCAACAAGTTTCCACGCATTTCCTTGATAGTCGACAGTTGAAGTGCCTGCACAAGTAGTGCCTGGTCCAGCAGCGCAATCATTTTGACCGGCAAGTGCAATGCCATAACATTTTTCTTTGCTCATAGCTGAGGCAACTGTTGCATGTGTCCCCGCCGTTGCTGCGACTGCGCCAAGGATGGCCATGGTTTTAAGTGTTTTCGACATCGGAATTCCTTTTTGTTTAACTACTGGGTCCCAATCATTTGGTGACGTCTAACCCATACGAACGGATATCGATCACCGTCAAATCACAGAGCCGTGCATCACATGCACGTGAAGAAATTATCCAATCCGTGAGGTATTGAGATGAAAAACAAAATTTTTCAGGCCCTGTTTTCAAGCCTGTTGTTCAGTATCAGAGATATTTCAGCTGTTTATAGCAAATCTGGCGGAGTTGCGTTTAAAGACAATTCCTTCACGATCTCATTCAACGGAAGTACACTCGTCTGCTTTTCTCCAAGTCTGCGAACTGAGACAGTTTTTTCTTCAACTTCTCGCATGCCGCAGGCAAGGATCACAGGTACTTTGCCAACGGAGTGTTCGCGAACTTTGTAGTTGATTTTTTCATTGCGTAGGTCAGCTTCGGCTCTCACGCCAGCGGCTTTAAGGGCCTCGACCACTTCTTCACAATAGCTGTCAGCATCCGAAACGATTGCCGCGACAACAACCTGCCTCGGCGCCAGCCAAAACGGTAGTTTGCCAGAAGAATTCTCGATCAAAATACCAATAAATCGTTCGAAGGAACCCAAACAGGCACGGTGCAACATGACGGGGCGATGTTTTTCGCCGTCTTGTCCAACGTAATTTGCATCAAGCCGCTCAGGCAAAACAAAATCCACCTGAAGTGTTCCGCATTGCCAATCGCGACCAATTGCATCGGTTAAAACAAATTCTAGTTTTGGTCCATAGAATGCACCTTCACCGGGGTTTAAGGTAAACCCACATCCGGCAGCTTTGGTCGCGTTTCTAAGTGCTAATTCAGCCTTGTCCCAAACAACATCACTTCCAGCGCGATTTTCAGGTCGGTCAGAAAATTTTATTGAAAACTCTGCAAACCCAAGGTCTTTATAAACATCGGACAGGTATGCGATGAATTTCTTTGTCTCAGTTTCTATTTGATCTGGGCGGCAAAAGATATGACCATCATCCTGAGTAAAACCGCGTACGCGCATTATTCCGTGCAGTGCGCCAGAGGGTTCATACCGGTTACAGCTGCCAAATTCTGCCATCCGCAAAGGCAGTTCACGATAAGATTTAAGGCCTTGATTATAGATTTGAACATGGCCGGGGCAGTTCATAGGTTTTAACGCATTGACTGATTTTCCCCGTGCGTGTTCCTCGTCGACCTCAACAATGAACATGTGGTCTTGGTATTTGTCCCAATGGCCAGAGGCTTCCCATAGCTTTCTATCGATAACTTGCGGGGTGTTCACCTCGACATAGCCGTCGC
>ERZ1049444.1300-NODE-1300-length-19126-cov-6.196948_pt1 | contig 19126 bp, 18 predicted proteins | sample MGYA00383101_ERZ1049444 | MGnify/ENA primary metagenome ERZ1049444 (study PRJEB29581, sample SAMEA5548371) | metagenome | biome: marine; feature: coastal; material: water | depth 50 m | study: Short-term variability in the microbial, nano- and picoplankton...
AGCTTAAGATGGCCGGTACTTTCTGGCCTCAGTTGAAGAACCGACGCCGTGAAGGCTGAAAATGGGTGCGTGCCCTCAACAGCGTTGTTCGCGCTGAAGGGCTGAATATGGAATTGAATGTCTGGCGTCTCAAGATCAGGGTTCGTTTTAAGAAACCCTGTCCCAAGGCTAGCAGCCATTGTCATCGGTCCGGTACGGGTCGCTGCGTATTGCAGGCCGATCATTGCTTGCTTGAAGAGGCTATTAACTTCGATATTGATTGTGCTGAGATCAGTTTTGAATATCGGACGCGCTTGCAAGTGATCCTGTAGGTTCTTGCCAACTCCGGGCAGGTCTTTCACGACGTCGATGCCCAGAGGCGCCAACTCATTACCTGAGCCAATTCCTGACAGCATAAGAATTTGCGGCGAGCCAATGGCCCCAGCCGATAGGATGATTTCCCGTGCGGCTTCGATCTCAACCTTCTTACCGTTTACAGTCGTTACAACGCCACAAGCTCGACCGTCTTTTATGACCAGTCGATCAACCTGAGTATCAGTGATAATTGATAGGTTTTTGTGATTTCTTGCTGGCTTAAGATACGCTTGTGCTGAACTGCAACGCCTGCCGTTCTTCAGGGTCAGTTGGAAATACCCTACACCCTCTTGATCGTCGCCGTTGTAGTCTGGGTTTTTCTTATACCCTGCCGCGACTGCTGCATCGATCCAGTGGTCGACAACTGTTCGTTTAAGTGCGGTTGGTGAAACTGAGAGCGGACCGTCAAGCCCGCGTATAGCGCTTTCTGATACTTCGTTTCCATGCCACGTTTCCGCCCGCTTGAAGTAAGGCAAAACGTCGTCCCAAGACCAGCCAGCGTTGCCAAGCTGCCGCCAATGGTCGAAATCTTGATGCTGACCGCGAACATAGAGCAAGCCGTTTATGGAGCTAGACCCCCCGAGAACGCGTCCACGAGGCCAAGGAATTGCACGTCCATTGATGCCGGAATCCGCTTGCGCAACATAACGCCAATCAGACTTTGGATTGCCCATGGTTTTGAAGTAACCGACCGGAACATGAATCCACGGATTACGGTCCTTTGGGCCAGCCTCTATGACTGCGACGGAGTATTTTCCGTCTTCGCTTAATCGCGACGCGACCGCACACCCAGCGGACCCTGCACCTATGATAACGAAGTCAAATTTCAAGTTTTATCCAAAATTGTCAATAAATGAGATTTTTTATCTCGTTTTTGCAAAGTATCGGTATAAGGTAAGAGTCATGTTTACAGCAAGAAGAAAATGAAAATGGCCTCCGAAATACGAATTCCAACTAACTTGCGGACACTTTTGATCCTCGAAGTGTTTGCAAATTCCGATCGCGCAATGTCAGCTCAGGATGTTCATGCAAAAATAAATTTGCCTTACCAAACGGTTCACCGCCTCTTGGCATCGCTGGAAACAGAGGGATTTCTTGCCCGAGAGGCGAATGACAAGAGATTCCGACCCACGCGGCGGCTACGCCAAATAGGGTCGGGCCTTTTGCACGTGTCAGAGTTTTATGTCACTCGGCATCAAATACTGACCGACGTTTCGCGCCAGACTGGTGAAACGGTCAATTTCGTAGTGCCGCAAGAAAACGGCATGCACTACCTTGATCGTGTTGAAACAGACTGGGCGTTTCGTGTCCAACTTCCACGCGGTTCGAACGTGCCATTCCATTGCACCGCAAGCGGGAAGACGTTCATGGCAAGTTTAAGCAAAACGCCACGCTCAAAATTTGTAAGCGGCCTAAAACTAGATCCTCGAACGGAGAACTCGGTGACCGACGAGGATGCATTGCTTGAAGAACTCGCCGCAACAAAAAAACGCGGGTACGCCATTGATAACGAGGAGTTCATGGAAGGTATGGTTGCCATCGCCGTGCCGATCGTCGACGACAAAGGGCGTTTTGTGGGCGCACTTGCAACTCACGGCCCGACAAGTCGCCTCCCCATCGAAAAACTGGTTCAGTTTCGCTCGATACTTGCAGAAGGCGCTACGACAATTTCAAAAGCAATGTTCTAGAAATACAGCGTTATCCGTTTACTTGATCTCGTCGACACAAGCGATCGTGGCGTCAATTGCTGACCTGTAGATCTCAAGGTCGATTTTGAAACTATCCTGTTCTAGATCAAGTGTCAGAGTTGTTCCGCTTTCAACACCGCGCTCAAAGGCCTCCAGCTCTTCCAAGGTCTCAAACGGAACGATAAAATCACCATCCCTGATTTCAACATTTCTGGTTAGAGTAGAGGCCTCATCAATTACGATGGACAGCGTGTCAGATGCAGCCGGGTGATCCAAGGCCGACAGGTAGCCAGCCACTTGCCAGCGTTGTCCGGTCTTGGCACGGTAGTACGAGATCACCATATCTTTGCCCTGTTCGGACTTAAAATCCCCGACGGCAAAGCACACGTCGGCTGATACTATTCGAGCGATTTCATAACCAGCGACCGATTCAATCGGAACAACTTGGGCAGTTGAAGGAAGCACCGATCCAATAATAATCGTTGTCGAAATCAAACTTGTTTTCAAGAAATGCATTGTCGCCTTCTCCTCGAGCGTCTTTATGCCGCCGCCGAATTCACGCTTTTAAAAGAATTCTTTTTGGACGGTAAAATCTAAGTGTTTGGTCGCCTCTGCTCTATTCGAAAGAAAAATGCAATGATCGCCTTGCTTGTTGTTCATGTCGATATTGCACTCAATCTATCTCGGGATTCTCAGAAAACGTTATTGATTTGGTGTTTGGGCATGCCCATTAATCGGACAACCCAGAAAATTGCCCCCATCGGAAATCTTGCAAACTGAGACCGATAATAATCCTACAACGAGGCGCCGTTGTCTCTAAACGGGGATAAGACCGTTCAAAGTTGTGATACTGCCGCTAAGGCGGCCAAAAACAACGTCTGGTGCGTGAACCACTTGATCGGTGAGAGCCCGCGGTACTTGGCTTTTAAGTGTGTATCGTGCAAAGCTTGAGTTCCCGGTCTTGAACCGCCGTGTGCCTGTGCCGGCTGCGAAACTTAAAGCCGGCCTTATCTTCTTGAGGAAATAGGCTCAGGCATCCAATTTATTTAGGCGCTCAAACTAGAAGCCCAGTTGAATGTGAAAGGCAACATACCAAAGGATGACAAAGCCACGCGCCTTCTCGCGGTCTTCACAATTGTCCAGGCGGGTCACATCGCTACCCCTGAAGCCGGACCCTTGGCTCGCTGACTTCCAGCGCGAAGTATTTCTCTTTCCAAATGCAAAACACGAAGACCAGCTCGACGGCCTCTCGCAGTTCTTAAACTGGTTCACAAAACTGCAACCGACCTACAGGATCCGGCAGTTGTGTAAGACGTTCGGGTAGGCCTCGGCCCATACCGGCCATTGGCAATTACCTCACCATGCTGCGCGGCACCATGCTGCGCGGCGGCCCTCGGGTTGGATTCTGCTGCGTCTGCGAAATCGGATCACTAGCGAACACATAGAATGCGGTACACTTCTGCCTTTTGCTGCATGTGCCCCAACGGCAGTTCACTGCACATTGCGCCGGCAGCGACCAGATGAGAGAGCGAACCCCCAGCATTCTCTTTGACTGCAAAATATTCGGCATGGTTTTCCAGCGCCTGCATTCCCGGCTTTGTGCGGTACTTTCGAAACTGGGGATTCCAGTTCTTACTTAGTGTTCAGATAAAACTTACGACGGGCATTGGTTTGGCGCGGCTATTTCCGTCCAGCAGGGAGCCCTAATATATCCCCTAATACGCGGGCATCCAAACTTGAAAACGAAGATTGATCGTCAAGCATACAGCCGGGGGAGGACTGTGTCAGAGAAGCACTCGGCGGGCGCGAAGATTGAGATTGTTGCGAAAAACGCAATGATACCGAACTTTTTTGAATTTCTCCGCCCACGACAATTCGTATCCGATGGAGCTCAGATGCCAACGCACTATTTATGGAGGCCCGGACATGGCTGATATGCGCATTGAATTTTCGGGGATCACGCTGAAAAACCCGATCATTGTTGCTTCGGCAGAGCCCAGCAACAGTGTCGAGAACATCAAGCAGTGCATCGACTATGGTGCCGGCGCCGTGATTACCAAAACCATCGGTGACATCCCTGGAATGCAGCAGCTGACGAAGAACTCGAAATACGCGATCTTGAATGACCAGGGGCGCATCATCAAAGGTAAGGTGCCGCGGTCCTTCATTTTCTACTCGCGCTCTGGCTATGTCAGCGAACCGGCGGCTGATTGGATCTCGATTCTAAAAGAGACGCAGGCCTATGCTGAGGCCAATGGGTCGGCAATCATCGCCAATATCGCGTCGGGCACCCTGCAAGGCTGGATCGAGTTGGCGAAGATGTGCGAGGATTGCGGTGTCCCGATGCTCGAGGTCAATTTCCAATGCCCGCATCCTGCCGGCATGGGAGAGAGTGCGGATGGAATATGGATCGCACAGGACCCTGATGTCACCGCCGTTGTGACCCGCGCCATTGTCGAGGCCGTCGACATTCCCGTCATGGTCAAGCTGTCGCCGGAAACCAACCGGCTGACCGAGGTGGCCAAAGCAGCGATAGATAGCGGTGCCGCGAGTGTTGGTGTCAATTCCCGCTTTGTGGGGTTTGCCGTGGATATCGAAACCGCCCAGCCCTATATCGACGGCCCGGCAGGGGTCGGTGGGCCATGGGCCAAGTACATTACCCAGCGTTGGATCAACGAGGTTTACCGCGAGGTCGGATGCCACATCTCGGGCTCGAACGGGATTTTTGATTGGCGTGATGCCATCGAGTTCATCATGAGCGGCGCGCGCGCGATGCAGGTTGGATCAGTCTTGATGCTCAAGGGGATCGAATGGCTGCCAAAAGTAATCGAAGGCATGGAGCGGTTTTTGGACGATCATGGCTATACGGATGTGGCCTCGATTCACGGAATCGCATCAAGAAAAGCCCTGACGACCGCCCCAGAGCTATTTGCCGTCGAACCGGTCTATACGCTGATCGACCATGACAAATGCAAGTTCCCCAAATGCAATATCTGCACCCGCATGTGTTTTTACGATTCTCTGAAAGAGGGGAAGGACTATATTCAGACCGCACCCGACACCTGCATCGGTTGCGAGCTTTGTTTGAATGTCTGCCCTTTCGATGCAATCACCATGACCACCGACAAGGAGTCGGCGCTGAAGTCACAGCAAAAATTTGCCGAAAACACGGTTGAAACCACCGTCCAAGCAGCGCAGTAGGGCAGGCAATGACCTATATCGTCAACGACAAATGTATCGCCTGCAAGTACACTGACTGCGTCGAGGTCTGCCCCGTCGATTGTTTTTACGAGGGAGAGAACATGCTGGTGATCCATCCCGATGAATGCATCGATTGCGGTGTTTGCGAACCGGAATGCCCAGCCGACGCTATCCGGCCGGATACCGAGCCGGAGGCCGAGAGTTGGGTCGAGTTCAACCGCAAGTATTCCGAGCTTTGGCCAGTGATCGTTTCGAAGAAGGATCCGCTGCCCGAGGCTAACGATCGTGATGGCGAGGAAGGCAAGCTCAAGAAGTACTTTTTGGAGATGCCGGGCGAAGGCGGCTGAGCCATTTGGCAATAAACCTTGTGCTCGGCGCGAGGCAGGTTATCCGACAAAGGCCTTTTCGATGACATATTCGCCCAGTCGGCTGTTGGCACCTTCTGTGAAGCCGCGCTCGTAAAGGATGCGTTTGAGGCCCACGTTCAGCGCCATCGAACCGCAGATCATCACCCGATCCACCGCCGGATCAAGGGCGGGCAGCTCGAGATCGTCGAAGATCTTGCCGTTTTCGATCAGATCGGTGATACGCCCCATATATTCGGAAGGTTCACGGGTCGTCGTGGCGTAGCGGCGGAACTTTTTCACCGCCTCTTCGCCAACCAACGGATCGTTCGGCAGAGTGTCGGCCAGATGCTTGCCATAATCCAGTTCGCTCAGCTTGCGGCAAGTTTGGGTCAGGATGACCTGATCGAATTTCTCATAACTTTCCGGCTCGCGCATCAGGCTGGCAAAGGGGGCCACACCGGTTCCAGTCGACAGCATCCACAACCGCTTGCCGGGCAGCAGGGCATCAAGCACCAGAGTGCCGGTTGGCTTGGTCTTGACGATGACCTGATCGCCCGGGCGGATTTCTGCAGCCTCGAAGTCAGCGGCCCGCCGGGCACCTTGATCGAATAGAACTCCAGTTCCTCGTCCCAGAACGGTGAGGCAATCGAATAAGCCCGCAGGATTGGTTTGCCGTTGTCGCCCGGCAGGCCAATCATGACAAATTCGCCCGAACGAAAGCGGAAACTGCCTGACCGGGTTAGCCGAAAGGAGAACAGGCGGTCATCCCAGTGCCGTACGCTCAACACGGTTTGCGCGTCAGGCAGTGCGACGGCAGGGCTCGCGGCGCGGTCACGAAAGAATTCTGTGGCAGTCATCAGTGGCTCCGATGGCAACACGATCTGCGCAGATCCGTTTGCCTGGTTTTGGTCTTGAGATGCGCAAGTTCATCAGACACAAACCCGATTGATTTGAGAAATTCAAAAATCGAGAGTATTATTCATTCTGATGTATTAATTGAGGTGACCATCGTGCCACAGAAATCCGCCATCAACTTGCGCCATCTGAGGGTATTCATCGCCATAGCGGAGGCTGGGAATTTCACCCGCGCCGCTGAACGTATGCTTTTGTCGCAATCCTCGCTGACCGTCACTATGCGGCAGTTGGAAGAAGATCTGGGTGTCACACTGCTACAGCGCACGACACGGCTGGTTCAGATGACCAGCGATGGCGAGAGGTTTCTGACTGAGGCCAAGCGTATCGTCGCTGATTTCGATCACCTGGTGACCGCTATGCGACTGTCAGCTTCGCAGTCGAGCGGCAGTGTCCGCATTGCGGTTCTTCCTTCGGTAGCGATCCGGCTTCTTCCAGATTTCACGAAGGAGTTCCATGAAAGGCACCGCGATATCAATATCGTACTGCGCGACGACAATGCGCGGGGTCTGCACCGTCAGGTGCGTGATGGCAAAGTTGATTTCGGTATCTCCAATAAATGGTTCGACTATCCCGAACTGGAATACGTGCCTTTGACAAAGGACCAGTTTGGTCTGGTGTGTCGCAAGGATGACCCACTTGCCAATGTTGACGCGCCGGTTTCGTGGTACGATATCGATCCTGGCCGATTGTTCATTCTGGCCCCCGACACCGGAGTTCACGTGCGGCTGCACAACACAGCCGAACTGGATGACCTGCTTGACACGACCGCAGGCGAGGTTCTGGTGATGGTGACCCTGCTGGAAATGGTGCGTGTGCGTCTTGGGGTGACCGTTCTGCCGGAACTTGCAGCTCCCGGTGCCGGGGACCCCGACCTCGTTTTCCAACCCCTGATCAACCCGTTAGTTCACAGGGAACTATGCCTTATCCGCCGACGCAACGAGCCGTTTTCGGCCAGCGCCCGCCGGGTTTGGGAAGCCCTGCGCGCCAAACTTCCCAAAACGGTCAACTAGCCCACCGCCGGATTTATGAAATCAGCTAATTATTGGGCCAGCTTTTTGAATTTGTCATATTGATCTGCATCCCGTTCACTGAAGCGGACAGCCTTTCTGACATTTCGTCAGCAGCTTTGAGGAGGATCAGATGACAGGCAGGATTGAAGCTCGCCTTGCGCAATTGGGGATTACCATTCCAACGCCGCCTGTGCCGGTGGCTAGCTATCTCCCGTATGTGGTAAGCGGAAACCATGTCACCATTGCCGGGCAGGTCACATTGGCAGATGGTGAGGTGAAATATATCGGGCGCCTCGGGGACCATCTGAGCGTCGAGGAGGGCGAGGCGGCAACCCGTCTTTGTGCGCTTAACGTGTTGGCTCAGCTCAAGGCTGCCTGCGGTGGCGATCTGGATCGGGTGACACGGGTGATCCGGCTGAACGCTTTTTTCAATTGCACCCCCGATTTTTTGGATCATCCGCGGGTGATGAACTCGGCTTCGGACCTTATGGCCGAAGTCTTTGGCGAAAACGGCAAGCACACAAGAGTCGGCGTGGGCGTGAATTCTTTACCGCTTGGCGTGCCGGTGGAATTGGATGGGGTCTTCGAGATCGCCTGACAGCGATCCGTGGGCCGAAATCAGGGGAACACTATGTTTGTACTTTGCGCGCACTACTTGGGAACTGTCGCCGACGAGAACCGACAGGTTTTCGATAATCATGTCGAAAATACTCACTTGCCCATGGTAGCGAAATACCCGGGGCTTGCGTCTCTGCGCTATCTCAAAGGCGTGCCCTGGGGCGACGCCAAGCCGCCCTATTACTTGACTTTCGAGCTTGGTTTCGAAACCCGCGCCAATTTGGATAACGCGTTGCAATCCGAGATCCGATATGCCGCCCGCGATGACTTGGAGAATTTTGTCCCCCTATTTGTTGGCGAGATCCGCCATACCCTTTATGAGGTCGCGTCAATCGCGAAACAGAATGACTGACGGCTCTCAGTTACGGGCAAGAGGACAACCAAACGTCGCTTCGAAACGTTGAGGGTCTGCTTTATGGTGGCACCTGGACGAGGATTTTGTGAAGATCAACGGAGAGCATCATTACCTCCGGCGCGCGCCTGATTACGAAGGGGAGATCTTGGAAAGCTATTCAACGATATGGTTTTCCGGAAGTCATCGTCACGGACAAGCTGCGATCGTGCGGCGATGCTATGAAGGTTGCCGGGAACGCTCAGAAATAGAAACTGGGCGTCGAAAAACAACAGAGGGGAGAATTCTCATATCCCGTTTCGACGAAGAGAACGAGCAATGTCCCACTTCCGACGAACGCGGACGTTGCAGAAGTTCGTCTCCGTCCACTCCTCAGTTTTAAACCACTTCAATTAGGGGCGCAGTCTCTCAAAACGGTGCCATGTAGATTTGCCGTTACTCGCGGGACATTTCCTTTAACTTCCCAGGTTTGGGAAGAAGGAGATGTTCATGAACAAGGATCAACGCGAGATTCAACGCAAACTGCGGATACTGCGATACGCTGAAGAGTTAGGCCATGTTGCTAAAGCTGACTTGAGTGGTGCAGGGCGGTCTCGTATCCTCGCCGGACAATACATCGCACCCCATTCCGCTACTTTAAAAATAGCCCAGAAATCATTCGCTTTGCGGTGATAATTTCGTTCGATCTCCACTCTCTTTGTGCAAGGCTGGAGGGAACTTGGGGCACAGGTCAGGTGTTACTCTAACTGGCAGTGGCACCTTGATGAGGGTTTTCAAAAACTAACGGTGAGCGACACTATCTTTGGCGGGCCATAGATCACGAAGGTGAAGTGCTGGAAATCTATGTCACGAAGCGCCGAGATCGTAGCGCAGCCCTTAAATTCTTGAAAAGCGCGATGAGGCGCCGCCAATTTGACTTAAAGGGCATGCGGCGGCTCTCCTCCGATCGCCAACGTAAGCTCCTGGGCCGCCTCCATCACGGGTCGGCTTAAAGCTTCGATCTTGCCCTGGGTCACGCGGCTACTTGGCCCCGAAACTGAAATACCAGCTATGGCTTCTTGGTTCACATCAAAGATTGGCGCAGCGATGCAACGCATACCGGAATTTTTCTCTTCATCATCCACTGAATACCCGCGAGTACGGATCTTGATCAAATCCTCCTTCAATGCATCCAAACTCGTAATCGTTCGATTTGTATAAGATTCAAGCCTCAAAGTGCTCATCATCCGTCCAAGCCGAGAATGCTCGATAAATGCCAACAAGACCTTTCCGATCCCTGATGCATGCATATCTGAAAGCGTTCCAGGCGCAAAAAACGCCCGAATGTTAGCCTGCGTTTCGACTTGGGTCAGAAATAGGACAAGACCATCTCTTTCGACTCCCAGATTTGCAGTCTCACCAGTTGTTTCCATGAGTTTGCGTAGAATTGGCCGTGAGCGATCAACTAGACTGGTTCTTCGCAAAAACCTGGAGCCAATGACAAACGACTGGGGTCCGATGAACCAAAGTTGCTCATCTCCGGAAAACTCAACAAGGCCACGGCCTTCTAGGGTTATCAGTATTCGGTAAACAGTCGCGGGGGATTGATCCAACTCGTCGGCAATTGTTGAAAGCGACTTGCCTTGCGATTTACTTAGATACTCAAAGACAGCCATAGCCCGATCCAATGACTTAATTGTGTTCTGGGCCGTCTTATCGTGCCAATCGCGGGGTCGGCCTCGGGTCTTTCGATTACTATTTTTGATACTCTCTTGATTATCCATGTAAACTCTACAGCAAAATATGAAAAACAATTTCACAATATGAAAAATGTAACTACCTGACAAGAAAGAAATATAATTGAATTTCGGAAAATGAAATCATTTTTCAAAAAAATTTTAAAATTATGTAGAGCCACGTAAAGTCTCCGGTAAGACAAAAGGAGACTTCCATGAGCTTTCAGAACCCAGTTTTCATCCCTGGTCCGACAAACATCCCAGAGAGCCTTCGCAAGGCATGCGATATGCCGACGATCGACCACAGATCCCCGTTGTTCGGTCAGATTTTGCATCCCGCGCGACAGGGCGTTCGCAAAATTCTAAAGAGCGAGACTGCTGAAGTATTCATTTTTCCTTCAACGGGAACTGGCGGTTGGGAAACTGCGCTCACAAATACTCTCTCTGCGGGAGACAGCGTTCTCGCTGCGCGCAACGGGATGTTCAGCCATCGGTGGATTGATATGTGCAATCGTCATGGCCTTAACGTCAAAGTAGTCGAGACTGCATGGGGTGACGGTTTACCTGCAGACAAATACGCTAAAATTCTTTCAGCTGACAAAGATCACAAGATTAAAGCGGTTCTCGCAACTCACAACGAAACAGCAACCGGCGTAAAGTCAGACATTGCCGCCGTGAGGAAAGCATTGGATGCTGTTGGTCACCCAGCGCTGTTGTTTGTGGACGGTGTGTCCTCCATCGCCTCCATGGATTTTCGCATGGACGAATGGGGCGTCGATGTTGCAGTCACCGGTTCTCAGAAGGGCTTTATGCTTACTGCAGGGCTGGCAATCGTCGGGTTTAGTTCTCGTGCAATGGAAGCCACTAGATCGGCATCACTTCCGAGAACATTTTTTGATGTTCACGACATGTCAAAAGGTTATCAGGTCAATGCTTACCCATATACTCCTGCCGTAGGGTTGCTGAATGGTCTGAACGAATCTTGCAAGATGTTGCTTGAAGAAGGCTTGGAGAATGTCTTTGCGCGCCACTATCGCATCGCTGAAGGCGTGCGCGCGGCAGTACGGGCATGGGGTCTTGAGCTATGTGCAACTAGCCCATCCGTGTATTCAGACACTGTGAGTGCAATTCGCACTCCAGAAGGCTTTGATGCAACTGAGATCGTTACACACGCGGCATCTAAGTACGGAGTAGCCTTTGGTGTAGGTCTTGGAGAGGTTGCCGGTAAGGTCTTCCGGATAGGTCACCTTGGCAGTCTTACCGACGTAATGACCTTATCGGGAATTGCTACTGCTGAAATGTGCATGGCAGACCTTGGACTAAACATCGAACTTGGATCAGGCGTGGCCGCTGCGCAAGATTTCTACCGTGGAAACACCGTTGTCGCTCAGCAGGATGCTGCATGATGAGCGAACAAGGATTTATCATACCAACGTATGACGACATGTTGGCTGCGCATTCGCGCATTGAGCCCTTCATTCGTCGTACGCCAGTTCGAACCTCTGACTATTTGAATGAGCTGTCGGGCGCGAATCTTTTCTTCAAGTGTGAAAACTTTCAAGAACCAGGTGCATTCAAAGTACGAGGCGCGACTAATGCAGTTTTCGGACTTAACGACCAACAAGCAATGAAAGGTGTTGCGACACACTCATCGGGCAATCACGCGTCTTGCTTGAGCTACGCGGCAATGAAACGCGGAATTCCTTGCAATGTCGTTATGCCGCGCACTGCACCGGATGCGAAGAAGGATACGGTTCGCCGGTATGGGGGAAGAATCACTGAGTGTGAGCCTTCAACGTCGTCACGAGAAGAAACCTTTGCGGTAATTAAAGAAAAGTCCGGAGGTGATTTCGTTCACCCCTACAATGATCCTCGTGTAATCGCTGGACAAGGGACCTGCGCCAAGGAATTCCTCGAGCAAACCGATGGGCTGGATGCGATCGTTGCTCCGATTGGTGGGGGTGGCATGATATCTGGTACCTGCTTAACAGCTTCACAACTTGCACCGGAAACGCATATTTTTGCTGCCGAGCCTGAGCAAGCTGACGATGCCTATCGCAGCTTTAAGGCTGGTCACATTATCGCTGACGATGCGCCAAAAACTATTGCCGACGGTCTATTGGTGCCACTGAAGGATCTCACGTGGCATTTCGTATCCAACCACGTCAGCGAAATCTACACCGCATCCGAGCAAGAAATCATTGATGCAATGAAGCTGACTTGGAAGCACCTAAGGATTGTTATGGAACCATCAAGCGCAGTTCCATTGGCCGTTATTCTCAAAAATCGTGAAGTCTTTAGGGGCAAGCGCGTTGGCTTGGTGATCACGGGCGGCAATGTCGATTTGGACAAGTTGCCATGGATCGGTGCGACCTAAAAAAGGCCCTAGCGAATACAATAGGTAAAATAAGGAAGGGAAATAGACATGAAAGACTTTAGCAGTCTCGACGAATTCGAAGTGGGATTTGATATCCCTGCAAAACCAGGAATGGATGAATCTGATATTCAAACTCCATGTCTAGTACTGGATTTGGATGCGCTTGAGCGCAACGTTAAGAAAATGGGCGACTACGCCATCGCTAACGGAATGCGTCACAGAGCTCACGGCAAAATGCACAAGTCGGTGGATGTACTGAAGCTTCAACAAGACCTAGGCGCTGCATGCGGTGTTTGCTGTCAGAAGGTTTCTGAAGCAGAGGTATTTGCGCGCGGCGGCATCAAAGATGTAATGATTTCAAACCAAGTTACGGATCCGGCTAAGATTAAGCGCCTTGCAGCGATGCCCAAACTCGGCGCTCGCATTCTAGTTTGTGTCGATGATCCTGAAAATGTTGCGGCCCTATCCGCTGCTGCCGTTGAAGCGGGAACAGAATTAGAAGCCCTGGTCGAAATTGATTGTGGCGCAGGGCGTTGTGGTGTGACCACAACCCAGGATGTCGTGAATATCGCAAAACTCATTGATGCTGCTCCCAGTCTCAAATTTGCTGGGATCCAAGCCTATCAAGGTGCGATGCAACATATGGATCTCTATGCTGATCGCAAAGAGAAACTGGACGTTGCAATCGACCAAGTTGCCGATGCGGTTCAGGGTCTAAAAAGCAATGACCTTGAATGTGAGATCGTAGGTGGCGGTGGAACCGGTTCGTATTATTTCGAAAGCTCATCAAACGTTTATAACGAACTTCAGTGCGGTTCTTACGCATTCATGGATGCGGACTACGGCCGTATTTTGGATGAAAACGACAAACGTATTGATGATGGTGAATGGGAAAATTCACTCTTTCTCTTAACGACAGTTATGAGCCACTCAAAGGCAGATAAAGCAATCGTCGACGCTGGCCTGAAGGCTCAGTCGGTGGATTCAGGACTGCCGTTTGTGTATGGGCGCGATGACGTTGAATACCTCAAGTGCTCCGATGAACACGGTGTAATTGCCGACCCGAACGGCGCATTGAAAATCAATGAAAAGCTAAAACTTGTTCCGGGCCACTGCGACCCAACATGCAACGTACATGATTGGTACGTCGGTGTACGAAATGGAAAAGTCGAAACGGTTTGGCCAGTTTCTGCACGCGGTCGCGCTTACTAACTAGTTGACCAAATTCTGGTCCGTCAAAGGCTAGCTTCCGCCCGTGCGTTTATCCACCCTTCCGTAAATGCACGGGCAATTAACTCACTGGAGAAAAGAATGCTTATCGTTCCCGAACGCGACATCGCTGATCTTATGACCCGCTCCGCTGCATTTGATGCAGTAGAATCTGTTTTCGCCGCAATGGCCGCAAAAGATGCCTACAATTTTCCTGTTGTCCGTGAGGCAATCGGTCATGAAGACGCATTGTATGGTTTCAAGGGCGGCTTTGATCGCGCCGGATTGACCCTGGGATTGAAGGCGGGTGGTTATTGGCCAAATAATCTGGAAAAGCGCGAATTAATTAACCATCAGTCAACTGTCTTTTTGTTCGACCCCGACACAGGGAAAGTAAGCGCCATGGTCGGGGGTAACCTTTTGACAGCCCTCAGAACGGCGGCGGCTTCTTCCGTTTCGATCAAACACCTATCGCGCCAAGACAGTAGAGTTTTGGGCATGATTGGAGCTGGTCACCAAGCGACTTTCCAACTCCGTTCAGCTTTGGAAAACGGCAACTTCGAAAAAGTTATCGGCTGGAATTATCATCCCGCAATGCTTTCGAATATCGAAGCCATTGCGAATGAAGCAAACATCCCATTTCAGCCCGTCGAGTTGGAGGGCATGCAAGAGGCCGATGTCATCATTTCGATCACTTCTGCGTTTAGTCCCTCATTGCTGGCTGATCATGTTTCGCCGGGCACCCACCTTGCATGCATGGGAACTGATACGAAGGGCAAGCAAGAGGTTGAGGCTGCTCTTTTGGCGAAGGCCACTGTCTTCACAGATGAAGTGGCCCAGTCAATTTCGATCGGGGAAGCACAGCATGCAGTTTCTCAGGGATTGATTAAAGAAGGCGACATTTCTCAGCTTGGTGCCGTAATCAATGGGACGCACGCCGGGCGCCAATCGGATGACGAAATTACATTGTTTGACGGAACCGGTGTTGGCCTTCAGGACTTGGCAGTCGCGGCTAGCGTAGTTGATCTCGCTGTCCAAAAGGGAATTGCAATTGAGGTCGATTTTTAGAAATGCGATCAAATCGCACTAGGAAAGTAGGTGCGCCGTTGATGGCGCATCCTGAATTATTGGCTAGCCAAGCCTTTGACCTGCATCTCTGACTTGGTTCATACAGATCGCCATTTGCGCTATGTATTGGAGGTGGAGTTCCCACGGTTTGGTGAACGGTTGTGGACTTAGAGTTTCCAACCCTTCAGCGGTGGTGCTTTCGTAGTTAATCTGTGCCTTGTACCCCAAAGCCGAATGTCTGCGAGAGGGATTGTATCAGCCCTCGATGAGATCGAATCAGTTTGATCAGAGGGTCACTCTTCGTTTTGCGCCTGCTGGCTCCAGTATTGACTTGGCTTTTGCGCTGTTCGGTTGAAATGGCCATGTCCGATCCCTCAGTTGACGGGCGGAAACATCCCTCTGCTACTGAATAGAGCTCGCGCAATCTGGGCGGCGCATGCGAATGGGTCATGGCGCAATGACAGAACCGCTCTGTTGCCCGGAGAAGTCCAGTCTGTAGAGGCGAAAACCTACAGGGAGGGCGGGTCTTGTTGAAAAACTCGCACTTGATCGAAGTAGATGCGGACAAACGGAATTCCACACCGATGGAAGATTGGAATACATCTGCGATAAATTTCGAAGATGCGTCGCGTACAGTCTGGGAATATCTTGATGTGTTAGATCACGAGGCCTTCGGTGCCGCGTCTAAGATTGCGCCTAAGTTCACATTCCACTCTCGGCCTCGGTCGGCTCCGATTAAGGGGGTCATGCGGTGCAACAGATGAATTGCTCCTCGCCGCAACCGCCCAGAACCTCCGTAAACTAGCCAAGTGCTGTCAGGCTGTGCTATTGCAAAGCCAATGTATTAGAGGGATGTGTCTTGCACCGCAACAATCGGTCCAAGCCTGATCTGAAAGGCGCTTGCGCCGGATTTGGAAGCGCCATTTCTGCGCTCGCAAACGTTAGTTTTTCAACGGAATCCACCAAAATCGACGTTCAGCCCGGAAATTCTGACCGAATGCGCCAGATGACCGGTATGAGCCCTAGGTGGACACCGTTGTGTTTTCCTCTGACCTCTAGGCTAGTAGGCTTGGCACTGACGCGAAAACTCTCACTAAGCAAAACTGCCACTTTGTCTCAAAGGCCGTGACGGAATACACGAAAGTGTGCCTTGCGGCTCTTGGTGGTTCTGATCGGCTGGCGTGGTTTCGCGAAACCTATCCCGGGTATGAGGATATTTTCAACCATACACATATTGCGTCGTTCCTAGGCGTCACCCCAGTGACGCTGAGCCGATTACGTCACAAATGAAAACCCTTATCGTTCCAATTCTTCGATAAGAAAGTCATAGACCCGCCTGATCCGTCTGCTTGTCTTTAATTCCCTGTGCGCCACCAGCCAGATTGGAAAACTTAGCGGTTCCAGATCAGGCAGAACGCGAACGACGTCGGGGTCAGCATCACCAATTTGTGCATCGAGAATACCAATGGCCGCACCTTGTTTGACCAGTTCCCACATCACCAGATAGCTTTCGGTGAGCAGCGGAAAGTTGGCCTCCGTAAGTCCCAAACCTAGGGTGTTGAGCCCTTTGAGCATTGCGCCCGAACTATCCATATTTACAAAGTCAGCATGTTGCAGATCGTAGGGTGTCTGGGGGTGGCCAAGCTTGGCAACGTAGTCAGGGGCGGCATAGAGTATTGCGTCAGCCACACCGATTTTCTTGGCGATCAGGTCAGGTTCGATTGGTCTAAAATTTCGGATCGCGATGTCCGCCTCGCGACGCAGTAAGTCACTGGCGTGGTTGGCCACCACAATTTCAACGTGGATGCCGGGTTCTTCTCGGCGCAGTTTAGCGACGATGGACGGTAGCAGGACGGTTGCGTAGGTTTCGCTTGCGGATATGCTGATTTTACCCTCCAGTGCTTGGCTTTGGCCGAGAGCGGCGAGTGATACGCGAGCAGCAGCCTCGCCCATGCCGCGCACATGTTCGAGCAATTCCATGCCACTGGGGGTCAAGGTTAAGCCGCGGCCGACCCGCTCAAACAAGACCACACCCAGTTCCTGTTCCAATCCGTCTACCTGACGCCCTAGCGTCGGCTGAGCCATACCCAAGGCGCGCGCTGCGGCGGAGAGCGAGCCCTCCTCAGCCGTCACCAAAAAGGCGCGGGCTTTGTTCCAGTCAAATTTTACAGCGCGCCAATCCATGCAGATATGCATATCAAAATTAGAAAATTGGTCAATTCGCATAAACGGCCTTCAAGCGTAGACGTTCCTTCAAGACAGATACTAATCCAAGAAAGGATGGAAAGAATGATTACGACCTCAAACCCCAATTGGGACCCGAATGCCGCCCGCACCGCTGGTGCGCTCTACCTTGCTATTGCCGTCTTCGGCGGATTCAGCATTGGATACGTCCCTATGCAGATCATCGCCGGTGATCCGGCGACATCGGTCGCCAATCTGATCGCTCAGCAAAGCTTGTTCAAAATGGGGGTTCTGGCGGATTGCGCCGTAATCCTGTTCGAACTGGCGATTACAGCTATCCTTTTCCAGATGTTTCGTCTCGTTGGGCCCAAGATGGCGATGCTGGCATTGATTGCCCGCGCGGGTATGATCACTGTCATGGGGATCAACCTGCTGCTTTGGGTGATGCCATCTGTATTGCTGCACACGGATGCTGGCTGGGAAACTACGCAACTTAACGCCCTTATCCAGTTCTGTTTTGACGCCCACGAGATGGGGGTGTTCGTTTGGCAGTTGTTCTTTGGCGCACACTTGCTGGCGCTTGGTTGGCTGATCCTAAAGTCCGACTCTGTGCCACATTTGTTGGGCTGGGGTCTGTTTATCGGGGCCTTTGGTTATCTAATCCAAGGTGTGTCCAAGCTTACCTCCACGCAGATTACCGTGATTGATTACACCTTCATCGGCTTGCTGGTCGTCGTCACCATATCCGAGATTGGCTTTGCCTTATGGCTTTTGTTTCGCGGCGGGCGAGGTTCCTCCCAAAATATGCATGCCACATCTACTGCAGTTTAAGGGAGAATAACTATGCTTGCTTATTCATATCAAAACTACGGTATGCCTGACGTACTTGAGAAAGTCGACGTTCCGACCCCAACTCCAAAACCAAACGAGGTTCTAATCCGCGTGTCAGCCACCACCGTCAGTTCAGGCGACTGGCGCGCCCGCAGCCTGACAATGCCCAAGGGCTTAGGTCTGATCGGACGACTGGTGTTCGGCATCTCGGGACCGCGCAAACCGATCCTTGGCACAGAATTTGCAGGCGTTGTCGAATCTGTTGGTCTCGACGTTACAAACTATTCACCCGGCGATGCTGTAATCGGGTTTCCCGGCGCCAGTTTTGGTGCACACGCGGAGATCATCACGATGCCGGCCGATGGAAAGCTGTCGTTGAAGCCTAAGAGTATCAGCTTTGAGCAGGCCGCCGCAATTCCGTTTGGGGCAACGACTGCGTACGATTTTCTGGTTAACAAAGCTCGGTTGATGCCTGGTCAAACCGTTCTGATCAATGGGGCTTCTGGGTCCGTTGGATCCGCATGCGTACAGATCGCAAAACATTTTGGCGCAGAGGTGACGGCCGTATGTTCTGGGAAAAATGCGCACATGGTTCGCAGCCTCGGGGCCGATCGGGTAATCGACTATCTCACGCAAGACGTTGTCAAAGACGGTGTTCAGTACGACTTGGTCGTTGACACTGTCGCAACCTTGCCTTGGGTGCGGGCCCAACACGCAATTCGGCCCGGCGGAAAAATGGTTCTAGTTGCTGGCAAAACCTCAGACATGCTGCTGGGTGGCCTTAAGGCCCGACTAAAAGGCAAGAGGATGGTTGGCGGGGTCGCATCTGAAAGCCGAGACCTTTTGGATGCGGTGGTGACACTTGCTGCGCGCGGCGATTTTAAGCCAGTCATCGACAGAAACTATGCATTTGACGACATGCAGGCAGCCCATACCCATGTCGACACCAGACACAAGAAGGGCAATGTTGTCGTAACCGTCATGCCAAATTTCCAGCAGACGTCACAGCAAAAGATGTCAATGAATACTAAGGAACAGATCAATGCATAATGAGCCAAAACTTCGTATCGTCGGCCTTTGTATCTTGGCGGCCTTCCTGCTATTTGGCGGCGGAATGACCCTATTAGATCAGGGATATATCAATCTGGGTCTCACTCTAGCGCTGCTGAATTCTTTTGCCGTCGTTACAGTCGGATTCATTCTGTCCGTCGTCATATAAAGTTGGACTTCAGAGCGGTTTGAGCATTGGAGGCTCTG
>ERZ1049444.1317-NODE-1317-length-18954-cov-15.917456_pt1 | contig 18954 bp, 21 predicted proteins | sample MGYA00383101_ERZ1049444 | MGnify/ENA primary metagenome ERZ1049444 (study PRJEB29581, sample SAMEA5548371) | metagenome | biome: marine; feature: coastal; material: water | depth 50 m | study: Short-term variability in the microbial, nano- and picoplankton...
GCTTCCAGTATGATCTTACCGTCTAGTACACTGAGAGAGGAACCTGATGGAATAGCTGCTCCTTTAACTAGGTAAGCACCTGCACACTGTACGTTAATAACAATCTGAGAGGACTCTACATTAGCTACAGTCATACCAATCATAACTGAAGTAGTAGAGCCGGGTACAGTGTAGGAAGTAGAAGGTGATGTTCCAACCCCTGTATCTGTGTAGTTCTTGAAGGTATTTGCCATGTCTTAGTTCCTTATCCTAGTGCGATAGCCAAGGCTAGGGCTGTACCTGCTTGGTCTACGTCTATGTTTGTACGTGTAGTTTCTGCATCCGTTACGTCTATGGTGTTGAAGGTAACATCGTCTGTAGTTGCTACACCTTGATCTAGAGCCTTAACAGCGGCTATATCGGTTAACTCACTGTCCATTAGAGCACCAGCAGCAGTTACATTAGTTGTATCTGTTACATCAGCATTAGTCTCAACAGTGTCCAGCTTAGTACCGTCAGCAGACACGTCCCTACCGTCTACATTACCACTAGTAATAATTCCAGCGAAAGTAGGTGTATCAGTAGTTGCTACACCTTGGTCTAAACCTTTTATAGCAGCAATGTCTGTAAGCTCACTATCCATAAGAGCGCCAGCGGATGTAACATTTGCTGTATCTGTAACGTCTGCGTTAGTTTCTATAGTATCTAGTTTAGTACCATCAGCAGCTATATCTCGTCCGTCTATATCACCTGTGGTAGTAAAGTCACCTGTAGCTGTTATATCGGTAAAGTTACCAGCGGCAGGTGTTGTGCCACCTATTACCGTATTATCAATAGTACCTGCGTTAATATCAGCAGTAGTAGCAACCAATGATGTAGTACTCACAGCAGCGGGTGTAGTGGCACCTATTGTAGTACCGTCAATAGTACCACCATTAATATCAGCAGTAGTAGCAACCAATGATGTAACCGTTGCTGCTGCTGGTGTAGTGGCTCCTATTACTGTATTATCAATATTACCTGCGTTGATGTCTGCTGTAGTGGCTACTAGAGAGCTTGTAGTAACCGCTGACGGGGTAGTAGAGCCTATCGTTGTTCCATCTATAGTGCCACCATTTATATCCACTGTGGTGAAGACTGCGGAGGGTAATGTTACTACACCTGTACCATCGGCTATAGTCATAGCAGAAGTACCATCATTGGCTTTTATGTTAGAGGTCTCTAAAGATACGGTCTGAACTGTACCGCTGAAGTAGCTATCTTTAAATAGTAGAGATGTTGTACCTAGGTCTATATCGTTGGTAGTAGTTGGTACTATAATACCATCTTCAACATTAATCTGATTAGTAGATACAGAAGCTACGTCTATGAAGAATCCTATACTATCTCCCGTTGTATCTACTACAATCTTGTTTAATGGAGTAGTTAGACCAGCATCACCAATAAGACCGATTACAGGGCCTTCATTAGATGTCCCATCATGTGCGTGTCCAGTAGAACTACTAAATGCATCTACCAGTGCATCGTACTCTACATTAGAATCAGACGCCTGTATAACGTCTCCGTCCGTGTAAGTACTCTGACGTATGTACCCTGCCATTCTTCTCTCCTATTACCTTCTTGCTGCTACTGTAAACTCTAACTGAAAACCCTTCAGAGAGTAAGGTACAGAAACACCATTATCTACAACCCTCAATGCTACAGCAAAACCTGAACCTTCAACAGGTTGCCGTACAAGAGGGTCTGTCTGACCACCGTAAGTAGCAACACCATATTTAGAGGTTCCATACAAAGCCACAACCTGAGTAGAGTCAAAAGGGTAAGGCTCTGGTCTGGGTACGTTAGGGGCTTCGTAGTCATATCGAAGGAATAGATCAGAGTTAACTTCACCTTCAGGGGCGTAGTTAATTACTACACGTTGGAATGCTTTACGTAAGCCCGGATCACCAGCATTAAGGTCTGGACTACGGTACCGACCTATTATGGTTTCACCGTCAAAGGTGTTACCTTCCTCTAAGCGGTATACGTATCCATCAAAACCGCCTATCATAATATAGAAAGAGCCTAGGTACTCCTCAGTATCAGAAGAGGCTGGACGTATACCTCTAGTAGTAGAAAACTCGTAACCTTCAGCCTTCCTTGAACATATAACACCTTCTGTATTTTCTCTTAAAACATCTTCTTTACCGAAGAATATCCTATACTGAGTCTTGTTAGGTATTATTATAGATGTAAAGTCATCTACGTCTTCTTTACCTTGGAACAGACGTTGTACAGGTTTGGAAATTGTACCTAAGTCTACGTCACCAATCTTAGCCGTACCTGCAATAGTACGTAATCCATCAGGGCCTAAGAATACGACATCTCCTGCAAATTCCTTAATAGTCCAACCATTCCTACAACCAATCTCCCTAGTAACAGGTTTAAGTTGGTAGTCTGCTGCTGAACTTCCTACTAGTTCGTATATCCTAGAAGCTGAGAATATGTAAAGACTTTCACGGAAGCCAATCATACCTGTAACAGCAGAGTCAATAACAAAACTTCCAGCACCATTGGCTACATTAAAGTCATCTAAAGTAAGAGGGGCCGTATACACTATCTCGTTAGGATTAGCAGACATACCTGCGTAGAAACCAGTGTTCTTATGCACTTGTATATAGTGGGGGTCTGAAGGCGCTCCAGAAGTGTTTACATCTGAGAATGTAGTACCATCCCAGTAAGAGGCTTGGTTAGCTCCATCAGCAAATGCTATTATCTCTGAACCAGTGAAGTTGAATCGTATAAAAGAATACCGCTTAGCACCCGTCCTACCTGAGTCTATGGAGGTCCAACCAGAGCCAGAGGACTTATAGATACTCTCACCTCTAGCAGCTACGACCTGACCTTTAAAGAAGGCAGACATAAGAACTGGTTCTGTAGGTGCAGTAGTAAAGGGAACTACATCAGAGTCCCACTTATTGTATCCATTTATACGTCTGTAACCACCAGAGGTATCTGGCTCGAAGTTCTCCAACTCCAATGCCATACCCGGTTCAATAGCAAATGCAGACCTATCTAGATGTAGGCCACCCGTTAAAGGGAACAGGTATGGCTGTAAGCCTGAACTGTCTGGCATTTAGTTTAACTTCCTGATACAGACGGAAACAGAGGGGAAGATACACCCACTCTATTGATAACTGTTGACCTTACATACGTAAACCTATTAGACAACAATGTTTGCATATGTTTGATACCACCAGTAAACCTTTGGAAGTTCATCTGGTACTGTTCTGTCTCACCACGATATTGATAGGCATAGGACGTAGCACCATCAGCTATAACCTGACGATAAGCCACAGGTACAACAGGTACATCTGAAGCAGCAGATAAACATACTGGTTGGTTGTAGTACTCGTACTTTAGTGTATAGGCTTTGTCTGGGTACGGATATAATAAGAAGTTGTTGTCAGGTGTACGAGATACCATACGAGGTACGGAACCATCCACTGTAGCATCATCTTCTTGATCTACATACTTTTCTAAGTACTCTTTATAATCTAAAATACCTAGGCCACCACCGTTGGTACCTAGGCTTGAATCTTTAACTAAACGGAATGTATCGTAATCTACTGTCTTAGCTGTATCTGGTATTGAGTACCGAGTAGTACCTGCTACAAGAACTTCACTTTGAGTTTCATGGTTAAAAGGCCAGTTGAACTCACTTTGGTTTATGTACTTAATAGAGTCGTTTACAGCATTCTTACATTGTATCTGGAAACCTCTAGCGGAGTTAAACCCTGCTGACGTTAAAGGTACTTCATTCATACGGGCGAGAACTTCATTCGTTAGGTCTAGGTACGTGTATGCCATTCTCTTCTTCTCTTATCGGATAAGGAAGGAAAGGCCCAACTAAGGGCCTAACCTTTAGTTATTATGCAAGAACGTCACGGTCTACTTCAGCAGCAGCACGATGAGCAGCATTAACGTCAACAACGATAGCCCAGACACGAGCCGTAGCAGCAGCAGGTGAGCCTGAGATAGCAGCTACAGCGTCTAAGGTGTCTTCTGCGGCGATAACTGCTTGTGTTTGAGTTCCGTAAACGAAAGTACCAGCACTTGCAGCGTCTACCGAAGTAGCAGCCATGAAGGACGTAGTACCATCCGACACTGCTACAGTGTAAGAAGTTACGTCATCTACAGCGTCAATACATTCAACGCCAGCAGCCAGTACAAGAGTACCAGCACCTACCGTGGGACCAACAACGGTTCCAGAGGCAGTTGGTAGTTCGACAGTTGCCTCTACCATATAAGCCTTGCTTAACAAGGATTGTGATTTAGCCATTTTATTACTCCTAAAAGCTAATTAAGTAGGGTACCTCTCTCGAAGTACCCACTGTTTTATGCGAGGTTGTACTTTGCAGTTACAAGGGCCTCTGGACGTAGAATCTTACGACCATAGAGATGCATACCACGTACAATGTCAGCGAAGCTGTCAGGGTCACGGTAAGTCTCTGTCTTGTTGATCTGCTCAGCGGTTGCAACAGCAGAGTCATGTCCAGCAACAATAACACCAAAGTCAGTGTTCTGGTTAGCAGAACCAGTCGTTCCAGCACCACCACCTATTGAAGGAAGATTGTTGGAGCAATAGACGCGGAAGCCATTCCACTTAGGAAGAACCAGACCGTTACGGAGAGCACCTGAATCACCGAAGTCAGCATTCAAGAAGCGGCTGTCTTCGTCCATTAGGACTTCCATCATCACTGGGTCAATGCAGAGCCAACGACCGTCTTTGTCAACATTCTGCTGATCAAGGAGACGACCCATACGGTTGATAACCATAACAGGCGAAGCTGCACCACTAGGAAGCGAAGTAGCACCGGGCAGACGAGCAACAACAGGGATCGAGTGATCACCAGCAGAAGCAGTCGTGATGTTACCAAACGAACCTTTGTTCAACTTCATGCTCGAAAGCAATTCGTCAGAACCAGCAGTATCAACGGCTTTAGTGCCATTAACTTCGTCGTTTACTTCGTCAGCGTTACCATGCAAAGCAGACTGCTTGTAACCAGAAAGGTAACCAAGGATTTCTTGGTCATGCTGGTCTGCCAAACGGTAAGCAGCGCGGTTGGTTGCCAAGTCCATAAAGTTAACGTGGCTGTGAGCCTCTTCGATATCGTCAATCTTGAAAGCAAAGTAGTTGCTTTTGTCGATTACCAGAGAGAAGTCCTCGTCGTCAAGGTCTTGAGCACTGATCTGAGTTCCACGGGCATATGAGCTTACGGAAATCTCAGGTTCTTTGATGATCTTAACCGTATCACCTTGAGCACTAATCTCACCAAAATAGTCAGAGTTAGTAATGTCACCACAAATAGTCTTCTTGCGGAAAGCGAGTTGTACTTTCTTCGAGTAGATTACAGAAGAAAAGTTACCGTTAGGGAGGTTACCCCAACCAGAAGCGGATTGAAAAGCCATTTTATGTTCTCCATATGTTTTGGCTTGAATTTAAGGGTTACTTTACCCTAGTTAAGCGAACCTAAACAATCTGTATAAAGGGCTGATGGCTTTCTAGGGTGCATTCAATGTCAAGTGTAAAAGGATCAGTTATACACTCTAACGTGAATGGGCCTGTACTTTATCAGGTATTCTTCTGTGATTATTAGTGTTCAGTAGTTAAACCCATTAGTGGGCTACTGTAAGTAATCTAAGGGTATCCTAGAAGGGGCCTCATGATTACCTACAGTTATACCATACTTATTCTGAATTGTCAAGAGATATTTATAAGTATGTTAGTATTATCTTGCCTTTCCTGTGATATCGTAGATAAACTTACCAGAAGCCATAGCCTCTTGAATAGCATCGTACTTAGATTCAAACTCTGCATCACTCATCTTTTGTACCTGAGACTCACGTAGAGCACTACCAGCGCCCTCTTCAGATACATTCGGAGTTGACTTACGTGTTACAGTCTTAGCAGCGTCTTTAGTCTTCTTCTTCTTAGCTGCTGGAGTTAGTCCATTATCTACTTTATATAGATCAATGACCCGAATGACACTTGCGGGATCATCTGAGTTCTCGTACAGAGCATCACGAACCACTTTAGGTTGTGCCTCAACCCAATCGTGAAACTCATCAGCATTACGTAATGTATCAAAGTCTGAGTGAGTCTGACGTATTACATCTTCTGCTTTACTACGTGTTAGTTCGTATTGGGCTTCGTCAATGGCACGTAAGCGTTCTTCTGCACCAGCTACCCGTTCACTTGCCTTCTTATAAGCAATGGCCTCAAACAGCTTTGCAATCTCAGGGTTAGCTTTAGACCACTCTTCTATGTCATCCTCTGCAATGGGAGCCGTTGTTGAGTTATTCTCAAGAGCCTCTATACGATCTTTTAACTCCTTCTCCTTCTTAGCTGAGTGTCGCCGTAGGTCACCATAGCGTTTCTTGAAGGACTTCTCTTCACGACTTAGATCAGAGGTATCTTCCTGTGCTTCGGCACTCTCTTCGGCTTCTTCTTGTTTGGTATCACCTTCAGCCTGAACTTCGGAGTCCTCAGAGCTTTCGCTATCGGGTTCCGTACTCTCTTCTTCCTCATCAGAATCACCCTTCTGTTTAGCCATTAGTTCTTCAAGTTCACTTTCATCCTTGGCTAGACGTGCCTGTTTAACAGCATGGTTTGAACCACGATCAATAAAACCTGCATTACGGGGTGTAGTATCTTTTACCATCTCATTAGTAGCCATTGTATTTCCTTTATGTTGGGGCCAGCTTTATGCTGAGTAGCCTTATAATTATTATAGGTGTAGTGCTATTACTTACGGCGAGTTACGAATCCTCCAGTTTTATAGTAGTTTTGTGGGTTTCTGTCATCATCTTCACTCTTAGAAGAGGTTGTAGTGCTAGATGACTGTGGACCTCTGTCGTCATTCTCAGCAGCTTGAACTCTGCTTTCTCTATTGCTCGACACATAAGAAGGTCTTCCAGAACCAGTCATATTATTATTACTAGAACTTGAACTAGAACCTCCAGAACTGGAACCGCCACCTCTTGACGGATTGCTGTTCACCTGATCGTTATCCGATTCATTGCGGGAAGGCTCGTTCCAATCTGATTTACCTTCATAGAAGCTACGGCGCTTACCCATGTTATCATAACCAGCATCATTGTAACCACCGTTAATACTGCTTCCATCACCTTCACCACGACGCTCATACTTAGTATTAATAGTCGAAGTAGAGGAGTTAGTATTTGCTTTACGAGTTGCTGATAATTCACGACTCTTACGTTTACTACTATCAAAGAGACCTAAAAGACCCTTAGACTCACCATAACCTTTAGCTGCTGAACGTATAGAATTAGCTTGATCAGAGAAACCTTGTGAATCTAGGTAATCTGCGTTAGCCATAGCTTTAGAATACTTCTCCCCTACAATAGCACCTTGTATAGCTTTGTAAGCAAGTCCTCCAGCTAGGCCTCCACCCATAATTGAAGTAGCTGTATTAGTTAAACCTTGAAGTAACGTCTTCTCTTCGTTTTCATCCTTAGCCTTGTCACCTAGGGTCGTCATTGTCTGCTCTGCAAGAACTTCAGGATCGGAGTAGTCGTAGTCATCCATCCAAGAGTTTCCGTTACCCTTATTAGGGAAACCTTCCTCTGCATCATTGCCTGTCTGACCAGAGTCCTTACTTAGTTCAGACTTCTTCTTTATACCTGTATCTACGTCCTGTACTGGTACACACATATTCTTAGAAGAATCCCATACAGTACCGGGACGACATTCTTTCTTTTGTACACCTGCTGGACCTGACATACCATAATTACTAGAGAATCCTAGTCCATAATCTTCTGGATTAAAACTAGAAGTATACTTAGCTGGATCGTATTCACCTTCTCCCATAACCATACCACCTTCAGCCATATTAACTGGGTTATTCATGGTCTTATTAGGTGCTACTTTCGGATCAGATTGAATAGATATACCTTTAGCTTTAAGCATCTGAGCAAACTCAGGATCACTAGAAGCCCTAGCTTTAGCTTTATCTAATAAAGCACCTATATCAGGTTGAACTTGACCGGGAACCAAACCACCTTCAGCAAAGGCTAACTCAGCATCAGAGACCATTTGATCACCCTCTGGGTCATCCATCATGTCCTCCATCTCTTCCATGCCTTCTTTCTCTTCTGGCTCACCACCTATACGACCCCTTTCGTCTAAGTCAGCTAGGCCAGCTTTAGCTGAGTCAACCATTTCCTCAATCTTTTCAAGACCAAAGTAACGTACAACGTCAGCAGGTATAACGTATTCACCCTCAGATAACTTTGCATCTATGTCATCACGCACGTCTTCTGCATTAGAGCCTACAGGTATTTCGTTACCAGACACAGGGTCCATGTCCATACCGTCTGTGGCGAGACCACCCTCGTCATACATTTTATTCATTGCAACTACTCCTCCTGTAGCGTACCCTCTATCAAGTAAGGTACCTGAACGCTCTTTAGCGTAATTTACTGCTTCTTCTTCTGATTTAAAACTAGGGAAAACCTCCCCTGTGATCCAGTCAATAGCCCCGTTCTTCTCAACGTACTCTCGTACTACGTCTTCCTCGTACTGAGTACCATCCGCAGCTACCGTAGGTATTGTAAACCAACTCTGGGATTCGCCTTCCTTTACAGGAAATGTTACCGAACGCTCAGAGTACAACTCACCCGTCGAACCATCTAACCACACAGGACGCCCTTTACTGGTGGTTTCTCCTGTCTTACGGTTAGGGCGTCTCTTAGGGGCCTTGCTACTTGGCAACCCTTCCATTAGAATGTCTCCGTCTTTTCACCGTTGATTTTATCACGGAGCTGCTTAAGGCTGCGTAACGCTTTGATCTCGCCTTGGAGGCGATGTATTTGCAAGGGTTCATCCCGTTGTTCTATTTGCTTATGGCAGAACTCGATACGAGTGTCTAGCTCTTCACAGAAAGAGTCCCAAAGAGGTTTGTCATTGACTAGCTTCTTGATCTGCATATTAGTTTAATCCTTAAAGGCATAGGTTACCTCTTATAACACATAAGGAGGAATCTGTCAATAGGTATTTTACTACGTGTAGGGTGTAACCCCTCTTAAAGGGGAGGGGGGCGCTGTTAGTTTAAGGCGTGTCTGTTACGATGTCTGCTGCTGTCATATTATACATAACAAAGTGCGCTGTACCTACGTTGTCTTGGATTGTAGGGTACGTGTCACCATCACCCATACGCCACCAGTGATCGGGTGAAGAAGTTAGTGAGGATAAATCGCGAGGGGTGCCACTGTTATATATATCAGAAACGTTACTACTTTGGTCGCTACCCCATACTGCAACCCCGTCAACCTTTCCTCCAGACCTCATATACGAGTATTCGTTTCCTTCTCTACCTACTTGAAGTAGCTCATCCTTTATTTCGCCCGAAAAACCATAGTTAGTATGTCCGTTTGAAGTTGTTTGTAGCACTCCGTTTGAATATATACTAAACCGTGAATAGTAATCGGCGAGGTCTCCACTAGACGAACCTGTAGTTCCACCGTCATAAGTTATTAACAAATGAGTCCATTGACCTCTTGGAAAGCTCTCATCGGGTGGGATAAAAGTGAGCCTATTATTGTCGCTTCCATACTGTAGTCTAATCGTTTGAAGCGAGGTGCCACCGTAGTACCTAATCCAAATGTTACCCTCGTTTGATACGTCGTTACCGCCATAAAAGAATAAAGTTTGGTTGTTTTGCGTTCCTTCGGGCTTTACCCACATTGATATAGTCCAAGCATCACTTGAGCCACTGCCATTGCCTGACCTACCTAAAACTGAATCAAGAGGTGCAGCGTTAGCGCCCAAATAATCCTGATTCTGGAATTTTACACTCTTAGTGTTAGAGAACGCGGGTGCTGATACGACAACGGAAATGGTTTCGCTGTCTTCGCCAAAGTAATTGATTGCCGTAGCCGTGATGTTGTACGTCCCGACAGTCAAGCCAGAACCGCCTATCAGCTTGCGCGTGTTGCCCTCAACCGTTGTGACGTGTGAAGGTAGGTTTGACCACTCATATGCAACGCCGCCCGTTGCCGTTAGTTCGTAGTTGAGCGTGTCACCTTGAGTCATATTAACCGTGGTGGCTGATGTGATAACAGGAGCAACACCATCAGAACCACCCGCAGAGGAGAACAAAGCATTCAAGACATTACATACAATTAGTGCAGTAGCCCCATAGGGGTTGCTATTCTGGTCTACAATCATGGTGTGTTCTAGGTTATAGAATAAAAAGTTATCTCTCGACTTGTCTTTAATAGAAAAGTATGTGTCATTTGGATTATCCATAACTGCATGTAAGTTATTTAGAAACTGCGCTCCGTTATTGTCCCTAACAAATATAGCGTTAGCATTGTCGTCTTTATATATCATTATAGTCATTTCGAATAAACCTTTATTGCCATACCTGAGTTAACAACAATCCCACCACCAGACAGTTTAATTTGTATATCTATAGGATTATTCGTAGTATTGTCGTCACCTGCATACGCATAGATTGCATGTAGTGCCTCACGGTATGGTATACCAGCCCCCAAGTCTAACCGACCTAAAGAAGACTCTAGAGTGTACGCATTAGCCCCTGCTCCCAAGGATAACCTAATATATAAAGCACTATTATTAGAAGTGGGCGTAACTGTAAAGTCAGGCCTAATCATAATATCGGAACCCACCTTAAGCATAGATATGTCAATACCACCACTGGGCGCTAACATAGACGTTAAATCACTAGGAAGTTGAGATGTGTTAGTCGAAGTACCCAACCCATCATTGGTTAGAGTAGTCCAAGTATCTTGTAAAAGAGTTATAGGTGTTGCTGCTGTAGCAGTGTCATTGTAATCTACAAAGAATAAGTTGTTACTATTAGTGGAATTTACTAAATCTAAGTAACGGTTGTATCCATCACCTACTTTGATTGAACCAGTATCTTCTTCTACGTATACAACACCAACACCACTAAGTTGATTTAGGCCCTCAAGGTGTCCTTTAGTACCACCTACAGTCTCTCTTAAAGTTAGTCTAGCCATACCAAAGTACCTTCCATACTTCTTTAGATTTATTGATTTCAGTTGTTACCTGAAAACCCTTGTTCACCCGGATTAGGTACAGAACCTATACCTATATTACCGTTACCACCTCCTGAAGTGTCCTGTACTCCTGTAGGCCCTGTAGCGGCCTGTGGAGGGGTGTTAACACCTTCTGGGCTACCTACCCCCTGTGGAGGGGTCTGAAGGGACTGGTTGGCCTTTATAATCTCTGCCTGTACTGCGGCTTCAGCAGCAGAGTTGACGACTTTATCAGGGTCCAAGTTAAGAGACGTAGCGATATCCCTTATAATAGTGTCCATACGAGCAAACGGTGCTAAAGCAGGGTTCTGTACAACCTGTAAGAACTGCATTAGACGTTGACTACGTACTTCGTTAGCCATCAAGCTATTAGTACCCATAGCTTTAACTTCAAGATCACCCTTAATATCTTCATCGTGATCAAATTGCATGTTAAAGGCGAAGAAGGAACGACCCATTGGACCAAGTAGGTAGTCATCTACATTCTTAATAACAGTACGGATAGAACCGTTAGCTGCACCCATCAACATAGAGATACCTGAAGCTGTACGACCTACACCTTGAACACCTGTCTGACCATGTGCAAAAGAAGGGAAACCTGTGCTTTCATCAGCTAGTACACGCGCCTTGTCAAACATCTGCATGTTCTCGTTAGACACATTAGGGAATGAGGTACCGAAGATACCCTGTCCGGGTGCTCCACCTTGGCGTCTAAACACCTTGCCGGGATACACTTCTAGGTCTTGACCCGGAGTTAGGTTTGTTTCATCAACTTCAAATACAAGATTACCTGATAAAGCAGCATTATCAACAGCCATACGCATAAAGCCGTTCATAAGAGTTTGCGTATCGTCCATGTTCTCAGCCAGACCTACACCGAAGAAACTATAAGGGTTTACTTCGTAAGGAACTGCGTAGTAAGGTATAATCTGTGGTGTAAACGGGTTCATAACTAAACGAAGGACTTGACCGTTACATATCCAGATGTTTACGTTTAACTGATCAGCCTTCTTAAGTTCTTTTGGGATGTCTACATCGTAACCCTCTAACATCTCACGATCAATGAAACCCCAGAACTCCAATACTTCGTAACGCTCTGTAGACGTATCTTGAGCATCGTCCTCCATAGCCTGTTCCCACCACTCTTTAGTGTAACTAGGGCCATACTCCAAAGACATGTCAATAGCATTATCACGAAAGAATGGACGTTTCTTTAGGGACCGTAGTTGAGACTTAGACATCTTATGACGTTCTACTACGTACTCAGCTTCATCCATATTGTTTGCATCAGGATCAGGGTAGAAGTTCCAGATAGAAACAGCATCACACTGAGGAAGGGTTTTGATACGTGGCTTGTAGGTTCCCTCATCATCCCAGTTAGGGTACTCTTTATCTACTGCAAATGGACCCTTCATGATACCAGTACCAAATAGAGAACATTCAAATGCTGCTGTACGCATCTTCTTAGAAGCATTAGACTCCTCTAGTTGGTCGTGTATCTTCTTCTCCATCTTCTTAGCAGCAATCATAGCTGGATGAACTGTTACAGCCGTTGCTGTACGTCCTTCACCTTCTTTGAGCTTATCAGATACAGGCTCTAACTTAGACTTCATACCACCTAGACGTTCTTGTAGGTCAGGTAGAGTCTCACCCGGACGTAGCTTAGATTCTTCAGGCTGCATAGGAGGCATTGGTGCAGCCATAGGTGGAGCGCCAGCAGCAGGGGGCATACCTTGAGGTGCTTGAGGAGGTGTACTCTCAAAGTGTACTGCCCCCGCGATACCTTCAGGTAATGTAGTGGGATCAATGGTGATAGGGAATTTGTTATTACCAAATAGTACTTCTACTAGTTGACCGTAAGCAGCTAAAACCTTAGTCTTAGTTACCTTTACGAATACCCGTGACTTCTCTGTGTTTGTGAACTGAACACTAGGGTCATACAGACCTCGATAATTACGGTAAGCCTGTAACCAACGAATCTCGTCAGTATACCGCCTAGTTTCAGCCTTCCTAAAACGCTCCTCAACTAGACTCACAACACTTCCTACAGAACTGTCAGTAGCATCACCCTCAGACATGTCCTCAACAAACGAAGACTCCATCTCTTCCATGTTATGTTCTGTATCGAAATCTTCGTTGTCTTCAAAGTCGTTCATTGTTTTTCCTTATATCAGTAACCGAATACAGAATCAGAAGCTTGGAAGCCTGACCCGTTATTCATTGGGTTGTAATCCCAAAGTGTGCTTCTAGGTCGAGTCATTAAGCCATACCTAAGTGCGTCATAACCGTGGTCAATAGGACTCTTGGTATCAACATCGTCAGGGTTATTCTTATCCAGAGGAAGTGAAGGTAATTCAGTTATTATGTTTCTACATGTATTGAAGAACACTATTCTGGGTTCCTCTGTAAACTCGTCTACCTGTAATCGTCTGTGTAATTCGTTCTTACCTGCAATACGAGAACCCTTTGATCTGTCAGAGGGTCTCCAACGACAACCTCTTCCTATCATCTGTTCTGCTAGGCTTGGTCCTGTATCGCCTCTCTTGTGCCAAAGTGAAGAGTCAAGAACACCATAACGTATGGTCTCACCTGCCTCCACCTCATTAATCATATCCGCTAAGTCAGCAGCAGTAACCTTAGTAGTATACAACTCTCTGTATATGATTATCTGCTCTGAAGGTGTTACAGCGAACCAGAGTACAGCCGACATAGAACCATATCCATAGTCACAAGCCCTGAACTTAGCCCAACTGTTAGGTATATCAAAAGGCTCTATAACATGTAAAGATGGTGTAAACTCACCGAATGCTGAACCCTCAGAAACACTCCAGTCACCTTCCAGTAGTTGCCTACGTTGATGTTCTGGCATTGAGAGTAGATTAGCTTCGTATGTACCATCTTCTGCTAGGTACGGGTTATCTTGTAGATTTGCTGGTATGAACCTACGCTTAAACATAGGATTACCAACCAGTCCATTAGCTACAGCAAACTTAGAGTTCTTAGGCCACACTAACGTCTCATTGGTCTCAATAGACTTAGCCCAGAAAGCTGTGTTGTACGGTGAAGGGTCAATAAACATCTTTTTAACCCAGAAGTGACCTCTACCTCCGGGGTTCGTAGTAGCCCTCATAGCTAGACTTTTCTTTAACTCAGGGTCAGCAGAACGAAGACGAGAGCGCATATAGTCCCAAGCTGAAGGAGTAGGCCACTGTGTAAGCTCATCAAATCCAATCCAATTAAAGGCCTGTCCTTGATATCGGGTAAGGTCTTCATCCCGTTCTAGATAACTCATCCATAGGGTTGCACCACTAGGTGCTTTCCAAGTCTTATCTCTTTCAGAGAACTTTATACCCGGTATTGCTTTTGGGTATAACTGTTTAGATACAGCGACAAGTTCTCTTAACTCTTCCGTACTACGTCTAACTAATAACTTCTGAGACTTAGGGTTATTGAGGTAACGCACAGGGTCAGCTATCATAGCGTAAGACTTACCACCACCTGCTGCACCACCATATAGAACCTCTTGCTCACTAGAAGATAGAAAGTCAGTCTGAGGACCGGGGTTAGCTTCAAAGATAATATTCTGAGCCTGTTCTACGTCGATAGGTTCAGGTGTCGGAGTTGCTGGTACAGTCCTTGTCGAGACTTCTTGTACCTTTACCGCCGATTCTGCCTTCTTCGAGTACTTTCGCTTTTTCCGAGGCTTCTTTGTAGCGTTTGGCATAGACGCGATGGGTTTCACCTTGGTTGCGTCTCTTTTGTTCGATGTTGACACGTTTCTGTAGTCCTACATGTGATATATATCTACCAGATTGAGTAGAAAGCCAGTTAGCTACTAATCTTAGACTATACTCTCTAAGATATAGCTTAGCTTTCTCTAGTAACTCAAGCTCAAATGGAATAGGTTGTAGTAGTTGTTCATCATCAGCGTCTTGTTCATAACCAAAAGGTATGTACCGTCCAACTCTAATTAACGGGTACCACTCACCCTTAACACCCCTTTTCGGTATTCTCCAAGTTTGTCCTTGAATATCGTTGTCGAATGTAGGAGCCTTACTTCTAGCCATTTATATCACAAACTCTTGTAGTTGTCAAGTATTATTATTATTATGTATTCTTAGCTGGTAGGATGAAGAGAGGTATCTCAGTCTTCACCTCAACCTTTTCAGTTTTAACAAAACCTGCTCGGTCCATTATGTCTTTAGCAGCAGCCATACGTTCTTTGGCTCCAAGAAGATCATCTGTACCCATGACATCAAACATTGTATAAGCTGCTTTAGTAGAGCTTTGTGCTATGAATTTATGAGTAAGTTCAGATATCTCTTCAGCCAAAGCTGATGTAAGTGTTGTAGTAGAGTACGTAGGGGAGTACCCCGCCAGCTTCTTAGCTGTAACGGGGCATCCTTTAGCTTCTTCAAACAGCACCTCTAAGAATAGCTTTTGCTTTTCATTAAGGTTCTTAGTAGACAAAGATCACCTCCTATTCTTATTAGCTTCTTCCATTAACCTATCAATTTCCTTCTGACGAGCCTCTGCTTTAGTTGTATTAGTTTTAACATTACCAGATGAAGACTTACCGTTAGTGGACTTCTTATTGCCTGAAGGTTTACCGCCTCCTGTAAAGTTTTTCTTAAGCCAACCCAGAATCTGTCTCTCAAGTTTACTAGTACCCGGCCTATTACGAGTGGTCTTATTAGTGGTCTTCTTTGCATTACTCTTATTGCTAGAAATACTAGGAGCAGGGCGACCAGCACCAGTCTTATTTTTCTGACTGGGGGTTAAGGCTAGACCGCCACTCTTAGTCGTAGTCTTAGTCTTAGTCTTAGTCAAGTTCCGACCTGCTGGACCTTTAAGAGCCGGGGTACGAGGTTCCTGTTGTTGAATACGAAGACCGCTACCTGCTACGTAACGAGTTGTTTTCTTACCACCTGCCTTACGAACTGGACGTGGACCTCCTGCTGGACCAGTACGTGCTGGAGCCTTCTTAGGAGTACCGCTAGAAGTCTTACGTACAACTGGACGTTTAGACTTAGTTGGAGCCGCAGACTTCTTGGCTGCTGGTTTCTTAGCTGCTGGTTTCTTAGCTGCTGGTTTATTAGCTGGTGTTGCCTTCTTTTTACCGAACAGACCCTTACGTTTCTTAGCTGGCTTTTCTTCACCTTTTAAGAATACCCGTGTGTAGGTATCAGAACCACCTTGAGCACCTTTTATCTTCTTCCACTTGTAGCGAGTACCGTCCGCTAGTTTGTATACCTTAGTCGTGTCTTTTGCCATTGGTCTATCCCTTCTTGGCTTTACATTGTAAGTATTATTTAGTGAACTTTGTCTGCGTAGGTGGATTAGAGGCCCCACATTTAACCAGACCGCCTTTGTTAGCCCTAAACGGCTTAACCTTTTTAGATATCTTCTTAGGCTGTGCTACAAACTGCTTACCAGCTTTATTGCCTTTAGCTTTGGCTTTATTTGTAGCTGCCTTCTCTGAAGGACTTAGAGAATCCCAAGCGGAGTCAGGTAGGTATCTTTTCTTACCTTCAGACTTGGAACCGTCAGAGGTTCTCCACTTCTGTTTAGTCCATTTCTTTAAGGACTTTTGGGGGTCTTTCATTACTTGTAGCCCCCACCTCTAGCCTTGTACTGTTTTGCAACCATCTGGGCCTTACGTGCAGACCACTGTCCGGGCTTACCACCTTTACTTCCAGCCTTTACAGAGTTAAAGATACTCTTACGCATTCCCGGCTTGGTGTAGTTGCCAGCTTCGTTCACTTTACTTACACTACCACCTTTATTATATTTATCTTGTGTCGGTGGATTAGAAGCACCAATAGGCAAATAGTGCTTACTCTTCTTTTGACCAACCCTAGAGAAGCTACGATTAACTCCTTTAGGTTGTGCTCTTAGATTACCTGAACTGTTATCTTTTGGGTTACGGTTCTTATGATCTACATCTTTACCATCATTCTTCTTCACTAGACCACCCTTCTCTAGCTTACGTCTAGCAGCTTTACGCTTAGCGTTATCACCTGTAGGGCCTGTACCTACTTCACCACGCTTCTTGGCAAGATCATACTCTCTCCTGTAGTTCCTTGCCATTACCACTTAACCTTATCTGCCCAGTAGGCTGCACTCATCTTACCCTTGGCTATGTTCTTACCGTGACGTGCTTTAAAGGATGCTCGTTTCTTCTTCATCTTATCAGACTCACCAGCCTTCGGTTTACCTGCTGTACTAGCACCCTTCTCACCAAAACGAATAGTCTTGATTGTACTTCCTTCTTTAGCGACAACAATGTGGGACTTCTTTGGGTGGTCAGGGGTACGTTTAGGTTTGTTAAACCCTGCTACACCAGCCCTAGCTAACCTAGGGTCTTTCTTGCTTGCAGGTTTCTTTACAGCAGCCATTACTTATTCCTCTTTCTCATCCTTAAGTTCTTCATAAATGTTGCTGGAGTATCTGTAACCCAACCAACAATGAAAAGAATAACAGCTACAATCCATACCCATGTAGGTAGTTGTTGATTGATAACTGTTTCTGTGCTTTGATCTACAGTGTCAACCCTTGCATTAGGTCTTACTGAGACTGAAGGAGCGTTGGTAGAACTAACACCTACTGTCTGGTTGTTGTTCTTACCTATCTGGGTATTAGCTGCTACGTTAGGGCCGCTTCCTGTTAGGAGTTTCAGGGGGTTCAGATTTGAGCAACTTACCGTAAGTGTGAATGCCAGCAGAAGCAGCGATAAACGTAACGAAAGGCCAGACAATAATCTCCACCATCTCTGTATTTCCAATGTATATCTCGTAACATATGACAATAGCAAATACAATACCAAGCTCTCTTTTACCTGTTTTCATCTTTTCTTCCTAGAGCTACCAGAGTAACCAAAAGCATAACGGAAGAGTTAAACATAAACCAAATGTAGTTGTTAAAATGAGCACCCCAGACACTTCCAGCTAACCAAGCTGCTGTCCAACCTGACTGAGCAATGAGGTACAAAGCTACTGATAGTATCGCAACTGCACCTTCTCTACTTAAATCAATAATGCTTAAATGGATAAGTAAATAAAGACCCCAGATTATTGTTATTGCGTCGAGATACTCTGCCAAAGCGCAACTCCTTCAACTTTGAATGCATAATAAGCGTTAAAGACTGCTAGGGCTATTATAAGACCCGCCAAGAAGGGTTTGACACGTTTCACAATGTCAGTCCTCCCTTTAGTATAAAGGTCATAACAGCAGCGACGATAGCACCTACTACAAACATGTAGATTCTCTGTGTTACATCTTGTTTTCTTGTATTTACTTCTATTAAACCTTGCATAACCGACTCCAGTTTCTCAAGGTTCTTATCTAATTTGTGTAGTGTATCGTTTAGACTTTTAAAGTCAGTGTGGACTGCCGTAACGTCGTGTTCCAGCCGAGTTACCCTAGCTGCTAAATCGTCTATGGAAGCGGTCATGACTCCCAGTCCCTCTTTTGATTAGGTTTGTACACATCTTCTGACTTTAGGTGGCCTTCTAGGAACATTGCTCTCTCCATTCGATCAAGTGAAACCCAGTTACCTGTGTCGGTATGGTACTTTTCTCTTACGTAGAAGACATCACTACGTGGTATATGCATTTTGGATAGAGATGTAACATCACCGTCAGCTATAGCGTCATAGAATGCAGATAGTACATCATCTTTTGGTGCTGCTTTAAGTTTCAACTTGTCACTCTTCTCTATTTTGTCTTTGTTGCCTCTAGTTATACCATAAAGATTACAAGAAGTCAAGCACTTTCTTACACTTCTATCACCATTTTAGAGAGTGACATATGTAAGATGGCGACAAATAAGGTATTTATGTTACTCTTAGCTTCCACTAAAGGGACACGACTCTATAGGGAATCCTTA
>ERZ1049444.1319-NODE-1319-length-18937-cov-9.254157_pt1 | contig 18937 bp, 20 predicted proteins | sample MGYA00383101_ERZ1049444 | MGnify/ENA primary metagenome ERZ1049444 (study PRJEB29581, sample SAMEA5548371) | metagenome | biome: marine; feature: coastal; material: water | depth 50 m | study: Short-term variability in the microbial, nano- and picoplankton...
TAGAAATACAAAACTATACAAAATCTAAGCTTACTTTTTTTCCATATATATCTTCAAATAAAAATTCGGTTACAAACCAAGAAGGATCAGATATTGGTGCTGAAATCTTTTATAGCACTGGAAAAGGTCGTCAAATAAATTTAGCTATCAATCCAGATTTCGGGCAAGCGGAGAGTGATGATGTCGTTATTAACTTTTCTGCTCAAGAAACTTTTTACTCAGAAAAAAGAGCATTTTTCAATGAAAACCAATCACTGTTTAATATTAGTAATTATGATAGATACTCGGTTATAAACACGCGGAGGATTGGAGCCGCTCCCAGCTATAATTGCTCAGAAGAAAGTAGTGAAGACAGTTGCGAGGCAGCTAAAAAAAACTATTCTGATATTGATTTTGCATTAAGACTTACTCAAAAAAGTAATAATAATGAATTTGGAGTATTTGTAGCAAGTGAGGCTGATGAAGCCTTTTCAGTTGGAAGAGACTATTATGCTCTTCGATCCAGAACAAAGCTTGGAAATAAAACGCTGGGCTTAATGGTAACGAATGTTGAGAATGAAATGACAGGCGAATCATCAACAGTCAATGTTATTGATTACGTCAATATTCGTTCAAAAAAATTAATTACATATTCAGATCTTTTAACTTCAGAAAAAAATGGTAAAAATGGGCTTGGGTATAGGGCTCAGTTTACATATCTTCCAAATAAACTATCTAACATAAGTGGGAGCCTTCTTTATTTTGAAGACGACTTCGAGTTGAATGACTTTGGTTATCTGCAAAGAAGGGACTGGATTCATGCTGGTATTGGAGGAAATAGAAAAATAAATGAATTTGATAATAGCTCGACATTAAAACAAATAGATTATGGAATTGACCTAAATTATGATGCTGACACAGCTGGTAATTCAAATCCAATAGGCATAGATCAAAAAAATTCTTTTAGTTTTAAAGACAACTCTAAATTTCAACTAGATTTTAATTTTAGATCTTCTGGGAAAAATACAACTATCACAAGAAAAAATGAAGCCTATCCTTTTATCAAATTAAAAAGAAGAATAGGTATTACAGCAGACTTTGAGGCAAAGAACTATTCATTCTGGACGTATGATTGGAGGGTTAGCTTCTTTAAAGGTGGGAAGGATAGTCAGTGGAATTCGGATGGGTATGGTCGAAAGTTTTACAAAATAGCAGGCTCAATATTTCCAAATGATAACTTAAGAATTAATGCGCAATATAGAATAAGAAAGGAAAATGAATGGCTGATATGGCAGGATAATAATAATCTTGCTTCATATGACTCAAGACAAGATACCTTAACTTTTGATCTAAATTGGTTTAAAAATAATAAACATGAAATCAGACTTAAGAGTCAATTTGTTGCTTTAAAGGCAAAAAATCCTATTAGTATATTTTCAGATGCCAATGGCTACCTTTATAGAGGAAATAATGTAATAAATGAGTTCAATACTGGCGTGGCTTCCTTCCAAATTAGATATAAATATGAGCTCGCTCCCTTGTCATATCTTTTTTTAGTCTATTCTAAGGGCGGACGAATTTACGATGAGGAAGACGAAAGGTCTCAATCAGAACTCTTCAGAGAACCATGGGAAAATCCCAGTGATGAGCTTTTTTCAATTAAATTTAGATTAAAGTATTAGACTTTTTATTTTAAGAAATCTTTATACGCCCTGTTGGAGGTTTCTTCTGTAAAAATTGTTCCAGACTTATTTAAATGACTTATTAGCTTATCTTTATTTTTACCCTCAATACCAATTAATATCTTTCCAAAAGCTGAACCAAGGTTCCTGTAATGAAACAAAGAAATATTCCACTTATTCCCAAATTTCTCCAAAAAATTTAATAACGCTCCTGGTTTCTCAGGAAATTCTCCTCTAAATATTCTTTCATTGGTTTTGGACCCTGAGTCGCTATTCCTGCCACCAACCATGTGTCTCAAGTGATCATTGGATATTTCATTACGAGTGAAGTCGCTAAAGGCAAAGCCAGCTTTTTTTAATTTGGATTTTAAGGTTCCAAATGATTTTTCAGTTTTAGTTCTTACGCCAACTAAAACATATGCATCACTTAAACTAGACTTTCTATAATTGAACTCTGTAACTTGCGAGCTACCAAACATCCTTGAGAGCTTAAGAAAACTTCCAGGTATTTCTGGAATTTTAATGCTTAGTATCTTTTCTCTATTTTCACCAATCTCTGATCGCTCAACAATAAAATTTAGTCTTTGGAAATTTACATTAGCACCAGAACTAATGGCAATAAGTTTTTTATTTTTAACTTTTCTTGAGTAGGCTTTTAACCCTGCAAGTGCTAATGCCCCAGCAGGTTCTGACAGAACTCTTGTATCTTCAAAGATATCTTTTACAGCGGTGCAGACCTCATCAACACTAACTGTAATGACTTCATCTACGCACTCTTTAATAACATCAAAATTATTTTTTCCTACCCTAGATACGGCAACTCCATCAGCAAAAAGACCTACCTCTTTTAAAGTAACTCTTTTGTTAGCTTTTACGGCCTCAGCAAGACATGCTGAATCCTCAACCTCAACACCAACAATTTTTATTTTCTTATTATTCTGAGCTATCCAGGCAGACACGCCAGCTAGAATGCCTCCTCCTCCTACTGGAACAAAAACAACATCAAAATCATTCTCATCATCAAGAATTTCTTTACCTATAGTCCCTTGACCAGCAATTGTTAAAGGGTCGTCAAAAGGATGTACAAAAGATAATTTTTTTTTCTTTGCAATAGACAGTGCCTCTTTTAGAGCCGCGTCTACGTTATCCCCATGCTGGAGTATTTTGGCTCCAAATCTTTTTACATCTTTTATTTTTATTTCTGGTGTTGTTATTGGCATAACAATCAAGCAATTAATTTTTAATGTTTTACATGCACTGGCTACTCCTTGAGCATGATTACCAGCTGACGCTGCAATAACCCCCCTCTTCTTTTCAGCGTCGGTTAAATTTACAATCTTGTTATAAGCTCCTCTGTTTTTAAAAGAAAATATAGGTTGCAGATCCTCTCTTTTTAAGAAAATTTTATTTCCTAGCCTAGAGGAAATGTTTGGAGCGAATGTTATAGGCGATTTTAATGCTACGTCATAAACAGATGCATTCGGGATAAGTCTTAGGTACTTTTGGGAATTCTTAAAAGAACCTGTTTTTTTAATTTTTAGTCTCAAAATAATTAACTGCCTAAATTTTCTTGTATTATAACTCCATGAGTGGCTCAAAGATAAATGTTGCTAAACAAGCTATAGAATATATTAAAAATAATCTTCATCCTGAGATGATATTAGGCATCGGAACTGGTTCAACAGTCAATTTTTTTATAGAAGAACTCAAGGAGCATAAACATAAATTTGCTGGGGCTGTTTCCAGCTCAGAAGCTTCATCAAAATTATTAAATGAAAATGGAATCGAGGTCTTTAACCTTAATGATGTGATTGATATATCTTATTACATAGATGGAGCAGACGAGGTATCTCCTGAAAACTGTCTTATTAAAGGTGGTGGTGGCGCTCATACACGAGAAAAAATAGTAGCTTCGGCCTCTGATGAGTTTGTATGCATAGTTGATCAGTCAAAAATGGTTGATCGCTTGGGAGTTTTTCCTCTACCCATTGAGGTAATACCCGAAAGCAGAAGTCTTGTTGCTAGAAGAATAATTTCTATAGGGGGAATCCCAACATATAGAACTGGTTTTATAACAGACCAAGGAAATCATATTTTAGACGTCTCTAATATCGATATCTCAAATCCTGCTGATTTAGAAGCCTTAATTAATAATATTCCTGGGGTAGTAGATAATGGAATATTTGCTGCAAATAAACCTAAGACTGTTCTAGTTTCTAGATAATAATTTTAAAGAAGGCCTTCAATTGCTGAAATGAGTTCTTCTGAATCAGGTTTTACTTTTGACCCATAGGTGGATACAACCTTGCCCTCTTTTGAAATGAGATACTTATTAAAATTCCATGAGGGAGAAAAGCCTGTTTCAGCAATTAGCTTTTTATAGAACGGATGTGCTTTTTTTCCTCTTACCTTTACGGTTGAGAACATAGGAAAATCTACGCCATATTCTGTAGAACAGAACTCTGCAACATCACTTTCGTCGGAGTACTCTTGAAGAAAATCTCTAGATGGGATTCCTATTACTAAAAAATCATCATCTTTGTAATTTTCATATAATTCTTGGAGGCCAGCATATTGATAGGTATAACCACATCTACTTGCGACATTAACAACAAGCAGGGCCTTTCCTTCGAACTCGCAGAGGTTTCTTGATTCAGCTGAGTCAAGAATTCTCATATCAGTATCTAGTAGATCTGAACAAGAAAATGCGTTCAGTGTAAAAGACAATAATCCAAAAATATAAAATTTATTCATATAGTAATTATATATTAGTCTTAAGTTATTGGAGCTATTGCCATTACCGAAATTATAAAGAAGCTTGCTAATATTACTGTTTCGAATATTTCTTGATATTTTTTCATAAAAAACCTTAAATTAAATAATGGAGGGACTGAGCCCTCCATCTGATTTCAGAGTGTCAGCAAACTTAATAGGGGGAGAGGAGTGCTGACTCATATTATTATATATATTTATAATCAATTATCAATACTTTTTATAAAGATATTTAATATTGTTTAATATTTGTTATTCCTTATGCATGAAATGCCATCTAATACAGCCAGATATTATGTATAATGCATTTCTTAATTTAAAACGGAGATAAAATTGAAAGGAACAGTTCACTATGAAGTAAAGGATGGCGTTGCTGTATTAACAGTAGACAATCCTCCAGTAAATCCATTAAGTGATGGCGTCAGGGCAGGCTTATTTGAAGGAATAGCAAGTGCCGAGGCAGATACCAGTGTTGTTGGCGTGGTCGTCACAGGTAAAGGAAGGGCTTTTATTGCTGGGGCTGATATTTCTGAATTTGGTGGAGAAGGTGATGGTCATGGTCTGCATACTGTCTTTAAAAATCTTGAATTTTGTTCCAAGCCTGTAGTAGCAGCAATTAATGGGCTTGCTCTAGGGGGTGGTTTAGAGACTGCATTATGTTGTAACTATAGAATAGCATCTCCAAGCGCATTCGTTGGGCTTCCAGAGGTCCATTTAGGCCTTTTACCTGGTGCTGGTGGTACTCAAAGACTTCCTAGACTTACTGGGCCAGCTGAAGCGCTTAAAATAATGCTTTCCGGAGCGCATGTGCCTGCCAAAAAGGCTTTATCTCTTGGGATTATTGACTCAATTTCAGAAAATATAGTTGAAGACTCGATAGCTTTTATTAAAGAAAAGGCTGCAAGCGATAGCGAACATCCACTTGTTAGAAACATGAATGACAAAGTGATAGAAGCAAGGGGATCAGAAAATGTTTTAGTAGAGGCTCAAGCCATGGCAGCTAAAACAAGAAAAGGACAGTTTGCACCTGGTCAGATAATTAAATGTGTTGAAGCTGCTATTAATTGTGATGACTTTGATGAGGGTCTTAAAAAAGAAGCTGAATATTTCATGGAATGCCTCCTTCACCCGCAACGCGAGGCAATGATTCATATATTCTTTGGTGAAAGAGCTGCGTCTAAGATTGCAGATGTTCCTAAAGAAACTCCTGTTATGGATATTAAAAAGGCAGGAATAATTGGTTCAGGAACAATGGGTGGAGGTATAGCAATGTGTTTTGCAAATGCTGGAATACCAGTTCATATAATTGACCAAGATGCAGATAATTTAAAGAGAGGAATGTCAGTAATCGAAAAGAATTATGACTTTATGGTTGGTAGGGGAAAGCTAACCTCTGAACAAAAAGATGCCGTGTTTGGATTAATTAGCTCGAGTCTTGATTACAAAGATTTGCATGATTGCGATATTGCTATAGAAGCTGTTTATGAGAATCTCGACTTAAAAATGGACATATTCAAAAGCCTAGACGAGCATGTTAAGCCAGGAGCTATCCTTGCAAGTAATACATCAGGTTTAGACATAGATGCTATTGCTTCAGTAACGAAAAGGCCTGAATTAGTAGTGGGTACTCACTTTTTTAGTCCAGCAAACATTATGAGGTTGCTTGAAGTTGTCAGAGGAGAACAAACTTCTAACGAAACACTTGCCACAATAATGGCTGTGGGTAAGAAGATTAAAAAGACTGCTGTAGTTTCTTTAAATGCTCCAGGCTTTATAGGTAACAGAATGCTTTTTGGTTATACAGCTCAAGCGAACATGCTTCTATTAGAAGGCGCCCTTCCCCATCAAGTTGATCAAGCCTTAGAATCATTTGGATTAAACATGGGTCCATTTAGGATGATGGATTTGGTTGGATTGGATCTCGGTTGGAGAGCAAGAAAGTTAGGTGGCAAAGAATCACCACTTCATGCAAAAATCGGAGATAGTCTTTGCGACAACGATAGATTCGGTCAAAAAAATGGAAAGGGTTACTACAATTATAGTGAAGGATCTAGAGCTCCTAACCCTGCCCCTGAAAATGAAGAAACTTATGAAAAAATATCATCAGAGAACGGTTTCACTAGAAGAGAGATATCTGACGTTGAAATTGTAGAAAGGTGTATTTTGGCATTAATTAATGAAGGTGCTGATATTCTTTCTGAGGGTGTTGCACAAAAAGCTGCTGATTTAGATGTTGTTTATATAAACGGCTATGGATTCCCAATATGGCGAGGCGGCCCAATGCATCACGCCAATGCAATGGGATTAGACGTTGTTGTCAAAAAACTAGAAGAATATGCAGAAAAAACAGGCAGCGATGTTTATAAGCCTAGTGAGTTGCTAATAAAACTTGCAAATAATGGTGAAAAGCTAGGGAATGCTCCTGCTATAGAGGATAGGAAGGCAAAATTAAATTTTGCAATGTCTTCTGTTGCTAATAACTTTTAAGAATAAAGGGGATATTAAGCCTTAATATAGACTTTTGTCCCTTTTTTAACATCATTGAACAGCTCTATTACATCAGAGTTGAACATTCTGATGCATCCATGAGATGCTTTTTGTCCAATTAGACCCTCTTCATGCGTTCCATGAATATAAATGTACCTTTTGTATGAATCAACGCCCTTTCCTTTATTTTTACCCTCTTCCAGGCCATCTAACCACATTATTCTTGTTGTAACATAGTCATTATCTGAGTTCGTTAGATCGTGAATAATATCAGCCTGTCTCTTGGTATTAATTCTAGAAGTAAAAATAGTATTTTTGATAGCGTCGCGGCCAATCATCTCTTTAATAACATGATTACCTAATGGTGTTTTAAATGAGTTTTGCGTACTTCCTTCCCCGTATTTAGACGAGGATATAGGGTATGACCTTATTATTTCCATATTATTTAATAAAAAAAGTCTTTGTTTTGAAATGTCGATTTCAATAGTTAGGCTATCCTCAGCGGAAATATTAAATGACATAAAAATAACTAGTATTGCTTTCTTAAACATAATTTAAGTATAACTGAAATAAATAATATGAAGAAAGCCAGTATATAGGGTAAATAGTAACCATACTGACTATAGACCGTTCTCTTGTCTAGTAACATTATTGAACCATCGAGTACGCCCGCTACTCCCTTGTCTAATTTATCAACAATTGTTCCATTATTGTCTATCAATGCAGAAAAACCATCATTGGTAGCTCTAATCATCCATTTATTATTCTCAATTGACCTTATTCTGGCAATATCAAGATGTTGATATGGCCCTATTGATTTTCCAAACCATGTATCATTGCTAATATTCACCATAAATAAAGAACTTATGTTACTTTTTCTAACTGTATTTCCAAATGCAATGTCAAAACATATCAATGGAGCCATCTTTTTTTGAGATTGAAGATCAAACACCATTGGGTTTTGATTTGATTTCCCATTAATTACATCCGACATTGGCATATCAAAGAATGAAATCAATCCTCTTAATGAGGATATGAAGGGTATATATTCACCAAAAGGTACTAAATGAACTTTATTGTATATTTGCTGAGACTTAAAATTCACCATTGAGTTGTACAAATTACCCTTATTTATATGCCAAACTCCACCAATAATGGTTTTATTTGTATTTATGTCGCTTTCAAACTCATTAAAGCTACTGCTTTTATAAGCGTAAGGAAGTTCAGCTTCAGGCAATATTATTAAGCTTGATGTCGGAGATGCTGTATTTATTAACTCTTTTAAATTAGCTTCTATTTCTGTTTTATAGTTTTCTGTGTATTTCAGAAAAGGGTCAGACGACGGTTGGATTATTGAAATGTTTATCTGTTCTCCGATAGAGTCTCTTTTATAGAAGTTTGGTATGAAAAATATAAGACTTATCAAAGATAAAATTAATAGATTTTTTTTATTTTTATGCCAACTTATTGCAAGAAGGGTAGAGCATAAATAAACAATTATAGAAGCCCCAGCGACCCCAAATAGGGGGTAGATATTTTGTGAAAAAGTATCTAAAAATACAACCCCTGGAATAAGCCAAGGAACGCCATTAAGTAAGTAGTACATGCTCCATTCATTCAGCATAAACAAACTAATAACTATCAATATATATTTTAAGCTAGAGTGCCTAAGATCCTGAAATAAACTCGTTCTTATAATAAGTAATGGAAGCGAAAAAAATAAAGTTAAGGTTAATATTAATAATATAAATATTAATAAAGATATTGCTATACTGGTTTCTCCATAATAGTAAACACTTACTATTAACCAAGACATACCAAATCCCCAGTGTCCTATTGACCACATTATCAACTGTCTAGCGGATGATATTTTAAAGGTTAATTCTTTTATTAAATAAGCGTATGAAAGAATTATTAGGGGCTTAAAAGAGAAGGGTGCAAATGCAAATATCCCAATCAAACCAAAAAAAAATGGTGTTAAATATTCCTTTAGCTTCATCAATTCTTAGTTATTAAAACCTTGGTGACTTTTCTACCATCTGCATGTGTAACTTTAATATCTAAATTTTCTATACTCACCACATCACCAACCTTAGGAAGAACTCCCAGCTCATTTATAACTAGGCCCCCGAGAGTTTCGGCATCTATGGCAAGTGGGTCTATCTTTAAATTAAAGTATTGAGTAAATTCTTCGATTTCTACTTTTGGATCTGCTGAAAAAGAACCATCTATATTTTCTATAATCTCTTCTTCATCAACATCATGCTCATCTTCAATTTCACCAACAAGTTCTTCTAAGATGTCTTCAATAGTGACAAGCCCGCAAATTGTTCCATATTCATCTATAACGATCGCTAAATGAGACCTATCCTTTTTAAACTCTTCCAGCAAAGAATCAGCTTTTTTGGTTTCAGGGACAATCTTGGAATCTCTTAGCATCTCTAAAAGCTCAAAATCAGTCTTTTCACCAACAAGTTTAGGCAAAATATCTTTTGCTAGCAAAATTCCACTAACCTCATCCCTATCTCCACCCAAAACAGGGTATCTTGAATGCCCTGATTCTATAATCCTCTCAATAATTTCATCAGTATTCATGTCTGAGCTGATTGTTACCATATCGACCTTAGGAACCATTATCTCTTTAACTGTGATAGACCCTAATCTTATAGCTTTCGAGGCAATTGATTCAGCCTCCTTGTCAATAATATTTAAATCAACAGCATCCTTAAGAAAGTCTGTTACTTCTGAAACTGATTGTGTTTTTATAAAAAATGGATTTTTAAAGAATTTTTTAATTTTAAGAAAAAATCCCGAAGGAGGGTGGTTGTCGTCGCTGTCTAATTTTTGATTCATTTAGTTATAAGGGTTATTAATATTTAATTGTGCAAGTATATCTATCTCTTTAGATTCCATAATCTTTGCTGAGGCATCATCTTCATGATCATATCCTAATATATGATATATCCCATGAACCAACATGTGAATGATATGGTCAGAAAAAGATTTTCCATTTTCTTTGGCTTCACATAATACATAGTCATAGCTTATGGCTATATCGCCAATATTTTTAGTTACCTCTTTAGATATATCATTATTTGTAAAGGATAGAACATTGGTGGTTTTATCTTTATTTCTGAATTCTTTATTGAGTTGCTGCATTTCGCTATCTCCAAGAATCCTAAGATTTACTATGCTGTTGCTAGCACTCTCCTCATTAAGAGTTAAATCAGCTGCGGCTTTTAAGATTGTTATCAAATCCTCAGGTATTGTGAACTCATCGTCTATAAATACATCTAGAGTCATTTCTATATATTTTGTTCAAATTTTTTATAAGCATCAACTATCTTTCTTACCAATGGATGTCTCACAACATCATGTGATGAAAAATGTGTCATCCCAATGCCATTTGTTTTTTCAAGAACTTGGATCACATGCTCTAAACCAGAATTTATATGCTTAGGGAGATCAACTTGAGTTAGGTCGCCGTTAATAACCGCATAAGATCCAAAGCCCATTCTTGTGAGAACCATCTTCATTTGGTCTACAGTCGTATTTTGGCTTTCATCCATAATGATAAATGAGTTGTTTAAAGTTCTACCCCTTAAGTAGGCCAGAGGCGCAACCTCAATAGCTTCTTTCTCTATTAATTTTGTTACCCTTTCTATGCCAAGCATTTCATAAAGAGCATCATAAAGGGGCCTTAAGTATGGATCTACCTTTTGAGACAAGTCTCCAGGAAGAAATCCTAGCTTCTCACCTGCCTCTACTGCCGGTCTTATTAAAATTATTCTCTCTACCTTATCATTCAAAAATGCATCAACCGCAGCCGCAACTGCTAAATAAGTTTTCCCAGTTCCAGCAGGACCAATGCCAAAATTCAGCTCGTATTTATTTATATTTTTTATATAGTCTTGTTGATTTTTTCCTCTTGGCCTAATTATTTTTTTTGGAGTTTTTATTTGAATTTCAGATAAATTTGCCTTTTCATTACTCGCCTTTGCTAGGCTAAGGTTTAGATGAGATTGAATAGTGAGATGAACTGCCTCTTTGCTAATTTCAATATTTTTCTTTGTCAGGTTATATAAGTCTAGAATTGCGTCTGAGGCATGCTTAATATCTTTTTCGTTTCCAGTGACATTGATTTTGTCTCCCTTATGAAAAATTTTTACGGAGAATGTTTTTTCAATTAGCTTAAGGTTTCCATTAAGCTCTCCCACAAATAATGCGATTCTGTCTGCGCTAGATGGTTCTAATGAAATATTTTTAAGGGAGCTTTTTGTTTCTTGCATTAAAAGTTAATTTTGACCTCTTGAGTTATGCAATGATCCTAATAAAGAAAATGATAGTGCTTCTTCAATGTTTATATCTACTAATTTACCTATAAAACTAATATTTTGGAAGTCAAAATTTACAACGCGGTTACATTCCGTCCTTGCTTGGAGTTGGTTAGCACTTTTTTTAGAGAGACCTGTAACAAGGCATCTTTGGATTGATCCAACCATTTTATTACTATGTTCTCTATGGTGCTTATTAAGTTTATCTTGTAAGAGCCTTAATCTCTCCTTCTTTTCTTCTAACGGAGTATTGTCTTCTAGTTTTGATGCTGGAGTTCCTGGTCTTTTTGAGTATATAAAACTAAATGACGAATCAAACTTAATATGATCAACAAGGCTCATGGTATCCATAAAATCTTTATTGGTTTCTCCAGGAAATCCCACAATAAAATCTGATGAGACTCTCAAATCAGGTCTATATTTTTTAATACGAGCAACGGATTCTAAAAATACATCAACGGTATAATTGCGCTTCATTTTTTCTAAAATTTTATTTGACCCTGATTGGACTGGAAGATGGAGCTGACTTACTAGCTGCGGAACAAATTGATAAACCTCTATAAGGTCATCTGTCATATCTAATGGATGAGATGTTGTATATCTTATTCTTTCAACCCCATCTATATGACTAACTATCTCAATTAGATCCGAAAGCCTTAAAATTCTATCCTTGTATGGCATTTTATAGGAATTAACATTTTGACCAATGAATGTGATTTCAGAAACACCCTGCTCTGCAAGTCTTGCAACCTCATCAAAAATTTGCTCAGGCTTTCTACTAACCTCATCCCCTCTTGTATAGGGAACAACACAAAATGAGCAATACTTTGAGCAGCCCTCCATTATGGCTACAAAACTTGATGGGCCTGATGATGTGGGCTCTGGCAATGAATCAAACTTTTCTTCTATAGGAAACGTTATATCTATTGCTTTTATACCTTTTGCTTTATCAATATCTAAAAGATCAGAAACTCTATGAAGGGTTTGTGGACCATATATAAGGTCTACATAAGGGGCTCTTTTTTGAATATTTATACCTTCCTGAGTTGCAACACAGCCCCCAACACCTATTTTTAAGTTTGGGTTTTTTTTCTTTAGCTTATTTAATCTTCCAAGCTCTGAGTAAACCTTAGCTTCAGCCTTATCTCTTATAGAACACGTGTTAAGGAGAACAATATCTGCTTCGTTGACGTCATTGGTTAGTTCTACGCCTTTCTTTTCTTTAAGAATATCTACGGTCTTATCAGAGTCATACTCATTCATTTGACATCCATAAGTTTTAATATAAAGTTTCGTTCCCATATAATTAAGTATTATGAAAATAAATAGCGTTTACAAGATAATTTTTATCCAGCTTGGGGAGATCTATGAGGTTTTTGCAAAACAGATTTATCAAAGTGAGATGTATGGATTCATTGAGGTCGAAGATTATATATTCAAAAAAGATAAACAACTAGTTGTTGACCCGACATCAGAAAAACTTAAGAATGAATTTTCAGAAGTCCAAAGAAGTTATATACCTATGAATGCGATTATCCGCATTGATGAGGTTAATGAATCTGGGGAGTCTAAGATCAAAAAAAATAAAGGTCAGGTCAGCCCATTTCCTTTGAATATTCAGCCAATCAATAGCAAAGACTAGCCCTCAGGCAAGAATAAATCTTTATAGAATTTTAACTCAGCTACTGAATCTTTAATATCTCCCATTGCTCTATGTGACCCTTGTTTCTCATAAACCTGAGCCTCATTCATCCATCTTACTGCAGCCTCTTTAAAGGAAGAAACATCTATGTGCCGGTAGTTAAAATATGACTCTAGTCTTGGCATATATTTAATTAAAAACCTTCTATCATGAGATACGGTGTTTCCACACATTGGTGATTTTTTCTGCCCAACATATTTTGAAATAAATTCTAAAGTTTCTATCTCAGCCATCTGTTGAGTAATAGCACTCTTTTTAACAGCGTCTATTAGGCCTGAAGATCCATGCTGATTTTGATTCCACTCATCCATTTCGTCTAAAAGAGATTTAGGTTGATTGATAATTAAATTAGGCCCTTCAGCAAGAATATTCAACTGAGAATCAGTAATTAAGGTGGCTATTTCAATGATTTTTTCTTTCTCAGGATCTAGGCCTGTCATTTCTAAGTCTATCCATATTAGATTATCTTTTGACTGTAAACTTTTCATAACTTTTTATATTGGTTTCTTTAGTGTATTTTGTGCTTTATATGGAAAAACATCAATCAGGTTTAGTAATAGAATTTTATTCAAATAGCTGTCTCGTTAGAACAGTCAATGAGGATATTAAATGCTTGGCGATAAAAAATATTGTTGTTGGAGATATTGTTAATCTTGAGCTGGTACAAGATAGCAAAGAAACCAGGGGTGTTATTGTTTCAAGAGAGCCAAGAACATCTTTTCTTCAAAAAAGAGAAGGCATCAAATCTAAAGCTGTTGCAGCAAATATCTCCCATGTAGGCATATTAGTTACGCCTGAGCCATCAACAAGCACCGAGTTTATTGATAAATGGCTGGTAACGGCCTCATCTTCTAATATAGCTCCATTTATTATTAACAATAAGACAGACCTTGATCAAAGTCCTGATTACAAACAAAAACTTCAGATATATGAAGCTTTAGATATAAAGATTATTAATTTATCAGCAAAAAATAATACCAATACTGAAGAATTAAAAGATTATTTGAGGTCTAAGTGTGTAGTTTTTGTGGGCAATTCAGGCGCAGGCAAGTCAACCCTAACCACAAAACTAACTGGAAAACACATTAAAACCAATATGCTATCAAATAATCAAGGTGTTCATACAACCTCAATATCAACCTTATATGAACTTGATAACCAAACAAAAATAATTGATTCACCAGGGGTAAGAGATCTTCCTATCTCTGGGCTATCAAGCAATGAAATTATTAGAGGCTTTGCTGAGATTTATTTAAGCTCTAAAGATTGTAAATTTTCCGACTGTAATCATGTTGCGAATGAGGGATGTAAGGTTTTAAGTAAACTTTTGGATGGAGAAATTAATGAAAGCAGATACAATAATTTCATTAAATTTAGAGATGGTGACGAAGATGGTTAAAAAAACTCATTTTGGATTCAAGGAAGTAGATGAAAAAGATAAAAGTGCCCATGTTGGTGGAGTATTTTCTTCTGTAGCAGAAAACTATGACATTATGAATGACGCTATGTCTATGGGGCTTCATAGATTGTGGAAAAAAATTCTTGTTGAGCTTGCTGGCATTTCTAAAAAGGACAAAATACTAGATATAGCCTCTGGAACTGGTGACATAGCAAAGCTTATCTCAAAAGAGTACCCAGAAACAGAGATCTTCATGACAGATATTAATATGGATATGCTCTCAGAAGGAAGAAATAGAGCAGTCAATGAAAATTTTTCCTCGAACTGTCATTTCTGCCAATTAAGCGGTGAAATTATTCCTTTCGAAGATTCTTCGTTTGATATTATTACAATTGGATTCGGGTTGCGAAACTTTACAGACAAGGAGGCAGGGCTAAAAGAAATGAAAAGATGCCTCAAAAAGGGTGGGAAACTTTTAGTATTAGAGTTTTCAAAACCAACTAATCCTCTATTTTCTAAAATCTATGACTGGTATTCATTTAATATCCTTCCAAAGCTAGGATCTATTCTTGCGAATGATTCGGATAGCTATCAATACCTTGCCGAATCAATCAGAATGCATCCCGATCAAGAATCATTAAAGGCAATGATTTTAGAGTCTGGTTTTGATGAGTGTAAGTTTTATAATCTTATTAATGGAATAGTTTCAATCCATGTTGCATATGAAAAATGATTTTAATAAGAAAATTCAGGGATTCATCAAGGACCTTGAAGATGCATCTCCTAATATAAAAAACACTCTTAAAGAAATTTATCCAGTAACTTTTAAACTCAATATCGAGGGACACAAAGATATTTATATCTCTCTTGATAAAGACTTAAAAACTATTTCATTTAGCCCTTCAGTAAAAATAGATTTTGAGATAGCCTCTTCATTAACGGGGATTTTCGAATTATTAATTACAAAAAAAATAAAGAGAAATATGTTCATTGGAGATCAGGAGCTAGCAATGGTTTTAGCAAATACTTTAAAAAAATCTGATACAGACTATTTATATCTGATAGACAGATACTTTGGGAATATTCCAGCTGTTTTTGCTCACCTTGCTTCACGAGCTATATCCAATAAAAAATTTAATGAGGATTCTAATGAAAAATTTATTCACTCTAAGTTAAGAAATCTAACGATAAGAATGGATAGGCTTGAGGCTATAAATAATTTATGAATATTTTTATTTTAATATTTGAGGGTATGCGGATGGCTGCTCTTGGACTAAATCATGGCATATATAGAAACCTCACTGGGAAAAAATTAGTCAAGTATTTAGAATCTCTAGGTCCAATATTTATAAAGTTTGGACAGTTGCTATCTACAAGAACAGATATTTTAGATGAGGTTATGGCAAAAGAACTTCAAAACTTGACTGATAATTGCAAGCCATTTGAGGTTAGCACTTTAAAAAAAATAGTTGAGAGAGAGCTTGGAGATAGCATAGAGAACTTATTTGATGAGTTTGATGAAACTCCGCTTGCAGCAGCTTCGCTGGCGCAGGTTCATTCTGCAAAGCTAAAAAATGGTAAAGAAATAGTTATTAAAACTCTAAGACCTGATATTGAAAAAAGGGTTCAGAGAAACCTAAGACTCCTAAAAGCTGCAGCAAAATTTATTACATACGTATACTCAGAGAGTGACAGACTGAAACCTCTTGAGGTTGTTAGAGACTATGAAAAGACTATTTTGAGAGAGCTTGACCTTAAGCTTGAGGCTGCAAATACAAACCTAACTAGAAAAAACTTTTTTGAAGCTGAGGAGTTATATATACCAGAAGTGTTCTGGGAAATGACCACATCTAAAGTCATGGTTCTTGAAAGAATAGATGGAATTCCTTGTACAGACATAGAGCAAATTGAAAAGCATGGAATTAATAAAAAGAGGCTCGCTGAGAATGGGGTGATGATATTTCTTAATCAAGTTTTTAGAGATAATTTCTTTCATGCCGACATGCACCCTGGCAATATATTTGTATCTAAGAAGCATCCTGAAACACCTGGATATATTGCTATTGATTGCGCAATTACTGGCTCATTGTCTAATGATGAAAGGTATATTCTTGCAAGAATGCTACAGGCAGTACTCAAGCAAAATTATAAATCTCTTTCTCAACTTTTTATTAGCTCTGGATGGGTTAATCCAAACTCAAACATCATTGATCTTGAAAATACTCTTCGTGCCTGCTGTGAGCCAATATTCGAAAAGCCATTGTCTGAAATAGAATTTGGCAAGCTTCTGCTATACCTTTTCCAAAGCACTCGACCATTTGGACTGTCTATACAGCCTTCTTTAGTTCTTCTACAAAAAACACTAATCCACATTGAAGGAATGGGAAGGCAAATTTATCCTGAATTAGATTTTTGGGGGATTGCTGAACCGTATTTAGACAATTGGCTGAAAGAACAGTTCAGTCCATTAAAATTAAAAGATTTTATAGTAGAGAATAAAGAGGACATTTTATTAAAAGCAACTGAAATGCCTGGCTTCTTATATGAGGCTCTTGATGAATTAAGAGGGTATTCAAAAAATAGCCGCTCTAATGAAGAAAAAATTCATCAAATGCAAATTCAACTTCAAAAAGAGAAATACATCATAAGATTGATTGGAATTGGTATAATAGTTTTATGTGGTACCTTGATAATACTCACATAGGAGATTCATATGGGCTTTGGTGGGATAAGTATTTGGCAGCTTCTGATAATTTTAGTTGTTGTTGTTCTTATATTTGGAAGCGGTAAATTAAAATCCTTGGGCTCAGATCTTGGATCTAGTCTTAAGGGATTTAAAAAGGCTGTTAAAGAAGAAGAAAATAAAGACGACTAGCAATTGTTTCAAGTAGGCTTTCTAGAAATTGCAATAATCCTAATATTGGGACTGCTTATTATTGGGCCACAAAGACTCCCAGATGTAGTTAAAACAGTTTTAAAGTTTTATAAGAAGGTTCAAAAACAAATATCTAATCTTAAGAGTGATCTTGAAGAAGATATTGGTACTGAAGAAATTAAAAAAGATGTATTCAATGAAATGCGAATGGAAGAACTAGATCTTTTTGATAAGTCTGATAAAAATGAATAACGAATCTATTTCTAGTCACTTGCTTGAGCTTCGCTCAAGACTGATTAGAGTAATCATTTGCCTTGGTGTTTTATTTATTGCAGGAATTCCTTTTGCATCGGAAATATATGGATTTGTGGCATCCCCATTGCTAACCATACTTCCTGAAGGAAGCTCTATGATTGCTACTCAAGTTACATCTCCTTTCATGGCTCCAATTAAATTGGTTTTATTTGCTGCGCTTTTGGTAACAATGCCATATTTATTTTATGAGGTTTGGATGTTTATGTCCCCGGGCCTATATAAGAATGAAAAAACTTTTGTTGCGCCTTTAATGGCTACAACTATAATTCTTTTTGCAGCTGGAATAGCATTTGCCTATTTTGTTGTGTGTCCAATTATTTTTAAATTTTTTATTGCCTCTGCACCCAATTCTATTCAGGTTATGACAGATATTAGTCAGTATTTAAATTTTGTTATTAAGCTTGTCTTTGCTTTCGGTGTTGCTTTTGAGATTCCTATTGCTACTTTCTTGTTAGTTAAATCAGGTATCGTTAAAAAAGAATTATTAATTAAATCTAGGCCTTATTTAATAATTCTATTTTTTGTTATAGGCATGCTTTTGACTCCGCCAGATATCTTCTCGCAGCTTTTTTTAGCCATACCAATGTGGGTGCTTTTTGAACTAGGTTTATTTATATCTCGCGATAAGCCCGAATGAACTTTGATCAGCTATCAAAAAAATTTTACAAGAATGGTTATGTTTATATAGAAAATCTTTTTTCTGAAAGTCTAATGGATGCTTATCATGAAAAAATATTGAATCATTTTGCATCTAACTCTGAACACATACATGATAAATCTTTTTTAGATAAATCAGATACTGATGTTATCCCCTGGTTTCCCCAGCTCGATGGCGAAAAGATATTTAGTATTGTTGAAGATGACATCCGCCTCAAAAATCTTACTGAAAATATTCTTGGAAAAGGCTGGAGATCCCTATATAGCATGGTTATGTTCAGCAGCAGGTCATCTAATGGCCAGGCTTGGCATCAAGATTGCACTTCAGAGGATAAATGCTTTTTTAATTTGAATAGACTAATTTATACGATGGATATTAATGCTTCAACTGGGGGTGAAATAGTTGTTATAGCGAGCTCCCATAAAAGAGGAATGATACCTCCTAGCGCATCAGGAAAAAATATTGGTGATGAAATTGTTATAAGCCCAAAAAAAGGCTCTCTACTTCTTCTGCATGGAAACATATGGCATAAGGTTCTTCCAATTAACAATAATATTCGAGCGTCAACCAATTATCGCTGCGTGCCAAAAAATACTCCTGACGACATAACTGACATATGTGTCTATAGAAATATGTTGTACCGTTTTTCAGATAAGAGGGTTCTGGTTAATAGAAATTAATGCATTAAGAAAATCTAGTATTAATTTTAATAACTGTTTTGTATATTAAAGCTG
>ERZ1049444.1321-NODE-1321-length-18933-cov-4.486492_pt1 | contig 18933 bp, 17 predicted proteins | sample MGYA00383101_ERZ1049444 | MGnify/ENA primary metagenome ERZ1049444 (study PRJEB29581, sample SAMEA5548371) | metagenome | biome: marine; feature: coastal; material: water | depth 50 m | study: Short-term variability in the microbial, nano- and picoplankton...
AGCAGGAGCCTCTTCAGTAGCAGGAGTTTCCTCAGCTACAGCTTCTTCTGTTTCTTCTACTTCAGGTGTATTTTTTGCAAGAATCTCTGCTTCTTTAGCCGCACGAGCTTCTTTTTCAGCTGAAAGTGCTTTGGCAGCAGCATCCGCTTTTGTTTTTTCAATAGCGCTATTTACAGAGCTGATTTGTTTGGCTTTGCCTTCCAACCATGCTTCGTATTTCGCTAAAGCTTCTTCTTCAGTGTGTGCCCCTTTTTTAACACCGTCTAAAAGGTGTTTTTTGGTCATCACCCCAGTGTACGATAAAATCGTTCTTGCTGTATCTGTTGGAACAGCACCTACTTGAACCCAGTAAAGAGCTCTGTCGTGGTTAAGGTCGATGGATGCAGGGTTGACGTTAGGGTTGTAAAGACCTAAATTTTCGATGTAGCGTCCGTCACGTTTAGAGCGAGAGTCTGCAGCTACGATGTGGTAAACAGGTTTCCCTTTTTTACCGAAGCGTTGCAATCTAATTTTAGTTGCCATAGTTAATTGTTTAAGGGTCCGAAACCCGGTTAATTAATAATTCTCTTTCTCGAAGAGAGGCGCAAATGTACGCTTTATTGTTTAAAAACAAGGTATTACCGGCTTCTTTTAGGGGTTGTTTTGAAGAATTTGTACAGCAGATTCTTTAGAAAAGCTTACGTACACAATAATGAACAGTTTTATGAATAGGGGAGGGCTTGGCTTAATAAAGGTTTCAGGAGTTTATGAACACCGTGTTGATGACTTTATCAACACCAACAAGCATTGTTCATTACTTTATGAACAAATGTTAATAAGCGCTCTGATTTCTACTTCAGAATCGATCTTGAAATCACAATTTTTTGAATCTCAGAAGTCCCTTCGTAGATCTGTGTAATCTTTGCATCACGCATCAAGCGTTCTACATGATATTCTTTCACAAAGCCATATCCTCCGTGAATTTGCACGGCTTCCGTTGTTATTCTCATGGCCTTTTCAGCACAAAACAATTTGGCCATAGCACCGGATTCTGTATAATCTAGCTTATGGTCTTTATGCCAAGCAGCTCTGAAGCACAGCAAACGCGCTGCTTCAATTTCAGTCGCCATATCTGCCAACTTAAAAGCAATGGCCTGATGTTCGCAAATGGCTTTGCCAAAAGACTTTCTTTCTTTGGAGTATTGCAGGGCCAATTCCATAGCACCGGAAGCTACCCCCAAAGCCTGCGCAGCAATACCAATTCTACCCCCTGCAAGGGTTTGCATGGCGAATTTGAATCCGAAACCATCTTCACCGATCCGATTTTCTTTCGGGACTTTAACATCGGTAAACATCAATGAATGCGTGTCTGATCCGCGAATTCCCATTTTATTTTCCTTAGGGCCTATCACAAAACCATCCATCTCCTTTTCGATGATGAGGGCGTTGATCCCCCGATGGCCTTTTTCAATATCAGTTTGCACGATAACAATATATACGGAAGCACTGCTGCCGTTGGTGATCCAATTTTTAGTTCCGTTTACGAGGTAGTGGTCTCCACAATCAAGGGCAGTGGTTTTTTGTGAGGTAGCATCGGACCCTGCTTCGGGTTCGGACAAACAGAAGGCCCCAATAATTTCTCCTGAAGCAAGGGAAGGTAGGTATTTTTGTTTTTGTTCTTCGGTTCCGTATTTTTCAATTCCCCAACAAACCAAGGAATTATTTACAGACATAACCACAGAGGCCGAGGCATCTACTTTAGAGAGTTCCTCCATGGCTAAAATGTAGGATAGGGTGTCCATACCGCCGCCTCCATACTCGGGAGAAACCATCATGCCTAGGAAGCCAAGATCTCCCATTTTTTTGATTTGTTCGTGTGGAAAAGTTTGATTTTCATCTCTTTCAATAACGCCCGGTAAAAGTTCTGTTTGAGCAAAATCTCTTGCGGCATCGCGAATCATTTTATGTTCTTCACTTAATTCAAAATTCATTCGATTACTTTTTAAATTATATTTTTCATTAAATCTCTTACTAAATTACACTTTTTTAGTCAAATTAGTGGGCAAATAAATAACGACTTTTGGAAGCTTACCATGTTATAGGATTGATGTCTGGAACCTCCTTAGACGGTTTAGATATTGCCTATTGTAAATTTGTGAAACAGAAGCGCTGGTTCTTTGAAATTGTACATTTCAAAACGGTGCCTTACGACGCTTTATTTAAAGAGCGCCTAAGAAATGCACACGGTTTGTCTTCCGACTTACTCGATGACTTGTCTTTAGACTTTGGTGTGTTGATGGCTCAAGAGGTTCGTCGATTTTTGGAAGAAAACAAGGTTTGTCAACTTGATTTAATAGCCTCTCATGGACACACCATTTTCCATGAGCCCCAAAAAGGAATTACGCTGCAAATAGGGAGTCCAAAACCCTTATTTGAAGTATCTAAAACCCCTGTTGTTTACGATTTCAGATCTCAAGATGTAGCAATGGGCGGGCAAGGGGCTCCTTTGGTCCCTTTGGTTGATAAAATGCTATTTTTATCTCACGATGCATGCTTAAACTTGGGTGGTTTTTCAAATGTATCTTTTGATGTAAAGGGGAAACGAAGGGCTTTTGACGTATGTCCTGTAAACATCGTTCTGAATCTTCTATGTGCTCCTTTGGGGCTTGAATATGACGATAAAGGGACGTTGGCTTCCCTAGGAGAGTTGAATGAAAATTTGTTTCATCAATTGAACGGCTTGGATTATTACAAAAAGACCTTTCCTAAGTCTCTTGCTTGGGAGTGGGTGGGTGAAAATATTCTTCCGCTACTGAAAAGTTCGGGCCTGTCTGTAAAATCTCAAATGAGAACTTTTGTTGAACACATAGCTTATCAAATGAGTTCAGTTGTGCGTTGTTATCAGATTAAATCCGTTGTGCTGTCGGGCGGAGGAGCGCATCACGATTTCTTATTGGAGCGACTAGATCATTATGCACCTGGGTGTTGGGTGAAGTCTACACCCTTGTTGGTAGAAGCCAAGGAAGCGATGGCATTTGCCTTTCTAGGTTTGTTGAAATATCAGGGGCAGGTAAACGTACTTTCAAGTGTAACGGGCTGTTCTGAGGATCATAGTAGTGGAAAGATGTATTCCGATTCATCTGAGGAAGGGTAGGAGAATTTCAGTAGGATTATTTTATATCGTGAATTAAAGAGATGAACATCTTAAATTACTCGATAGTTTTTTACCTTTGTGCGAAATTTTCGGAGCATATTGTGAAGAGAATGAGCGCGTGAAACTAATAATTTCAAAAATCTAGATTATGTTGACATTAATGATTGTCATTTTTGTAATAGGTTATCTTGCGATAGCTCTAGAACACCCTCTGAAGGTTGATAAGGCTGGTTCGGCTCTGATTACTGGGGTTTTGGTATGGACTTTCTTTGTGCTTAGTGGAGCAGACCAACATTTTATAGAAGAGGAATTGTTGCACCATTTGAGTGAAATATCCAGTATTTTATTCTTCCTTTTGGGTGCCATGACCATTGTAGAGTTGATTGATGCCCACGAAGGATTCTCCATCATCACCGATAAGATTAAAACCCAAAAAAGAGTAAAGTTGTTGTGGGTTGTAAGTATTCTTACCTTCTTTTTCTCAGCCGCTCTGGATAACCTGACCACTTCCATCGTTATGATTTCTTTGTTGAGAAAGTTGATTGACGACAAGCACGATCGTTGGTTTTTTGCCGGCTTTGTCGTGATTGCTGCAAATGCTGGTGGTGCTTGGTCTCCGATTGGCGACGTTACAACGACCATGCTTTGGATTGGCGGTCAGTTAACGGCCCTTACCATTATTAAAACCCTGATTATACCGAGTTTTGTAGCGATGTTGGTTCCGCTTTTGGTACTAACGTTTACCCTAAAAGGTGAAGTTACACGTCCGGTAAAATCAAAAGTATTGGAGCATTATATGGATCCAACGACCCCTTTTGAGCGAAATTTGGTTTTCTTTTTGGGTCTAGCAGGTTTGTTGTTTGTGCCTATTTTTAAAACCTTAACCCATCTTCCTCCTTTCATGGGAATGATGTTGAGCTTAGGTGTACTTTGGATTGCTACAGAAATTATTCACCGCAGTAAAAACAAAGAAGGTAAGTCGCAAGTATCAGTGATCGGAGTACTTCGAAAAATTGACACAGCCAGTGTACTTTTCTTCCTCGGAATTCTTTTGGCTGTCGCGGGTCTGCAAACAGCAGGTCATTTGGCTGTTGTTGCCGAAAACTTGAACCATTCTTTCAACGGAGACATTTATTCCATTAATGTTGTAATCGGTTTGTTGTCTGCCCTAGTAGACAATGTTCCTTTGGTAGCAGGATCTATGGGAATGTACGAAGTGGCATCCGTAGGGAGTTTTGCCCAAGACGGTATTTTCTGGCAATTTTTAGCCTTCTGTGCGGGAACCGGAGGTAGTGCTTTAATTATCGGTTCTGCTGCAGGGGTTGCCGTAATGGGTCTGGAAAAGATTGATTTTGTATGGTATCTGAAAAAGATTTCTTTATTAGCTTTGTTGGGGTACTTTGCAGGTGCCGGTACTTACATATTGATGCAATATATTTGATACAATTGCGTTCTAGTGGCGCACAAATAACCTACTGATGAAAACAATTCTTTTGCAAGCTCCAGTAGCTGTAGATTCCTTGGGTATTGACTTAGCTCAGACGAGCGAGCCCGTAGAAAAAACACTTTCGATTATTGAATTGATTACCAGTGGAGGTTTAGGGGGGCAAATCATCATGATTGCCTTAGGAGCACTTTCCATTCTTACCGTATATTTCTTCATAGAACGCCTCCAAGTGATTCAGCGTGCAGTAAAAGACGATCCTCAATTCATGAGTAAGGTTAAAGATTACCTTTCCGATCAGAAAGTTGAGTCGGTGGTAGCTCTATGTAACAGGTCTTCTTCTGCCGTTGCCAATATGGTCGCCAAAGGGACTCTCGCCAATGGGAATTTAAAGAACATTCAAGATGCTATGGAGCGTCAAGGAAATCTTGAAGTTTATAAATTGGAACACAATTTATCTTCCTTAGCAACCATTGCCGGTGCCGCTCCCATGATTGGGTTTTTAGGTACGGTAATCGGAATGATTTTAGCCTTTCACGAAATGGCAAGTGCGGGTGGACAGATTGATGTGGAAATGCTCTCCAAAGGGATTTACACAGCCATGACCACTACCGTAGCCGGATTGATAGTGGGTATTGTAGCTTACTTAGCCTACAACCAATTGGTGGCCAAAGTAACCAAGGCCACCTTTAAAATGGATCAAGGAACCGCAGAATTTTTGGAAGTTATTTCAGAAAATAAATAAGTATGGCCCTGAAAAGGAAAAATAAAGTCAGTGCATCGTTTAGCATGTCCTCCATGACGGACATTGTCTTTTTATTGCTGATTTTTTTCATGCTTACGTCTACCTTAGTAACCACCAACGCCCTCGACTTGGTCTTGCCAAAGAGCAATGCCCAAACCGTTAAAAAACAACGCGTATCGGTTTCCATAAATGAGAATTTTGAGTACTTCATCGACAAAGAAACCGTTGAGCTTAAATACTTGGAGGCACAACTCATGGAAAAGATGACCGGACAAGATGAGCAAGTGGTCATTCTGAGGGTTGATAAATCCGTTCCGGTAGAATACGCCGTAGAAGTAATGGACATTGCCTACAGAAATAAATTCAAAATTGTTTTGGCCACACAGCAGAAACGATGAGCCTGATTCGAAACACATACAAACGCAGAGCATTACTAGTAACCCTTCTAGTTCATCTGATGGCTGTATTCGTTTTCTATTCTTTCGGCTTGAAATACATGGATCCCAAAATAGAAGAGGGCATCGCGATTGAATTCGGATATGCAGAAGAGGGTATGGGTGAGGAAATCACACAAACCGAAGAAATTCTGACCGAAATCCCCGAAGAGGTCGTTCTTGAAACGGAAGTTTCAGCACCTGAGGAGCAGCTTGAGGTTTCTGAAGATGTTGTAACCCAAGAAATAGAAGATGCGCCTAGCATCTCTGCAGAAGAAGAAACTGAACAAATTCAAGAACCCCAGGCGGTTCAGGAAGAGGTGCAAAAGCCTCAAGCCAGTAATGAGCTCCAGCAAGCCCTGTCCAGTCTGTTTCAAAGTAACGAAACCGCTTCTTCGGGCACTACCGAGGTTGAAGCTGCCCAAGGTGACCAAGGTGGAAGCTTACAAGGAGAACAAGAAGCCGTGGGCGGAGAGGGTAATTCTTCAGACGGTTATGAACTCGGTGATCGGCAAGCCATTGTAAAGCCCAAACCCAATTATTCTTGCAACGAAACAGGTCGCGTAGTCATTCGCGTGTGGGTGAATGCCGAGGGGCAGACCTACAAGTCTGAGTTGGATTTAAAGAATACCACAGACACATCGCCTTGTTTGGTCAAGGAAGCCAAATCAGCAGCTCTTAAAACCACCTGGTTGGCCGATGCCAATGCTATGCCTACTCAGATTGGCTACATCATATACAATTTTAGAAAGCAATAGATGAATTATCAGGAAACCTTGGATTGGTTGTTTCAGCAATTGGCATCCTTTCAGCGTGTGGGGCAATCTGCCTACAAAGAAGACCTGACCAATATCGATGCCCTCTGCGACTTGCTGAACCATCCTCAAAACAAGATCAAATGCATTCATGTAGCGGGTACCAATGGCAAAGGATCTACCTGTCATCTCTTGGCTTCGGTATTGCAGGAACAGGGCTATAAGGTGGGCTTGTACACCTCTCCGCATCTGAAAGGTTTTAGAGAACGCATAAAGATTAACGGTGCAATGATTTCTGAGGCAGAGGTGGTGGAATTTGTAAAGAATCACCAAGCTGATTTTACGGACATCAGCCCCTCTTTTTTTGAGATGACCACTGCATTGGCTTTTGCACATTTTGCCCACAATAAGGTGGATGTGGCCGTTATTGAAACCGGTTTGGGAGGTCGTTTGGATGCCACCAACATCATTAGGCCCGAACTTTCAGTGATTACCAATGTGGCTCTAGATCATCAAAATATCTTAGGTGATACGGTTGAGTTGATTGCCAAAGAAAAAGCAGGAATCATCAAAACGGGTGTTCCTGTGGTGTTTGGTTCTACAACAGAAGAGGTACTATCGGTTTTGAAGGCGGAAGCACAAAACAAAAAATCAAGTTATTCCTTGTCCTCATTAGAACATTCTTATACCAGTACTTTAAGGGGAGCCTGTCAACAGGAGAATACAGCCACCGTCTGCGAGGTAGTACGTCAAATGCGGGATTTGGGCTGGGATATCAGCGATGAAGTCTTAGAGAGCGGCTTACAAAACGTGCTAAAAAACACTCAATTACGTGGACGTTGGGAACAAATTTCGGAGCGCCCCAAGGTAATTTGCGATACCGGACACAACACCCATGCGATTGCATCCATTGTAAAGCAGTTGGAGGAGGAGCCTTATCAAAACCTATGGATGGTTATCGGTATGGTGGGGGACAAGGATGTGGATGCTGTTTTGGGACTTTTGCCCAAGCAGGCGAAGTATATTTTTTGTCAGCCGAACATTCCCAGAGCCCTTTCAGCAGAGGTCTTGTCCGAGAAAGCGGCTCAGTATTTGCTTTTAGGAACTTCGATTCAGAATCCAAAAGATGCCTTGGTGAAAGCACAAAAGCTTGCTAATGAGGACGATTTGATTTTTGTGGGTGGCAGCACCTTTGTGGTGGCAGAAATTCTTTAAAATCTAATCAAATTAATCCTTGAATTGTTTGTGCAAGTATGAAAATGATTTTTATATTTGCACTCGCTGATTGAAACAGCGCACAGTTCTTAAATGTATCGGGCGATTAGCTCAGTTGGTTCAGAGCACCTGCCTTACAAGCAGGGGGTCACTGGTTCGAATCCAGTATCGCCCACAGAAAAAGCCTCCGCAATAGCGGAGGCTTTTTTGTTTTACATCGAGTCCCATTTATAGTATATAGAAAGTAAAATGACACCGTTCACGAACGTAGTGAGTGAGGCTTTTTCTATGAAGTCACCCCACTTAGGGTCACAGGCGAAGCCTGTAATCCGTACCAGTGCCATTTATACCTTTTCAAATGTTTGAATTTATATGGAATGCTGGATTGATGCTTTTTGGATTCCCTATTATTTTGATGGGTATTTTGATGAACTTACATCAAAGGATTCCGAAGTTCTTGTGCTATTTAACCTTAATTTCAGGCCTTTCATATATAGTGGTTCATTTGCTAAAATTAACTTATATTGATAGTCAATTTGTGACGGATTTGGAGCTGATTTAACCCATGGCATTGAGTGAGCTAGGGTTCGCGATTTGGTAGTTAATCAGTGGTTGGAAAGAATTAAAAATAATAAATTTAACCAGATAATTAAAAAAAGCATAAACATGAAAACACATCGACTAATTTTGCTGACATGTGTCATTTTCACCATGGGTATCAATAACTCCCATGCACAGCAACTTACTGAAATTGAAGCCATGAATATCTTAAGTAAATGGGAAGGCGATTGGCAGGGAAATGCGGTTATGAATAAATCCATGTGGATTCCTAAAGAAATCGAAATGGAAGGATTTACAACATCAGAATTGATTCTTGAGGGAAAATACTTGGAAATATTCAATGAGAATTTACGCTCCGAGACGAAAATGCTTATTCGCTATGATCAAGCTTCAAAATCATTCAACAGATGGGAGTTTAAGAGTGACGGTAGTACCAGTTTCTGGGTAGGAAAATGGAAAAGGTTCAATCAGAAAATGACCTGGAGCTTTATTGATTTTTCCAATTCTGGCATCAGTGGTAAAATAACCGAACGCTTTGAGTCGGATGAGAAAATTAAAGCTAAAGTTTTCATGAAGGATATCAAAGGAAATGTATTGCTTGAAATAGAATCCGTAGCTACAAAAACGAAATAGATTGAAACAGCCTATAACAAAGGTGTATGATTTATACATTTCTCTTTGGAGTAAGTTATTGCTTGGATACTTTAAAAAAACTGAATAAACTAAACTCCTTTTTTTTCATCTCTGCTTCCTACCTGTAAGCAGGAGTAGCTCATTATGTCGAAAATTTTGGAATTATCACAATCTTGAACAATTTCCCCGATTTGTCGCTAATTACCACGAAAGTCACAAATGTTTTTTCAGTGGCTAAAAGTATGACAACAACGGTCTTTTTTGTTGCATTGATTATAACCCTGCTCATACTTGGAATTACAACAATAAAAGAAAGAAGAAAAACAAGTGCTAACACTGTATGAACTGCATCAAAGTGCAGTTTATACAAAAAGTTATCGCTAACAATATTTCTTTAACCTGATGTTTATAAAACGTTAAAGATTTAATGTTGGGTTATTTTTGTATCATTGTTTATGGCTGATGTTTTAATAGTAATTAATAAGTTAATGATGATATGTTTGGTTTGAAGAAATTATTTTTAGTGTTTGTAACCTTACTTTCTTGTAATAATTTAATTCTAGCAGAAAATTATGGGTACTCAGGAATGAGTAAATTCAACGTGCACATCGATTTAAGTGCTCTAGTATCCTTATATGGAGGTTCCTTTTCAGCAACTGTTAATTTAGAGCGGCACCTTATTAGTTCTTATTCAGGAAAAACTAATTTGTATGCAAGAGGAGGTCTTGGGTATGCTGGAGCATTAGCTATAGCTCCAGGAGCTGCCTTTGGAGTATTAGGAAAAGGAGGATTAGGTGCTTTGACCCTGCTTACCGGTAGCAATAAACATCATTTCGAGCTGGTTTGTGGAGCCTTTATGGGAATTAGTGACGTTTCAACGTCAAAAGATACCTTCATCTTACCTGTTGTAGATGTGGGTTATCGCTATCAAAAACCAGGAACAAGCTTTATCTTTCGCAGTAAAGTAGGGTTTCTCGGTTTAGGTATAGGTCTTGGTCATGCTTTTTGAAAGGGCTCACATTTAAAATTTTCCTACACATATAAATCTGAATCAAATGATGTAGATTCGACAGAAGTTTCAAACAAGGTCAACAATTTGGTCACAGGAATTGATTATTTTTTTGTCGATAAATATGGATTCGAACCAGAACGATTTGGAATTCATCCCAGAACATCCTGCTTTTTGTTGCAAATTATTTTGTAGTATTGTGAGTAGTCAAGTCTTGACGATAATCAGCCTCGTTAACCCAAATTTTGAATGGCATTTATTTCATGAAAACACAGAATCATATTGGGCTTCTACTGAGTTTATTCTTTTCGATAGCTCCTCTTGCTCAAGCTCAAAACTCAGTTTTTTATGCTTCTGAAAGCGATAATAGCTTCTTGCTTCCTGATTTTGGATTGGAGGTTAGTCAGCTTAGTTTTATTAAAAACAACGAGTATTTCAACGATATCAGTGACGGTTTAACGCTTTTGGGGGCTCAAGTACATCCAGAGTTCATTTATAAGCCTAGTGAGCGTACTCAATTTAGGTCGGGTCTTTTTTTATTCAAACATTTTGGAGAAGAAACCATTGATAAAGCCCTACCTACCTTTAGTTTTAAGTACGTGAATGATAAGCATCGATTTACGATTGGGAATTTATACGCAAGAGACAATCACCGTTTGATAGAGCCTTTGATGGGCAGTGAAAAAATATTGGGCAGTGAGGTCCTCGAAACGGGTATCGCTTATCAATACGCTTCCCAAAAAGTGGAGTCGGAGTTTTGGTTAGATTGGGAAAATTACATTCGAAAACAGGACGATAAGAGAGAGGTTTTTACTTTTGGGAGTGTTTCTAGAGTGACCATTTCAGATCATTTATCGCTACCTATTCAGTTCCTTCTGCAACACAAAGGTGGGCAAATCAATAAAAGATACAATAGCGATACACAAAGTTCTGCAGGATCTTCCCATGCTTTTAACGCATCGCTTGGACTTGAATACAAGCATCTCAATGCCTTAAATAATGAGTTTGTCTTGAGCTATTATTTCTTGCACCATCAGACGGCATCTAATCTTCTTGAATATCCCTTTGAGAAAGGAGAAGCCCATTATTTAACCTTGAACTATAAGGTAAAAGATGTGAACTTTTTATTGGGGTATTATCAGGCAGATCAATTTGTGACTTTAAAGGGGAATGAGATGTTTCAAACGTATTCTCTCAAGACGAATGTGAATTATTGGAACGGTGTTTTAGATCAAACGTACTCGGAGTTGACAGAGCCCCACAGAGAATTGATGTTCGCAAAGCTGTTCTTCGAAAAGATTTTGGCACCAAAGGTGAAATTAGGATTGCAGTTGGAAGGCTTTTTGCAGTTGAACGATTCAGACCCATCTTTAGGTGCTGAAAAAAATAAGAAACATCAGTTGGATCACTCCTTTGGCATCTACGTCATTTTCAATGATGTCTTCAAATTCTGATTTTAGCCTTGGTTAGCCCTGTTAGTATTTAACTTCTACATGAAATCCTAAACCCAAACCTTTTACGGTATTCCAGCTCCCTTGGCTAGTTTGCCGATTGACAATAGATCCGGTCAGTCGATCGGCAGAGAACAAAAGACTTTTGTTCCCTAAATCTTGAATCCACTCCAAACCTATGTAAAAGTCTTCTTCTACCCATATATTGTAATCGCGAAGGTCTATGCGCATCATCCCGTTTCGTAGGGATGAGTTTACGATGATGTTTTCGTAGACCAATGACCTATGAGGCAGTCCATTCTTTAGGCTGTAGATGTTCACCCTAAAAACAAGAGGCTTGTATTGGTTTTCATTGATGTTGAAATTGAAGGATTCCAATACGGTAGGGGAATCTTTTACGGAGATGACGACGCCTATCTCATTTCCTAATTCGTTGTTGATGAAGCCGGTAGATACGGATTTGGATTTTGTTTTATTACCTATCGTTTTGCGTCGCCATTTTTTCTCGGACAATACAATTTCAGACAATTCAAAAACTTCAGAATTTAAATAGAGGGTATCACCTGAGCTAAATTCACTGATAAATGATCGAACACTTTGCGTATAACTTTCGTAGCCTATCATTGAAAATCTCAGGGCTTCTTCTTTTTGGGAAGCCTTGATTTTTAGACTGAAAAATCCATCAAGGTCAGAAACGGTACCTGTGTTTTGGTTTACAACACCTATGTTTACAAATGAGAGGGGCTGTTTGGTTTCACGATCGGCAACCACACCTTGAAAGGTGTTTTGGGCATAGAGGTTACTCACGAGAATGAGTAGGGGGCTCAGAAATTTTAAGGACATGATTTACTTGAAATGTTTGGTGATTTTTTCACTGAGCGGTTTTGTGAAAGAGTAGTAATAGTTGACGAATTTCCCCTCAGGGTCCACAAGATATTTTTGAAAATTCCATTTTACAGAACTGGTAGATTTGCCATTTTCAGACTTGTTTGTGAGCCACTTGTATATAGGGTGTTGGTTTTTGCCTTTTACATCTATTTTGCTTGATAGCGGGAAACTTACTCCGAAATTGACCTGGCAAAAACTTTGTATTTCATCTTCATTTCCGGGTTCTTGCCCTCCAAATTGGTTGCAGGGAAAACCGATGACGACCAATTGATCTTGGAATTTTTTGGAGAGTTTTTCTAAGTCCTCATACTGAGAGGTAAATCCACACTCTGAGGCTACATTCACAAAGAGAATGAACTTGCCCTCATAAGTTTTTAAATCTATAGAATCTCCACTAATAGAGGTGTAGCTCAGATGATGAATGGAAGGGGAGTTTTGAGCCTTTCCAGAAGAGGAAATCGATAGTAACGACATGAAAATGAGATTTAGAATCACTTTGTGCATCCTCAAAGGTACATAAATTAGCTCCATTTTAGAGTCTCATCCTCAGGGAACATTTTGGATTTATAGGGATAGAGATTCTTAGGTGATTAAGAACTTATTACAAGTAAAGAATACACAAATAATATTTAGATCCTATTTCCAATAGGAATAGATTCAATAGGTATTCATGTTCATTTTTTTATAGTCTTTCATTTGCTTTGTCGGCTCTATGATTGAGTAGCCTTTCCATAATTTTTCATCAAATTGATTCACATAGATGGTTTCAATATTGTCTTTTTCCTTGAAGTCTGAAAATTGTTTCTGACTGATTTTTTCTTCTTTAAGAACCAATATTTCAATTGATGACTTTGTTGAAACTCCATAGTTAACTCCCATTTTAATCTGCTCGAGTTTTTGATCAATAAGAACTCTTTTCTTTTTCTTTAGTAAAGAGATTGTTCTGTCTATACTTAAATAAGTCCCTTCTTTTTTAGAATAGTATTTCAATGCGTATGCATCATCTTTTTTCTCGAAATAGATCGATGTCCTAAATTCATTTTCTGAGAATCGGATGCCGAATAACTTTATGTTCCTCCCTGTTTTTCCTGGAGCATAATGGTAATCTGCTCTCAATAAGGCAAATGTGTTCATGGCAATGTAAATTCTACCTTCATATGTGCCTCGGAATTTGGGTGTAAAATCGATGATATATACATCTTCTCCATTTGCTATCGTTCCTCCATTGAGTGTGTAATGATATTTATTGGTTTGATGCAGAAATTCCCATTGCTCTTCATCTTCCAGTGTACTGAAGCTTAATAAGGTTTCTATGTTGTTTTTTTGTTCACGAAATGCATGTTGACGCTCAGATGAAAGAGAATCTGTTTTGGTATCATTAAAAATTAATTTTATCTGGGTACTGTCTGAATTTTCTTCCATGTGAAATTTATAGCCAATGATTCCGGTTTTGACTTTCCAATATTCATCATTTCTATTGTTTGAAAGTGCCTTTTTTATGTTTTCCATAAATTTCTCATTGGCATCGTCTAATTCCTCCTTTTGAACGATGTCTTTGAGTTCCGATTCTTCTTTTAATTCTATGATTTTTATGGGATCTACTTTAAGTGTTAAAGAGTCAATACGATCATTGTTAGACAAGTAAATATCTCCCATGAAATCAGTGAAGGAAACAGATTTTCTTACTACATTTTTTTCAATGGAATTCAACAACTCATTATTCAGATGAACGAAGCTACTTTTTTTAAAATCTAAATTTAATTGATTTAAATGGGTAACCTCTTTCTGGCGAATGAACAGCTGTTTTTTGGAGGTTGTTGGCTGATAATTCTGGTGCTTGTTCTCCAAAACTTTTTTCACGATTAATTTGGGGTCTGGGGTGTTGCCAAAGAGGGTAATGTCGTTCAACATTAAATCTTCTTCATTTAAGCTTATTATCGGAAAAGTTTTTAGTTCTTTAATCGTTATTTCTTTGGTTTGATACCCCATGTATGAGATACGTAGTGTATCTGTTCCCCTATATTTAGAGGTGTTAATAGAGAAGTAACCTTCCTCATTACTAATTAAACCTTTTTTTTTGTCTAACAGGTAAACATTTGCGTAGGGCAAAGGCGTTTGATTTTTCGCGTCTAATATTAAGGTCTTTAATATTTCATTGTGAGCTTTCCCTTGAGAATTTTCAATTCCTGTTGAATCCTGAAAGCTTTGTGAATATACATTGGTGATGAATAGTACTGATACAAGTACTGATAAAACAGGCCCTTTCTTTAATTTTTCCATTTCTACTAATTTAATTTTCTTAAAGGGAGGTAGTTATAGACTAAAGAGTTTTAGATCTAATAAATGATTGTGAGCTGATTTGAATTTGTGAAGGACTCAACTTTATAGTTAAATTATTTTTATTTTAAAATTATATAAATCTAATATAAGGAATTATTCGTGGGTATTTAAGATCACATTGACTAAATCCAAAAATTAGGATAGGTTTAAAGGAAAAGAAGCTCTACGATGATTAGGATTCCAAAGAGCACGGAAGCAATCCCGTTATTGGTAAAGAACGCCAGATTGACTTTTGATAGATCATCGGGTTTTACCAGTCGATGCTGATTGAGTAAAAGAGCGATAAAGAGTGCGGATGCGATCCAAAATACTATTGATTCCGTAAAATAGTCCCACCCAATAAAGATAATCAGTCCGGCAGTAATGAAGTGAAGTACTCGAGATAAGAGCAAGGCCTTCTTTTTTCCTAAGAGTACTGGAATGGAGTGCAACTTATATTCTTTGTCGAAACTCTCGTCTTGCAGCGCGTAGATGATGTCGAAACCACTTACCCAAAAGAGCACTACCATTGAAAAGAGTAGGGGTAGCAGGTCAAATTCAGCGGTAACGGCCAGATAAGCACCAATAGGTGATAAGGAGAGGCCTAAGCCCAGAACCAAGTGGCAGAGTGCTGTAAATCGCTTGGTGTAACTGTAACCTAAAATCACCAAGAGAGCGATGGGAGAAAGCATAAAACAAAGCGTATTGAGCAGATAAGACGCTCCCATAAAAAACAAGGAGTTGATTGCGACAAACAGCAAGGCCGATTTGGCTTTGATGCTTCCGTTGGGGATTTCTCGAACTGAAGCGGTTCGGGGATTGGCCGTATCGACATCTTTATCGATGTATCTGTTAAAAGCCATGGCAGCACTACGCGCAAAAACCATACACAAGATTACACCCAGTAGTTTTAGCCAACTGAAAGCATACGTTTCTTGGCTGATGGCCAAACAGAACCCGATCAGAGCAAAGGGGAGTGCGAAAATCGTGTGACTGAATTTAATCAGCGAAAGGTAGTTTTTTAGCATGCTTTTTCTTTGATGCAAAAATACAAAATCGAATTGACGGAGATTTCTTATCTTGTTATAAAATGAACAAAATGCAAGCATCATACCTGAAGAGGTTTAATCGTTCCTCTATGTTTAGGCTGTTTTTACTAACTAAACTGCCTATTGCATGGTTGTCGGGCCTTAGGGTGAAGTCGATTTCTGCTGAGAAGGCAGAGGTTTCTATTCGCTATGGTTTTTGGAATAAGAATCCATTTAAATCCATGTATTTTGCTTGTCAGGCCATGGCTGGAGAAATGGCAACGGGTCTTTTGGCTTTGGGCTATGTAGATGCACAGCCTGTAAAAATCTCTCTTTTGGTTAAGGAGTTCAACTCAACGTTTAAGAAAAAGGCCGTCGGGAATATAGCGTTTGTCTGTGAGGAGGGTCTCAAAGTAAAGGAAGCTGTCGAGAAGGCCGCTGCAGGTGATGAGCCTGTGTTGTGCGTAATGAATTCAAATGGTTATGACGAACAAGGAGATTGTGTGTCTTCGTTCCAAATCACCTGGACATTCAAGCGAAAACCTATACGGTCATAAATAAAAAAAGGCTGTTGGTACAGCCTTTTTTTATGGATTACAATCAGTTTTTCACCAAGCTTCGCACCATTTTCTGGGTATCTGTTTCAATTGAAACGTGGTAAATCCCCGGTTTGAGTTTTTCTATGTTCATATGGGTTTCAGCGTTTTTTATTTTCTTAGTAGCAACTTCTTCTCCCAATACATTAATGATTTTAACCCAAGCAGTTCTGTCATTACTATTCAGGCGAATGTTAATACCTTGTCTTGTGGGGTTAGGGTACATTTGAAAATCATTCGAAGAGTTCTTGACTTCTTCCGTGGATAAATTAAATACAGTTACCGGTATTTTGAGGTGTACAATTTCATTTTTCGTAACGGGATCTTTATCACCAGTAATATTTAAGCCCGGTAAGTGATCTCTTTGATAGGTAAGATGTATAAAGTCATCAATAAGATTACCGATACATGCAAATACGCCCTCTTGTAGCGGGTCTCCTGTAATCGGATTTGTGATTTCTGCCATTAAGTCTATGGGCTTTGACCAAGTATTCCCATTGTCTTCAGATTTGATGAGATAGGGGTGTCGATAGTGTTGTAAATATTTTTCATTGCTGCTGTTCCCCGCTTCAATTTGATCGGCATATAGGCTTTCTACAATTCCTGAGTAGCTCAGGTAAAGGTCCCCATTTTCAGCAAAGGCACTGTTGGGGTAGCTCGTTAGAGATCGACTGCCATAATCAGATATTTGTTCTTTACTTTCTACATTTAGAATGTTGTCTTGATTTAAGTCTATGGTGCCTGTAATTGTTGACATGCTCAAATTTTTCTCATTCCAATACATGATTCCGTCAGTAAGCGGATAATATTCCCAATTATTATCATTGAGGGCTTTGTTTGAGTATTTCATGAGTCCAAAGAATACATGCGCATTGTTGTTAGCATCCAATGAAATACTGAATGAGCCGTCGGTGTTATCGATGGTGCCATTTGAAGATGAATGTGTTGTTTCATTAACGATTACGTCGTCATTAAATTTGGTAATGGGATGGTCTCGAATGATTGTCTTGGTCCACGTAGTTCCGTTGTCGGTTGATTTCATGAGTACGATGTCTGTCCATTTATCTCCAAGTACGAAAGCAACGGTTTCACCTCTGACATCCATAGCATATGCATCAGCGTCTATTCCAGTGAAAAATTCTCTTCCGGTGCCCGGTAATATCGAGTCTACAATATCCCAAGTTCCTCCTCCATCTAGAGATCGGTTGTACGCTATTAAATTGCTGTCCACTCCATTGTTGTAAGTATGCGCTATTGCATGAATGGTTTTACCATCTGGGCCTCCCACTTTCAGCCTAGGCCACATCTGCTTCACTGAGCTGCTTTGCCCTTCTTTGGATACTGATTTGGACTCGGTCCATCGGTCGGTTGTTAAATCGATTTTGGAAGTCCATGTGATTTTTTCGTTTTTGTTTGAATGTGCACTAATGATGGGTAAGTTGTTTAATTCTGCTATTGAAGGCCAACCCGTTTTTTCGGATTCAATTCTATTCAACGGAATCGTTTGCCAAGAGGAACCGTCGAAATAATTGTAGCCTGTTCCACGGTTGGGAAACTCTGCATCACGATCGTTACTGGGGTTCATTGTCCAAACGTTAGAAATGCTTTTGTCGTTATGAATTAACAATCTGTTTTGTATGGAATTGTTGGTTTGAAGGTCGTAATAGGTGTGGCCAATGATTTCCTCCACAATACCATTTGCGTATTCGGTTTTTTGATTTGAAATAGGGCCATAATTCTCCTCAGCGTAAAGAAGGTTTGGATGACTCGATTTGTCGGTAATTTTTTGTGAAATTACTTTTGTATGACTTTGGAGGTGGTTTGGGATTTGAATTCTATTTTGCGCCTGCATAGTCAGCGTAAGAACTCCACTAATTGTAACAATAAGGATGGTTTTTTTCATTTGTTGTTTGTTATTTGTAGTTATAAATTTTATGAGTTACACATACATTTTTGCTTCACACACCTTGTGAAAAGACCCTGAAGACTCTTTCCTTCGGCAAGAGCTACTGGGTGAAATAAATTTTCAAATGTTTTAATCTATAAGGGAAGGGAGTTGTTCAGTAGATGGACTTTTTTAATCCATAAGTCATTATACGCAAATATATAGATTTATGACTGTATTAGCCAAGTGTCATTTGTACATTTTAGTCTTTAGGTGGATTGTATGAGTTTTAGTATGTTTATGTTCAATTTGAAAGACGACATTCTTGATTCGTATTCTTAAAAATTTTAAAAACAAAGAGGGGACCTATGTGTTTGCCTCGTCACTTTTCACTAAGATTTGTAGTTTTCTAACTTCATTAATCTTGATTCGTGTCTTGAGTCCTGAGAATTTCGGAGTCTTGTCTTATGTGCTTTCAGCGCTAGCTTTTTTCATCCCCTTTTCTGGGGGAGGTATGCAGTATTCCTATCTGCGTTTTGCACCTATGCTTTCGGACGATCGAGAAAGAAACGAATTGTTTAAGTACAGCATAAAACGTGGATTGTTACTTACAGTATTCAGTGCTGTAGTTTTGTTTGTCTTGGTGCCTTGGTTAAACAAACCTGTGGGAGATGCTTCTGTATTGTTTTATTGTGCGCTTGTTTATTTGTTCAGTTTCTTTTTGATTGAACTTGTTAAAACAAAATACCGAGTGGCCTTTCAAAATAAGAAATACGCGGGTTTTGATGCTAAATTATCGGTGATCGTGCTCCTTTTGGGTTGCGGTTTGGCCTATGT
>ERZ1049444.1326-NODE-1326-length-18912-cov-4.751922_pt1 | contig 18912 bp, 12 predicted proteins | sample MGYA00383101_ERZ1049444 | MGnify/ENA primary metagenome ERZ1049444 (study PRJEB29581, sample SAMEA5548371) | metagenome | biome: marine; feature: coastal; material: water | depth 50 m | study: Short-term variability in the microbial, nano- and picoplankton...
TCCAAGCACTTAAAAGCGATGAAGGCTTCAGTCTTAACGATATGGCTATCCTTTATCGCACCAATGCCCAGTCCCGGGTCTTGGAAGATGTGTTACGTAGATACGGCTTACCTTATCAGGTGATAGGTGGATTGCGTTTTTATGAAAGAAAAGAGATTAAGGATGTGCTGGCATACATGAGGGTAGTTCTGAATCCGAGCGATTCAGTTTCTTTAAAACGAATTATCAATGTTCCTGTTAGAGGAATTGGCAAGACCTCATTAGAAAAAATCGAGAGATATTGTCGAGATAAAGGAGTAACTCTACTAGAGGGTCTTCGCGATAATGCACAAGCAAGGTTGACCACCTCCGCTGCAGGAAAGAAAATTTCTCAGTTTCTGCAAATGGTTGATGAATTAGATGCTACCTTTCGGCAGGGTAACCCCTTAGAGCTTTTGACCGAGGTGATAGATCGGTCAGGGTATGGGGAAATGTTAAAAAAAGAGAATACCCGTGAGAGTAAGGGGCGAATAGAAAATCTGAATGAATTATTTTCTGCGGTCGAGCAGTCTATTGAGAATGGGGAAGACTCTCTTCAGGAGTTTCTGGATTCTGCTTCCCTTGTGGCAGATTTGGATAACCTTGATGACGAGCGCGGTGTTCTTCCGTTGATGACTCTGCATACCTGCAAAGGGTTAGAATTTTCTTCAGTATTTGTGGTGGGTATGGAAAACGGACTTCTCCCTCATGCAAGCTCAATGTCGGAGCCGGAAGAATATGAAGAAGAGAGGAGGTTGTGCTATGTAGGTTTTACCCGAGCCAGAAAAAAATTATTTGTAACCCATGCTAGGCAGAGGAGGATCTATGGCAATATATTTAATTATCAGCCTTCAGATTTTCTGCTTTCTATTCCCGGAGAAGTCATGACCCGCGAAGCCAGCGGATTCAACACCGGAATCGAGCTTAATGGTAAGAAGCTTAGCGAAGGTTCTAGTAAAACCCCTTCTTACAAGAAATATAGTGACGATGCCTATTCGATTGAGACAAAAGACGGCACTTATTCAATCGGAACCAAAGTTTTGCATGCAAAGTTTGGTTCCGGGATTGTGCTTAATCTTTCAGGTAATGAGGAGAATTTAGGCCTCGAAGTATTTTTCAAAGCTCCTTATGGGAAAAAGAAACTCTCAGCTAACCACGCTAAACTGATTATTCTTTAAGAACAAACAGACTGAAAGTCTAATTCGATGAGAGCACTCATTAGCTGTGCTTTATAGATTGTTTTAAAATCGATTCCAGTTTAGCCTTTGCTCCCGGAGCAAGTCGCAAGTTTAATATGATTCCGTTTGAAGTATAATTCTCCTTCAAGACTAGGGCATGTTTTCTTATCTCCTGAATGAGCATGGATTGAGAATGCATAAGTTCGATACGGTAAGAGGCCATATTTTTTTCATAATGGAAGACCATCTTTTGACGAAGTGATTCAATGCCTTGTTTCGTTTTGCAGGAAATTCCTATTGAGGAAGGATGAGCATGAAGAGCTCGATCAAGAACTTCGGTATCTGGTAGGTTGTCAATTTTATTAAACGCGAGAAGAATATCTATATCCGTAACACCCATTTCATCAAGAAGATCATTGGCGGTACGCATCTGCTCAGCATATTCAGGATGGCTAAGGTCGACTAAATGAATTAAAAGGTCGGCATCACGCACTTCGTCCAGAGTGCTCTTAAACGAGGCGACTAGATCATGAGGTAATTTGGCAATTAATCCAACGGTGTCTGATAGTATTACTGGGTAAGGAAAATTTTTCTTTATTTTTCGTACGGTTGCGTCCAAAGTAGCAAAGAGCTTATCTTCGACTAGAGTGTTGGCACCTGTTAGATAGTTCATTAATGTTGATTTACCCGCATTGGTATAACCAACCAAAGCTACTTTATAAGTTCCCTGCCTATTTTTTCTTTGAGTCTTTTTTTCCTTATCGATTTGAACGAGCTTTTTTTCCAACTTGTGGATTTCATTACGGATCATTCTCTTATCCAGTTGAATCTGTGTTTCGCCAACGTCTTTCATACCAATTCCACCACGTTGTCGAGAAAGGTGTCCCCACATCCCAGTAAGCCGAGGAAGCGAATATTTCATCCTTGCAAGCTCAACTTGCGTTTTTGCCTCTCGCGTTTGGGCGTGGTCGTTGAAAATTTCCAGAATGACCCAGGGTCGGTCCATGACTCTGCATTTTAGAGTAACTTCTAGTTCCCGGTTTTGGCGGGGTGACAGCTCCTCATCAAAAATTACTACTTCAGGTCCATGGTGTTCGACAGCGAGCCGGAGTTCCTCTACTTTTCCGCTTCCCAGAAAAGTTTTGGGGTTAATCTTGACCAAATTCTGGGTCAACGTGGCAACGGGGTCATAATTGGCAGTAGTAGCAAGGCCTTCTAACTCTTCAAGTGAAATATCAGAGGATAGGGTATCCGGCATGCTAACCCCGACCAATATGGCTTTTGGTTTTGAGGTTTGGGTATTTGTATGAATCTTATTTCCAGTTTTCATGAGTTAAGTGAATTATAACTTATATCAGGAAGTGAGAGGGATGCATTTTACAAGAATAGAAATAAATGAAAAATCAAAAGAAAGAGAAGAATTTCTAAGGCTAGTAACTCTTCTCAACTATTATTTAATCTAACCTTCCGTTTTTGAAGCTGCTTGTGTGAATGATTTATTTATAGTGTTTTGGGTGCCCAAACAAAATCGATCCATTTTAAAATGTAGAAAAGGTTATTCTAAAGAGAGCTTTCCGCTCAAGGATGTTGAGAAAAATTTTGAGCTTTCACGCAGAATATAGTCAGACAGCCAAGAATTTCTGTTCAAAAAGGCGATTCGAATTACCGAAAATATATGTTGGGTGTTAAATTATAGTAACTTGCCGCTAGAATTATGGCTAATTTAACCTAGGTCAGTATGTTTCATGAAAAAACAACAATAAATATAAGGTTACTACGGAAGCTTATAAGCTATAAAAGCGTATTATATTCAAACGGGCATAATAGTTTTATGTGGATATTAATTCTGAGGGAAAACTAACAATGAAAATTAGTATATCAGAGCATGTAGGAAAACACTGCGCATCCATTGACGATGGACAGAAGCTCTATCGTATACTTGCCCCGGAATTTCAGAAGGGCGAGTCGGTAGAGTTAGATTTTGAAGGAGTGAAGTCTATTTTAACTCCTTTCCTTCACAATTGTATCGGTAAGTTGCTGAGCGATTACCAAAAGGAAACAGTCATGGAACGACTAGTTTTATGTAACTTATCGGCAGAACATTTAAAACATTTGAACTTATATATTGACCGTAAGGATGAGGAACAATTACAAGGTGACTCAAGTAGTTCCCTAAGAGAATTATTTGAAGAAGACGAGTTGGGAGAATTAGGCCTTTGATTGAACGTGTCAAACTTTGAAGAATGGAAAGACAAAAAACTGAAAGTTTGGAGCAAAAAGCTTGTTTAATAAATTTTTTGAAAGCAAGGAAATCAAGCAACTGAAGGCCCGCGCCCAATCTATGCCTAATGACCCGGAGGTGTGCTTTAATCTGGGCACTGCCTATCAAAAATTAGGTAGGTATAAGGATGCAGTTTGTGAGTTTGAAAAAACTTTAAAATACAATCCAATGTCGGCCGAAGCTTATTATAATCTAGCCCTTATTTATGAAAATATGAATGAAGGAAAAAAAGCTACTCTACACATTCTTAAGGCAGGTAATCTTTTTAGCAATAAAAATGATCAGGTTAATAAAATGGAAGCCAGAGGATTGTTGCGGCAGTACTATCGAAAGTTTAATATTCAACCAGAAGATCTTCCTGAACCCGACTCTGATATATAAGCCGAATAGTTATTAAGATTTTTATACCCCCAACTGCCGGATGGCCTCATAGGTTGCAACGCTTACAGCATTGGCAATATTGATAGATCTTACACGCTTGTCATATTGTGGAATGTGATATGTTTGGTCTTTATGCGACTGGATGAGATCACTTGAGAGTCCTCGAGTTTCACTTCCAAAAAAAAGATAGGCTCCTGGCTGAAATGAATGCTGAAAAAGATGTTTCTCTCCTTTGGTGGAAAAAAATACTTTTTGGGCTGAAGTGGGAATGCTCTGAAAAAAAATCTCAAGACTTGGATAGACCTTAAGGTCAATGTGCTTCCAGTAATCGAGACCGGCTCGTTTCAGCCTGCTATCACTAATTTCAAACCCGAGTGGTTCGATCAGATGTAACGTGCTCGCTGTAGCAAGGCATAACCTCCCAATCGTTCCTGTATTCATAGGGATTTCTGGTTCAACTAAAACTATATTTATTTCGTGAGGCATAGGGCTCTGGAATTTTATTGTTAAGTTTAAACCTTTATAGCACAAGCAACATCAATCAATAGTTTCTTTAAATTATTTTATTATTATTCTTTTTAATGAGTGTATGCTCGGTTGAAGACCTGAGGGTCTATTGTGTTAAAAACTTTAGTATGAAGGAATATTTGGTTTAAGTATGGAGCAGTTCGAGCAATTTTTTATCTGTCCACATTGTGGTGAGAACATATCTGTTTTATTAGATTTGTCGGTAGCGAATCAAGAATACATAGAAGACTGTGAAGTCTGTTGTCATCCGATAGCAATAAGGTATGAAGTGAGCGATGATGGAAAAATTGTATTTGAAGAACACCGGGGCTAGTAGACGGCGGAGTTTTTGTCCGGTGTTTTTCTGATGTGAATGTGTATGAAAACGTTAAGATTACAGAGTGTTCCAGTGATCTTAAGTATTAGAAGGTTGCATAGTTTTTCAGGCTTTCTTCTAACCTCTGAGAATTGAGGTTTTGACCTATGAATACCATTTTATTGAGAGGGGAATCTAATCCCCAAGGTTTGTCAAACCGCCCCTCAAACATCATATAAACGCTTTGAAATAAGTATCGTTCTTTAGAGCCCTTGATATTCAAAACTCCTTTAGCTCGACAGACATCCATGCCCTCATTAAGCAGCAACATTTGTAACCAAATTTTAAAACGATCTGGATCGATATAACCTGGAAAAGAAAGCGAGACTGAAGATATATTTTTACCTGTTTCGTTATTGAGTATGTTTAGTTCTAATGCGTTCTTTAAATCAAACCCCCCAATATTTAATACTTGATTCAAACCTATTACTGCATGAGTGGTTTTACAAATTGTTGCTGTAGGGTTGATTTGGCGCATCTGTTTTTTTAACGCTTCCATTTCAGGTTCAGTGACCAAGTCAGCCTTATTCAAAACTATGACATTGGAAAAAGCAATTTGTTCCCAAGCGACTTCCTGCTCATTCAAAGTGTTCTTGATATGTTTTGCGTCAACCATGGTTATAATGCCATCGAGGTAGAGAGATTTGGAAATTTCATCCTCAATTAAAAAGGCTTGGGCAATCGGGCCTGAGCTGGCAAGTCCTGTGCTCTCAATTAAAATGTGGTCGAATTTTTTATGTTGTTCTAAAAGTCGGTTTAGAGTTTCAATCAAGTCGCCGCGAATTGAGCAACATATACAACCATTACTCATTTCAAATATATCCTGATCGGCTCCGATGACGAACTCGGAGTCTATACCAATTTCTCCAAATTCGTTTTCGATGACGGCGATCTTCTTTCCGTGATTCTGTTTTAAAACATAGTTCAGAAGTGTAGTTTTTCCTGAACCCAGAAACCCAGACAATAGGGTTACGGGAAGGCCGTTTTTTGAGGGATTCATAATATTTTTAGAAAAAGAATGTTAAGTTTTTAAACTACTAGCATAATATTGCAAAACCGTGTTCGTTACTTAAAAAGTTCAATTACGCGCTGAGAAGTTCTATGGTCACTTTCTATGGTCACTATAGTAACTTATAGAAATTCTGATTTCTGTTAATAAGTAGATTTAGCAAATCGTTGAAGTTTTGTAAGACTCATTTTAGCGATGACCCGGAAGTTTTTAATTCTATTAGTATAGGCCATGCTTTTTGCAAATTGGTTTTGCCGTGTTGAAGTCTATGTTGCTCTCATAAATTTGGTCAAGGATGCAATCACAGTCTTTTTATCTATCGGGGTGGATTGCATCTAAAAGGTTATCTGTCTTTAATCCAATCACTCAGTTTGCTGGTCATTTTTTGTTTTTTATCTAGGATAAAAAAATCTGTATCCAGAAATGGGGCGATATAGTCCTATTTTTCGTTAACGAGACCAGCTCAAAACTGAAAAATTATTCTAACAAATTACTTTGATTTATTAGTCTATTTCTAGAAATGCCTTATATTGTAAAAATTTGTGCTTTGATATTTTTATTCCCCGCCCAATTCTTTTGCTCCATTTCCTTCAAATTAGCAAGAAAAACAATTTATTGACGGATTGGTGCAATTATTGCCTTTAAGCTCCAATTTTTCATCATGTTTTCATTCTAGTAACTTATATAAAGTATTATTTTCATGTGACTTATATGTTTTTGTGCGAGTTCCTCCCTTTGGTACACCTCTTGCTTTGTTTCTTAGTAATAATTGCGTCTAATTGTAGGGGCAATGAAAAATAATTTCTTTGTAAAATTTAATGAAAACAAAGGGTTTTCTGCTCCAGATTTTCTGTGCTGGACTAACAGGGAAAGTACGCTGATTTATGAGTATTAAATACATAGGGTTGCAGAATTGGCGAGAAGATTTATCTTCCTGTAGAAAACATATAACTCTTTTGTTTTTGGTGTTTCAGGGTTGTTGGTCGATTTCAGAAATGCTTAAGTTTAGGTCCATTTATGCCGTTATGGAGTTGCGAAGGTTTATGAATTGGGATCAGGAAAATAACCAAATTTTTAACAAACTGTTGCTAGTAGGATTTTTTTCCCTTCTTTGGTGGAGTTCTATGTCATCACTATCCTACGCTCAAATTACCCCTCAAGGACGAGATCAGACGTATAAACAGGCTGCTCCAGGCCGATTTGAGGAGAGATTCAAACAAAAGAAACTACCTCAATCGCAGGTGGTCCCTGTAAAGCCAGATAACTTGAGGCCTGTTTATCCAGCTGAGATGAAGAAAGTGAAATTTCTTCTCCAAAGAATGATCATAAAAGGCTCGACAATTTATGATAAGAGAAAGTTTTCTCGGTTATTCAGAAAATATCTACACAAGAGAGTAAATCTCGAGCAGGTTTATATGATTGCTCAGGAAATAACAAATATGTATCGCGCTGATGGGTATATTCTTTCCAAGGCGGTGGTACCTCCTCAGAAAATTGAAGAGGGTGTGGTTCAAATCGATGTGATTGAGGGTTTTGTTAATCGGGTCACTATTCAAGGAAGAGTGCGCGGTCCACGAAAACTTCTCAACGAATATCGAAAAGCACTTTTAAGATCTCGGCCTTTGAAAGCCAGAGACCTAGAGAGATACTTGCTTTTGGTGGATGACTTACCGGGCGTTTCAGTGAAGTCGGTTTTAACCCCCTCAAAATTTAAACAAGGGGCCACTAACATTACGCTTATTTTTGATACCAAGGGTTATGAAGGGAGTGTTGGTGCCGACAACCGAGGTACTAAGTTTAATGGGCCGGTTCAGATTAATGCGGGAGTTTCGGCCAACTCACTCTTCAAAAACTATGAGCGTATTGGCTTACAGGGTGTGGTGACTAGTAATACGGATGAACTAAAGTTTTTTCGAGGTTTCTATGAACAGCCCATATCTTCGGAAGGTACTAAGTTGTTTTTTTCGGGATCATTTAGTGAATCCGAGCCTGGCTCCGCTCTTAAATCTTTTGAAGTGGCAGGAGAAAGTAAAACTTTCACATTAAGGCTGACGCATCCCTTCGTTCGATCCAGATCTGAAAACCTGAATGGATTCGTGGGTTATACGAACCGAGATTCAGAAACGAAGATTTTGGGAGAACTTGATTCAGAAGATCGTCTTCGTATCGTTAACTTGGGTATGTCGTATGATTTTGTTGACGCGTATCGAGGAATTAACCTTGTCAGTTTTAATTTAAGTAAGGGCTTTGATATTTTTGACTCGACGAAAACGGGAACAGCAAAACTTACGCGCCTAGCAGGTCATAGTGATTTCACCAAGGTTACTGGAGAGATGCTTCGGCTTCAACAGCTAGCGCCTTCATGGATGTTGTTGGGAGAACTTTCTTGGCAATATTCTTTTGATAAACTTTTGGCTTCCGAAGAATTTGGTGTCGGTGGGGCTAAGTTTGGTCGGGCTTATGATTCTTCTGAAATTACAGGAGATCAAGGTTTGGCTTTCAAGCTGGAACTCCAAAAAGCTTTCCAGCCAAAGAAAAAATATCTTAGAGATTTGCAGGCGTACGCCTTTTTTGATTACGGAAAGGTTTGGAGCCGCATTGAGACAACTGCAGGTTCCAAGACTCAGGATCTTGATTCCTTGGGAATCGGTATTAGGTTTAACATAACAGATATGATCTCAGGGTATATGGAATGGAACAAGCCTCTAAATCAGAAGGTGGCTTCAGAGGGCAACAAAGACGGACGAGCTTTCTTTAGTCTATCGGCAAAGTTTTAGGATTTTTATGAATGTTTTTAAATTGAACCAGAGAATATTTAGTGGCATAGCAAGCAGCTACTCATCGCCACCTGCGCTAACAGATGAGGTGGTGAAGTTTAGCTTGGCTTGTGCTCCGTTAAGGCGGGGGATTTTTAGAATTCCGAAAAAGCCGAGCAACTCTATTATTTTTCTGGTTTCATTTTTATCATATCTTATTGGGGTTTTTCCTTCCATAGTCTTTGCTCTTCCCGCTGGAGGGAAAGTTCAAGCAGGTTCGGCTACCATCATGCAGCCTTCTGCTAAACAAATAACTATTCATCAGACTACCGAAAAAGCCATCATCGACTGGCAAGCGTTTGGCGTTGGCAGCACTGAAAAGGTTAATTTTAAATTGCCTCAAGGTGGAGTCACACTGAATCGAGTTACTGGGAACGATGTGTCGCAAATTTTTGGTCAGTTGACTTCTAATGGTAATCTTTGGCTGATTAACCCTAACGGAATTCTTTTTGGTAATAGCGCACAGGTAGATGTTCATGGTTTGCTCGCGACAACTAGCAATATTTCTAATACGGATTTTTTAAGCAACAATTATAACTTCAGCATTCCTTCTAGCTTGAATTCCACAGTGATCAACCAAGGCTCTATTACAGTGGCCGAAGCTGGGTTGGTTGCTCTAGTTGCACCTGGAGTGCAGAATATGGGTATTATTAATGCGCGATTAGGGAAGGTAAGCTTGGCTTCAGGCAAAACTTTTACTGTGGATTTGTATGGTGACCAGCTCATCAATCTGGCAGTAGATAGTAAGGTGACGGGGCAGGTGACTGGAATGGATGGAGAGATTTTACCTGATCTCGTTACCAATAAAGGTAGCATTTTTGCCGATGGCGGAGTAGTTCGATTGGATGTTAATGCAGCTCAGAATATTGTGGATAGAGTGATCAATATGGATGGCATTATCCAAGCACAATCGGTATCTGAAAAAAATGGAACGATTATTCTGATGGGTGGCGATGCTGGCGCGGTCAGTGTTACGGGTACATTGAATGCCTCAGGCTACGATGAAGGGGAAACAGGAGGCAACATTCATGTCTTAGGTGATATGCTTGATTTTTCAGCCAATGGTTTTATTGATGTTTCGGGTGACCTGGGTGGCGGGACGCTTCTTTTTGGTGGCGACTATCAGGGTAAAGGCTTAGTTCCGAACGCAATGGATGTATATGTTGGGCCGAATACGCAGACATTTGCAGATGCGGTAACTAGCGGTAACGGTGGCAAGATAATTTTCTGGGCCGATCGGCGTATGCGGTTTAACGGTATTGTAAGAGGGCGAGGGGGAAAGTACTTTGGAGATGGGGGGCTGGTAGAGGTTTCTGGAAAAGAAGAGTTATATTTTGATGGCTCGGTGGATACAACTGCAACAAATGGCAAAACCGGAACCCTGCTTCTTGATCCGAAAACTATTACTGTCGCGAATGGATCAGGCAGCACGACTGCTAGTGGTGCTACAAGCTTCACCACCATTTATGAAAATACTCTAGAATCGATGTCGGCATCGACCAATGTCACCCTTCAAGCCACCGATAGTATTGTTTTGGGGAGTCTCGACCTACAACAAGTCAGTGGTAATTCGGTCACCTTCAAGGTTACGGATGGAACCATAAGTGTTACAAACGCTTCTGACACAATATCCACGAATGGTGGAAGCATTAATTTTAGTGCTACTGGAAACTTAACTCTAGGAACCCTTAACTCAAATGGTGGAGATATTTCACTGACCGGTAATGACCTTCTATTATTCGGAACGCTAAGTAGCGGTGCAGGAAATATTAGCATCACCCATGTTGACAGCGGAAAAATAGGACTCGGCGATACCTCGTGTGGTGGTGCCTGCGCTATGACCATCGATAATACTGAACTTGGTAAAATGTCGGGTAATCAACTCATTATCGGAGGTGCGTCCAACGGGGATATTTATGTAAATGATGTAACTCAGTCCTCATCCACTTTCTCAAATGGGGTTGCACTGAATGTGAATGCGCATGTATCCGGTTCGAAAGGAAGTGTTATCTTTGAAGGAACCGCATCTTCATTCTCAGCTTTAACTGCTGGTGCAATGAATGGAATAGAACTTAATTCTAACTTGACGACCACTACTGGAGCCTTGGCTCTGGACGGGGACTCCGACAGCACTTTAGATACCGAGGACTATATTACCTTTGCCAGCGGGATCACCTTGAGCAGCGCAGCGGATATCTCATTAAGTGCGGCCAACGGAGGAATGAATGCAGCAGGAGCCATAACCTTAACAACTCCATCAAGTATTACTCTGACAGGTAATATGACGGCAGCCGGAGCAGTTGCTCTGACTGCAAATTCAGGTATTAGTTTAAATAATAGTATCTCAACTTCATCCGGTGTTTTAAATATAAACGCAAACTCGTCAACCTTGTCGTTGGCGAGTGGTATTACTTTGAGTTCAGCGGGAGCCTTGACTCTTGCTGCTGGTAGCACCTCTTCATCGGGGGGCCTAAACCTTACTTCCACAGCTTCTACAATCAACGTAAATAATGCATTGGTTTCTGCAGGTGCTATTAATATGTCTGCGGCAAGTGGTCTTACTCTAAGTAACAATACATTAACTGCAGCAGGAAATATTTCTCTTGAAGCCGACTCCACTAACTCTGGTTCGGGTCAACTAAATTTGGTAAGTGGTACAACCATAACTTCTTCTGCGGGTTCCATTGCCCTAGGAGCAACCACAGGTGGAATAAGTAGCACCGGACCTCTAACATTGAATGCATCAAATGGTATTACTGTTGCGGACTCATTAACCATTGCCGGTGTGGTGAATATTGATGCAGACACGGATAACAATGGTTCCGGTGATTTCACTGTATCTACTGGTTCTTTATCTACCACCAATAACGCACTGACGGTGACAGCCAATGATCTAGTCTTGTCAGGCACTCTGGACAGTGGTACGGGTTCGACTACTATTAATGTTTCAGATGGTGGTTCCTTGGGGCTCGGGTTCAGTTCCGGTTTCGGGATGAATATCACAACCACTGAGCAAGGAAAACTGGTCGGTACTGGCGATCTCAGTCTAGTGAATGGAAACATTACCTTTTCAGCAGGCAACAGTTTGAGTCATTCTGGAAAACTGAATATCGGGCAAAGCGGGGGAACGATAACCGGACAAGGTGCTTTGACCTTATCCGCAGCAAAAGGACTGGCCATTAACAGCAGTAATCTGTCAACGGCTGGTAACTTATCCCTAGAAGGTGACTCCAACAATTCGACGGATTCTGATGACAGTATTTCCTTCGTATCGGGAGCATCGCTCACAGCATCTGCAGGTTCTATTACTCTAAATGCGACAACGGGAGGGATATCCGGTGCAGGCGCCGTGAATCTGAATGCTACAGGTGGCATCAACATCAACGATAGCTTGACATCGGAGGGAACCATGACTTTCGATGCTGACACTGATAATGACGGGTCAGGGACTTTTACCATTGCTGCTAGCAAAGCATTGACTACTGGGAGTAATGCCCTCTCCATAACGGCCGGAGACTTGGACTTTAACGGCACCCTAAATAGTGGAACAGCAGGTACTACAATTTTTAATTCTTTATCAGGAGCAACTATAGGATTAGGAACGACGGGTAACATGACTTTGTCTAGCACAGAACTTGGAAATATCACTGCTGGTAGTCTTACGATCGGCGGTGGAACAAATGGAAATATTGTTGTTTCGGGAGTAGCATCCAACAATAGCGATCAGTTTGGAATACTCAATTTAAACGCTACGGCTTCGAACTCTTCAGTAACTTTTGGAACTGCAGACTCCAGTTTTCAGGGTTTAGTGGTTAACGCAGAAAATGGCATCACACTTTCTTCAAATCTGACTACAAATGGAACAACCAATCTCATTTCTGATTCGGATGGTGACGGCGCGGGCAATTTTTCAATCTCCAGCGGTAAAACTCTCACCACTAATAACAATGCATTGACTATTACTTCTAATAGTATGTCTTTCAACTCCACCGGAAGAATCACCTCCGGCACAGCGACTACAACTCTGAAAGTTTCTGATAGTGGCACAATTGGACTTGGTAATACCGCGGGTAATTTTTCTCTAACAAATTCTGACCTGGCTTTGATCACTTCAGGAAGTCTCATCATCGGTGGTGCAACCAATGGTACGATTACAGTAGATGGAGTAACTTCTACGTCTAAACCACTGACGTTGATCGCTACTGCCAGCGGAAAAGCGGTGAACTTCGCATCTACAGCGTCTTCATTTAATGACTTGACTCTTGATGCAGGAACGGGAGGAGTGGACTTTGGAGTGAACGTGTCTGCAAACGGAAACTTGAGCGTTACTTCAGGAGGGAATATTACTGATATCGGAACCTTGACAATATCAGGGGCATCCAGTTTCACCACCGATGTTGCCAATCAGGTGATAACTCTGGACAACACATCTAATAGCTTCACCGGGGTGTTGACTTTGAACACTTCAGGGAACTCGGGCAACGCTACGCTGGTGAGTGATAACGCAGTGACTCTTTCCACTTCTAACGTTGGCGGAAATATAGCGGTCACGGTGGGCGGAAATAACTCCTTAAATGTGACCGGTGCTGGCTCGGCCGGCGGTTCTATTAGCCTCCTTGCAGACGATGATATGATTTTTACCGCTGCGGGTGATTTGACAACAACAACCGGGAAAATTACCATTAACGCTGACAACGACCTTGATAAAAATAGTTCTGGCGGAGCCTTGACTATGGCAAATGGAACGGTATTTAACGCTGGTTCTGGAGCTCTGGCTCTCTCGGCTGATGAAGACATCACTCTTGGTCTGATTCAGACCGATAGTGCTTCGGACACGGCTTTGACGCTGACCTCAACTAGCGGTGGAGTCGTCGATGGCGATATTGCATTGCCGCCAAACTCAACTAGAATTGGGGGCGATACTAGCGCATGGCTGGATATTGATGCGGCAAATGGCAGACTAGTAGCCGACTTAGTAACCGGTTTTGGTAAAGATAACGCTATTGAGACGAAAGTTAAATCTCTAGATATAGACAATTCTACAGCGGGAAAGGTCAATATTTTTGAGTTTGATAATCTAGATATTTTAAAAATTAATAATGCTGGAGAGAGCGCTCAGGTTTCATTTGAAGGCTTGATAACAGGAACAACAAATTGTGTGGCTGACGGAACGTGTTTTTTCATTAGTCGTGATATGACAGAAAAACTCATATCTGGCACAGGAAAAACTCTTAGTCAGCTTGCTGACGGCACCACTCAGCAGCTTAAATTTAATAACTTCGAATTTGATGGTCAAAATCTTTACGAGAAGACACCGGCAGACCATGTTTCCAGTTCATCAAATGGACCGTTCACAGCAGATCTTTTCAGTGAAAAGTTTGAGCTGGTTGAGTTGGCTGCGGGAACTGAAGCAAAATTTGATAGCATGGAAGTGAGCAAGTCTTTTTGGGGAGGCCCAAAACAAACGACCTTAGAAGTGGCTGAATCGAAGGCCTCAGATAAAAAGATCCGCTCCAGACAGAGAACCGCAAAGAGGAAGAAACGGGCCGCGCAGAAACTAGACGATACGGCTTTTATCACTAACAGAAAAATACCGAAACCTCGAATCCAGTCGAGTGAATCGGGTTATCTCGGGGTTACCTCTCCCGCTCGACGTGGAGTCGGAGAGCTATAACTCTATTTAATTAAAGTAGGCTTAGAAGTATGTTACCTATTGCTAGCAACAGTATTTACTGTTTGATGGGCTAAGGCTATATTTCGACTGGACGTAGGCAGGTTTTAATATATTCAGCATCGATAACTCTCAGCTTACCGTGCTGAGGGTCTTCGACATACTTATTGTAGATACTGTCAAACTCGCTTCCAGTGTCAGGAACACCTTTTAATTCGAGTAGTCGGGTGTCAACAGGGTCTCGTCTTAGAAGCTTTAAAGTAGCCTGGTCAAGCTTAAATGGATGTTCCAGCTTTTCCAGAGCGACTAGAGGTTCTATGCCTTCTGACATGATGTCCTTGATTTCTTCTTCTAATAAATTTTTTCTTTCCTGGTGACGGGCATGAGGGTAATCGGCTTGTGAAAAGATCATAAAGTCCAGATCAGGCCAATAATTATTAATGAAGTCATCGAAGTTCACTTCGACTGCATTACTCAAATGAATATCGCGGGAATTACCCGGATCGTTCTGAATTAGATCATTATAAACTTGAATAATGTTGTGAACAGAATCATAGAGCACAGACCAGTGGTAGGCGTTGATCTTTTCGTTGGTACCAAAGGAATCCATTGCTTTAACGAGAACGACTAGCGCAAAATGCATCTCCTCCATTTTTAAGAAAGCGGATGACCAAGGAAACCGACTTTTGTACCATTGGTTGACATCAGTAGGGTATTCACGCCGAGAAGAATCTTCGGGGGGGCGGTAACCGTTTTCGATAAAATCTAAAATGTCATCGAGTTCTTTGTAGGCTAGATCCAGTCCAGCCCTTACCACTGTGTATGGGAATAACTTACGTTGATATTCCATATACTGTTTCAACTCGGGCAGTTTGTCTTCCAGTTCGTGTTTGTGGTCTCTTTTGCCTATATCTTTAGCGAAGATCAACATAATCTAATCTTTCATATAATTCTGTATTGTTTATTTCCCGGAATCAAAGCGTTGAGTAAACATTTTTAAGATGTCCATTTTTTCTTGATCGCTCATATCCTCGATCATTTTTCGGGCCTCCGCCATTTGCTCTGAAGTCATTTTACCCATAGCATCCTTGGCAGCATTCTGAAACCCTTTCATGTTTGTTGCTCCCTTAACCCAAGAAAACTCATCCAATGGTTTTCCATCCGGTACTTTTAGGTCAATTTTCTCCCGAGACCGGAACTCCACATGGTTCCCAACGATCTTCCCAAAAATCTTTTCACCCTGAAGCTTGTCCAATACATCTGTCAGTGATGACCCGTGATTTTTACAGGCATCATAAACGGGCTTGAAGGGTAACCGAACAATTTTTTCAGGGAACCCATTCTTGCGAATGGAATGCTTGATACTTTCTTCAGCAGGATTAGTTTCAGCTTTGCTCATAGGAAATTTCGTAACGTCTCAAGATTGGATATATTTGGGAGTATAGTCTCATCCACAGAAATGCCAAATACTGTATTGCCTAAAAATTAACTTCTGTGGTACGAGCCACAAAAAAAGCTGATGATTTTAAAAAGAGTGTTTCTCTGCGCCTTGCACTGGCCCAAGTTAATGGGCTGGTGGGCGGATTCAAAGCAAATGCTGAAAAGGTAAAATCGGTCTGTGCTAAAGTCCGCAAAATGGGTGCCGATGTGGTGCTGTTTCCTGAATTGATGGTCACCGGCTATCCGCCAGAAGATTTATTGCTGAAAGAAAAATTTATTGAAGATTGCCAAAAAACGTTAAAAAAAATCGCTTCCACGACACATGGCCTGACAGCCGTGGTGGGGTATGCTGAAAAGGAGGCAGGAAAACTTTATAATTCTGCCGCTTTAATTTGTGATGGAAAACATTTAGCAACCGCCCGCAAAATGCTCCTTCCGAATTATGGTGTGTTCGATGAGAAACGTTACTTTACTGAAGGGGAAGAACCTCTCCGTTTTTCATTGAAAGGAGCACAAATTGGACTTACCATTTGCGAAGATATTTGGGAAGAGTCGGGACCGGGAAAATCATTAAGCAAACATATAGACCTCCTCATTAACATCTCTTCGTCGCCTTATCATAAGGGGAAAGCACAGGTCCGCAGGCAGATGATTATTAAGCGCGCTAAGGCTTATAAATGCCCGATTGCCTATGTCAATCTCGTCGGAGGTCAAGACGAGTTGGTGTTCGACGGTAACAGCTTGGTGGTAGGTAGTGATGGAGGAATCATCGCCCAAGCGAACTCCTTTGAAGAAGAAGTCCTTTTTTTTGATATTACTTTGTCATCAAAAAATTCCAAAGCAAAAGCTAGAGGGATTCGTAGTGTCAAGGCTCCTGCCTCTCTGTCGAAAATAATCAAACTAAAGGAATTGCCCGCTCATTCATACATTGAAAAGTCGGAAGAGGAAGAAGTCTATTCAGCTTTAGTTTTGGGCACCCGCGACTACATTCGTAAAAATGGATTCTCCAAGGTGATACTCGGGTTAAGCGGAGGTGTTGATTCATCTCTGACTGCTGCTATAGCTGTCGACGCATTAGGTGCGGCTAATGTGGTGGGTGTATTGATGCCGTCTCCGCATTCTTCAACTGGCAGTATTAATGACTCGCTGGAGTTGGCGAAAAATTTAAAAATAAAAACTTTCACCTTTCCCATCGTCTCAGCCATGAAGGCCTACGAATATATTCTTCAAGAAACATTCAAAGATACAGAACCGGGTCTAGCAGAAGAAAACCTGCAAGCCCGCATTCGAGGCAACTTGTTAATGGCGCTTTCTAATAAATTTGGTTGGATGGTGTTGACCACGGGCAACAAGAGTGAGTTTAGCATGGGTTACTGTACTCTTTATGGCGATATGGCAGGTGGCTTTGCTGTGATTAAAGACGTGCCCAAAGTTTTGGTTTACAAACTTTCAAACTGGCTAAACAGCGATAAAATAATTATCCCTGAAAATGTTCTAAACAAAGAGCCGTCTGCAGAACTACGACCAGACCAAAAAGATACTGATTCGCTACCACCTTATGAACTGCTCGACCCCGTACTTTTGTGTTATATCGAGGAAGACGCGTCCCTAGAAGAGATCAAAGTTGCGGGTTTATCAAAAGCCGAAACCCAGCGTATCGCGCGACTGGTCGACCTGAGCGAATATAAACGTCGCCAAGGTCCACCAGGCATAAAGATCACCCCAAAAGCCTTTGGCAAAGATAGGCGGCTACCGATAACAAACCGTTTCAAACCCTAGATCGTTAGTCATCGTTTTGAGATTGGAGTGGGGAGATTATTCAGGTTTTAAATGGGTTTGTTGGGCTTACAAAGAGGATTAAAATACCCTTCTTTCTTTTAGATATTTTTAATTTAGTTTCTGGATAAACCTCTTTAAAGCATGAAGTTAATGTTGGAGGATATTATAAGTGGGTGATAAGATCGGGTAAATTTTTTAAATAAAAAATAATCTCAATATTTTTTGAGGGGAGAATAGTCATGAAAAAGATTGGTGTGGTGCTCTCAGGATGCGGAGTATTTGACGGAGCAGAGATTCATGAATCAGTCATAACTCTTTTAGCCATAGACCGAGCCGGTGCCAAGGCAGTGTGCATGGCCCCTAATGTTGATCAGATGCATGTGGTCAACCATTTAACTGGTGAAGAGTCTGTAGGCGAAAAACGAAATGTTCTTGTTGAAGCTGCACGCATAGCCCGTGGTGAGATTAAAGATATCTCCACGGTTAAAGCTGAGGAACTTGACGCATTGGTACTTCCCGGCGGATTTGGTGCGGCAAAGAATCTTTCCAACTTCGCGATCAAAGGCGAAAACTGTGATGTCCACCCAGAAGTCTTCAGACTGGTGAAAGAGTTTGCCGCTAAAAAGAAACCACAGGCGGCTTTATGCATTGCACCCGCCATGATGGCGAAGATTTATGAAGATGCATCCAACAAACCTACATTGACCATTGGCAATGACAAGGATTGTAGTAGTAAGATGGAAACGATGGGTAGCATACATCAGGCTTGTTCAGTGCAGGACTTTATCTGCGACGAAAAAAATAATATCGTCTCCACTCCGGCCTATATGTTGGGCCAGAGCATCTCAGAAGTGGCCGGAGGCATTGAAAAAACTATCAATCAGTTGATTAAAATGACCAGCTAATGTTCTCTGGGAGCGTGACAAAATAAGTGGCATTCGCTCCCACAGTCAGAAAGGCTGGAATCAGCAAGAGCCTTTTAAGACGAAGAATAGGGTTGTTAGCCTAACCTTTTATATTAATAGGCCTGCAGGCCTCTCGGCTCAAGAATATAGGCCATTTTCCCGTAAAGAAAGGTAGGACCTTATATATAATGTAAAGAATCAGTTTTTTAACCCAGTGAGGCTATGAGCGAAAAAACTTTATTAGTCACTGGCGGTGCGGGTTTTATTGGTAGTAACTTTATCAATTTTATCCATAAACGCTACCCAAACTACAAAATCCTTTTGCTGGATGCTTTGACCTATGCGGGCAACCTCGACAATATAGATTCGAGTCTCAAGTCCAACGGAAACTTTCAATTTCACCACGGGAACATCACGCACCCTGATATTGTCAACAAATTGGTTTCGGAGGCTAATATTGTGGTGCATTTCGCGGCGGAGTCACATGTGACTCGCTCGATTTATGATAACGCTATTTTCTTTGAGACCGATGTCATTGGCACGCAGGTGGT
>ERZ1049444.1331-NODE-1331-length-18883-cov-5.575844_pt1 | contig 18883 bp, 12 predicted proteins | sample MGYA00383101_ERZ1049444 | MGnify/ENA primary metagenome ERZ1049444 (study PRJEB29581, sample SAMEA5548371) | metagenome | biome: marine; feature: coastal; material: water | depth 50 m | study: Short-term variability in the microbial, nano- and picoplankton...
ACATATGCGTTTTGTTGAGGACTACGATCCATCCTTACCAGAAGCGTCTTGCGACCCTGATCAGTTACAACAAGTGGTATTAAACCTCATCAAAAACGCGTGTGAGGCAAGCAAAGGGCAGGCAGGTGAGATTAGACTGCGCACCTTTTACGAACAATCCCTGAGACTTAGACGCGAAGACGGAAGCGGCAATGCCCTTCCTTTGCAAATAGAAATTCAAGACGATGGACCCGGATTACCAAACGACATCGAAAGCGATGTTTTTGAACCGTTCGTGTCCGGCAAAGAAAATGGAACCGGCCTTGGCCTCGCCTTAGTCAGTAAGATCATTGCAGATCATGACGGCTGGGTCGGTGTAGACTCCGTTCCTGGCAAAACGGTGTTTCGAATTTCTCTGCCAATCGCCCCGACTGAAAAAGGAAATTGAGCAATGGACGGTACAATTCTAGTCGCGGACGATGATCGCACGATCCGAACCGTTTTGACGCAGGCCCTGACGCGGGCAGGGTGCAAGGTTCATGCAACGTCATCGTTGACCACTCTTTTGAGATGGGTGAGCGAGGGGCGAGGAGATGTTGTTGTGTCCGACGTCATTATGCCAGACGGCAATGGTCTGGAAATGCTGCCGCATATCCATGAAGTGCGACCCGAGTTGCCGGTTATAATCATTTCGGCGCAAAATACGATTATGACTGCAATCCAAGCTGCAGAAGCCGACGCGTTTGATTACCTGCCAAAGCCATTTGATTTGCCCGACTTGATGCACAAAGTTTCAAAGGCCCTACAATCGCAATCTGTGAAGCGGACGAATTCAGATAACACCGAGCAAGCAAGCCCAGACGAACTGCCTTTGGTTGGCAAAACTCCAGTCATGCAAAACCTATATCGAACGATAGCCAATGTGGTGAACACTGATCTTCCAGTATTGATCTCTGGCGAAAGTGGCACAGGAAAGTCCTTAATTGCGTTTACCACTCACAACCTGTCTGACCGTCGCGGCTTTCCATTCGTTTCAGTGACACCTCAGGATATGGAAACGATCGACGGGCCTGCCAAAATCCTTGCACGTGCCAAGGGCGGCACAATTTTTTTCGAAGAGATTGGGGATTTATCCAACGAGGCACAAGGCCGTGTCGTCCGCATGTTTGACGGTTTCAACGATTTCACGCCGCGCTTTATGGCCACCAGTCAACGCGATTTGGGGAAAGCAATGGCAGAGGGCCGTTTTCGTGAGGACCTATTCTATCGATTAAGCGGCGTCTCAATCTCAATCCCTAGTTTGCGTGAACGGGTAGAGGACATTCCACTTCTGGTCGAGTTTTTCTTGTCCAAAAACAACATCGACGGGCTGAACCACCATGATGTCTCAGATGATGCTATGGCCGTTTTGAGAAAGTACTCTTGGCCCGGCAACGTCCGTCAGTTGGAAAACTTTATTCTAAGGCTGTCCTCGACGGCCAAAGAACCAATGATATCGAGGGCAGAAGTCGAAAACATTCTGTCCAACCAACCGTCAATTCGTCACCAGATTGACGGGGGCGATCAGACGAGGTTGCAGGATTCAGTTCGCAAACACCTGCAACGATATTTCGATCTTCATGGTGGCGAACTTCCTCCACCAGATCTTTATCAGCGTATTCTTGCCGAACTTGAAATCCCATTGATCGAGATTGCTTTGGACGCAACTGCAGGAAACCAAGCAAAATGTGCGATTTTGTTGGGGATCAACAGGAATACTCTTAGGAAAAAGATAACTGACCTAGGGATAGAGGTGACAAGACGCCGAAAGCTGATGTAATTAGGCAACAACACCGTGATCGCATTGCAACGCTTCACGGCACGTTTATGAGAATTACAACGCGAGGCGGCCCTTGGCTCAAGCCAGTTCTGCGACAGGAAATAAAGGCCTAAGAGATCAGGCTATGCGTCTGCGCTTGCGCAAACGTCTCGGTACAATTGCGACGTTCATTATTGCAGTTGCCGGTCCCTTTCTTGCGCTTGCGACCTTTTTGGCGTTCGGACCTTTAGATCAAGACGGTTCATCCAAACTTCTGCGTGGCGTACTACTGGCTGACGTTGTGTATGTCCTATTGGTCGCTGCGTTGGTTCTACAACGTGTTGTTTCGCTGATTTCTGCCAGACGGTCTCCATCAGCCGGCTCGAAGCTTCAAGTAAGACTTACGCGATTTTTCGCAGCGTTGGCATTGATACCGACCGTTACCGTCGCTGTGTTTGCCGTCATTACTGTAAACTTTGGCCTAGAGGGGTGGTTCTCGGATCGCGTTGGAAACGTCTTAAGCTCATCCTTGTCGGCCGCAGAAGCATATGAAGAAGAGCATCGCAAAGACCTTGAACTGGACGCGCTTTCACTTGCCCGTTTTATCAACGCATCACGTGAGATTACGCCGTTCATGTCAGACGGAGATACCCGAGAGGTCCTGACCCAAGGCCAATCGCAAATCCAACGCGGACTACGCGAAGCCTTCGTGATCGACGGGCAGGGCGATATTCGAGCGCGCGGCGTAAGGTCTTATCTGTTCGACTTTGAACAACCCCGTCAGGAGCAAATTGAACAAGCCCACGAGACGGGCATTCTGATCATCGAAGACTGGATCAACAACGAGTTTAGGGCGTTGGTTCCGCTAAACGCCTTCGTGGACCGCTATTTATACGTCAGTCGCATCGTCGACGGGGATATCCTTAGCCTTTTGGACGATACAAAGGAAACGGTGTCACTTTACCAGCAGCTTGAAACTGATCGCGGGCAATTGCTATTTGAGTTTGGCCTTATTTATTTGGGCTTCGCTCTAATACTTATTTTGGCCTCGATATGGGCTGGCCTTTGGTTTGCTGAACAACTGGCCCGACCTGTCGGCAGATTGGCGGGCGTCGTTCAACGTGTTGGGGAAGGCGACTTAGATGTGCGCGTGCCTGAAGAAAAAAGTGACGACGAGATTTCTATGCTCGGTCGATATTTCAACACAATGATCGTCGACCTGAAAGCACAACGAACTCAACTGATTGAAAACGCAGACCAAATCGAAACAAGACGGCGCTTGTTTGATTCAGTTCTTAGCTCTGTGACGTCGGGTGTTGTAGGGCTCGATTCAGCTGGTGCCGTGGACTTCGTCAATCGCTCTGCTGAGCGTTTGTTGGACATCCAAGGCGCGCAGGATCATGCGCAAATATCACTGACGGTACCAGAATTTGGACCAATGTTTGATGAATTGCGAACAACCGGAAAGCCCGTGGTCCAAGGCGAAATCAGAATTACGCGCAATGGTAAACTTGAAAGCCTTTTGGTGCGTATGGCGCGGCGCCTGAACGACGAAAATGGGCTTGAAGGCTATGTGATCGCGTTTGATGACGTGACCGATCTTGTGTCGGCGCAAAGAATGGCAGCTTGGGGTGATGTCGCCCGCCGCATTGCCCACGAGATTAAGAACCCACTGACTCCTATTCAACTCTCTGCTGAACGCATTAAACGCAAATTCGGTAAGAAACTGGGCGATGAAGAGGACGACCTTGGACAATACACTGAGGTAATCGTGCGCCAAACTAATGACTTGCGGCGCATTGTTGATGAGTTTTCAAAGTTTGCCAGGATGCCTGAACCGGACAAACGAGAAACATCTCTCAGCAAAATCATCGAAGGCAGTATCGTTCTTTTGAAGTCACAAAAGACTGACATTATCTTTGACGTTTCGCTGCCGGAAGCACCAGTTATGGCAGACGTTGATCAAACCATGATCACCCAAGTCTTCACAAACCTACTAAAGAACGCCGCGGAATCCATTGAAAAGAAATCCGAGAGTGCCGATTTCAAGGGCGAGATCCGTGTATCTATGGACGTTGAGGGCACAACGGCCGAAATCTCGATTGCTGACAATGGCAATGGCCTACCTGAGGATCGCAGCAAACTGTTTGAGCCTTACTATACGACGCGATCCGAAGGGACGGGCCTAGGCCTGCCCATCGTAAAGAAAATTGTCGAGGATCATGCCGGAACACTGAGGCTCGATACCGCTGAACTATTTGAAAATAATGAACATTGTGGAGCGATCGCTTTGATTTCTCTTCCACTCAAAGAAACCCAATAAACCTTCGGAACTGTAGATAATGAACGATATTCTGGTTGTTGACGATGAAAAAGACATTCGCCACTTGGTTGGTGATATTCTTCAAGATGAAGGATATGAAACCCGGCTTGCAGGAAACTCGGATGAGTGCCTGCATGCTATTGAGCAAAAAGCGCCATCGCTTCTTATTCTCGATATTTGGCTGAAAGACAGCAAGATGGATGGCATCGACATCCTCAAGCACGTCAAGCAAAACCATCCTGAAGTCCCCGTGGTGATCATCTCGGGACATGGCAACATTGAGATTGCGGTAGCAGCTATCAAACAGGGCGCTTATGATTTTATCGAAAAGCCATTCAATATAGATCAGTTGTTGGTCGTTATCCGCCGCGCGATGGAAACCAGCAAACTTCGTCACGAAAATGTTGCGTTGAAGCGGAAAGATGGTGGGCCTAGCCAAATGCTGGGTGACAGTCCTTCGTTCAAGTTGTTGAAATCACAGCTTGAAAAAGTGACGCGTTCCAATGGCCGTGTGATGTTGTTTGGCGGATCAGGAGCCGGCAAAGAAGTCGCTGCACGGTATATTCACTTGAATTCTGATCGGGCGGGATCGCCGTTCGTTCTGGTAAATTGCGCGTCAGTCGAGCCAGACCGATTTGAGGAAATCTTGTTTGGAACGGATGCACAAGGCGCCCCAGAACTTGGATTGCTCGAGCAGGCAAGTGGCGGCATCGTCTTCTTTGATGAAATTGCGGATATGCCGCTTGGTGCCCAATCCAAAATCCTACGGGTTCTCGTCGACCAAACCTTTACCCGTGTTGGTGGCACCAAAAAGGTCGAAGTTGATTTGCGCGTCATCAGTGCCACAAGTCGCGATCTTGAAACTATGGTGGAAGGTGGATTGTTCCGTCAAGAACTGTACCACCGACTGAACGTCGTACCAATTTCCGTACCCTCGCTTGAAGAAAGACGTGAAGACATTCAACTACTTGCGGACCATTTCATTGATGAATTCAACCAACAACAGGGCATGGTCAAACGCGATTTGTCCGAGGATGCGATCGCACTGTTACAAACCCGCAATTGGCCTGGGAACGTTCGGGAGCTGCGTAACCTAATCGAAAGGGTGTTGATCCTATCCGATAGCAGCGGCCCGATTGACGCGGCTGACTTCTCGGGAACTGAGCCTGTTAAAGCAAGCGACGATCGTGTGGTGTTATCCGGAAACGTCGCTACTTTACCGCTTAGGGAGGCCCGAGAATCTTTTGAGCGTGAGTATCTGCTCACTCAAATCAACCGATTTGGAGGCAACATTAGCCGGACAGCGCAGTTTGTCGGCATGGAGCGTTCGGCCCTTCATCGTAAACTTAAGTCCTTGAATGTTGTGAACGCAGGAAAAAAATCCGCAATTAGCGATGGCGACAATTGAATTGACCCGACGATCAGGTTCTGACAAGCCTTACAGTCACAAATTGCAGGATCGACTGTCATGAAAGTCATCATTTGCGGCGCAGGGCAGGTGGGTTGGCAAATTGCCCGCCACCTATCGGGTGAAAAGAACGATGTAACCATCGTTGATAACAACCCAGACTTGGTCCGTCGCGCCACTGATACCTTGGACGTGCAAGGCATCGCTGGGTTTGCATCCTATCCAGACGTGCTTGATCGCGCTGGTGCGCGTGATGCTGATATGGTGATTGCAGCCACGCATTCTGACGAAGTTAATATGGTAACGTGTCAGGTCGCTCACTCGGTTTTTGCTGTACCTCGCAAGATCGCTCGATTGCGGTCGCAGAGCTATTTGGACGCCATCTATTCAGATCTCTACCGCCGCGACCACATGCCGATTGATGTGGTTATTTCGCCCGAGCGCGAGGTTGCGGAAGCGGCTTTGCAGCGCCTTGCGTATCCCGCAGCATTCGACACTGAATCTTTCTTGGATGACAAAGCTCGGTTGATCGGATTGCTAATCGACGAAGACTGTCCCGTTGTGAATACGCCTCTGCGCCAGCTCACCGATCTATTCTCGACGCTACGTGCATTTGTCGTCGGTATTCGCAGAGAAGGCACTTTGTTTGCGCCAGAGCCTGGGGATCAGGTTTTCGTTGGGGATGAGTGCTATTTTCTTGCAACGAACGAAGACGTCGACCGGACACTTGAGATCTTTGGCAAAGAGAGAAGAAAACAGGACCGTGTCCTAGTAATCGGCGGTGGCAACGTTGGTTTGGCTGTTGCCGAAGCTCTAGAAAAACGTGCTGATCGTATTCGGGCCAAAGTGATCGAGAAGGATCGTAAATCGGCGGAAATCGCGGCAGACATTCTGGAACGAACAATTGTCCTACACGGTGACGGTTTGGACCCTGCATTGCTGGGCGAAGCGAATGTTGATCGTTTGAGCGCCATTTTGGCCGTCACTGACGACGACAAAACGAACATGCTTGCGTCCGTCAGGGCCAAGGCAATGGGATGCACTATGGCAATCTCGCTGGTCAATGATGCATCACTCGCGCCACTGATGGCACCGTTGGGCATTGATGCATTCATCAATCCGCGTGCAACAACAGTCTCGTCAATTCTGCGCCACATCCGGCACGGACGGGTGCGTGGTGTCTATTCGATAGGTGATGCCGAGGCCGAAATTATTGAGGCTCAGGTGCTGTCAACATCGCCTATGGCAGGTCAAAACCTAAGGGACATTGATTTCCCCGAGGGCGTTTTAGTCGGCTTGGTACAAAAACCAAATGGCGCGATTGAACGACCAAAGGGTGGAACACGGATCGAGGTCGATGACGTTCTGGTCATGTTCAGTCTTTCCGCCGATGTCGCAGAAGTGGAGCGTTTGCTTCAGGTTTCTATAGATTTCTTCTGAGTTAGCGTCGTGAACCTGTCGAAATATCCCATTTTCTTGGTTCTGATGATTCAGACCGGTTTGGCGATGCTTCTTCCTGCGTTTCATGCATTTTCCATGGAATCTCACTCCGAAGCGAGAAGCTTTCTCTACGCGGGAATTCTGCTGATCTTGGTTTCAATTTTCATTGGAATCGCCGTCCGAAAAATTGAAACACCCGAGATATCTCAACGAAATCAGCTCCTTATATTGCTGGGCTCATTCGTCCTTTTACCCGTTTTCATGGCTGTTCCATTTCATGACGCCGTTCAGAAGATTACATATTTGGAAGCCTATTTTGAAATGGCGTCCAGCTTTACAACTACGGGCGCTTCACTCTTTTCAAACCCGATTGAATACACCATCAGCCAACATCTATGGAGAGCCGAGGTAGCTTGGTTAGGGGGATATGTCATCCTTGTTGCTGCGGTCGCGATTTTGGCCCCCATGCATCTTGGAGGATACGAGGTCATCGGGGCATCTGGTGAATTGGGCCATCAAGGACGTTTGGCAGAGTCCGCAGTACGCGAAGGTGCCAGCGGTCGCATTGGTCGCTGGTCAGGCAGAATATTCCCTGTATACGCGGGCGTTACCGGCTTGCTTTGGTTCGGTCTAGTAATGACGGGACAAGAGGTATCTGTTGCGTTGATCCACGCAATGTCTGTGCTGTCGACGTCCGGTATTTCTCCAGTGGGTGGCTTTGACGGTGGACAGTTCAATTTTTTCACAGAGGCCCTTGTGTGTTTGTTTGCGCTGGCAGGTCTATCAAGATTGACGCTATTGCCAGACAGCAAACAAGGCATGGGGTTGCTGAAAGACAAAGAGATTCGCCTAGGAATGGCGATCGCGATTATCGTTCCCCTGTTGCTGCTTCTACGCCATTGGGCTGCCGAAATCGAATATGGTGGCACCGAAACCATATTGACCTCACTGAAGGCTTTTTGGGGTGGGTTATTCACTTCCGTCTCATTCCTGACCACCACAGGCTTCGTTTCTGCCGAGTGGGGCGAGATCGCGCTTTGGTCAGGCCTTGGATCGCCGGGTATTCTATTGGCTGGCTTGGCCGTAGTCGGCGGGGGTGTCGCAACCACGGCGGGCGGTGTCAAACTGCTGCGGGTTTACGCATTGTTTGGCCAAGGAAAACGCGAAATGGATAAGTTGGTGTACCCAAGCTCAATTGGCTACAGCGGTTCGCGGTCCCAACGGATTGCGCGCGAGGGGACCCGTATAGCGTGGGTTTTCTTCATGCTTTATGCGCTTTCTATAGCTGGCGTAATGACGGCACTGTCTTTTCTGGGCGTCAATTTTGAGCAAGCGGCTATTCTTGCGATCTCAGCGCTTTCAACTACGGGTCCTTTGGCCGAGGTCGCTATGTCCGAGCCGTTTTCTTATGGAATGTTACCACCCGCAGCTCAGCTAATTTTAGTGGCTACCATGATTGTTGGTAGGCTCGAAGCATTGGCGATAATTGCTCTCTTCAACCGCGATTTTTGGCGTAGTTGAGGGGACGGATGTCACAGCCCAATGTCAGAATGTGTTTTGGGGCTGGTAGTTTTGGTAAACGCACTTCATAATTGCGGCAGACTGACAGAAGAATAGTCGATAAAAGAAAGAAAAAAGGCGATTTCAATGGCTTCTGATAAGCAAAATCTTCAAGACGCATTTCTAAATCACGTCCGGAAGACCAAAACACCGGTGACCATATTTCTAATTAACGGTGTTAAACTGCAGGGCGTTATCACTTGGTTTGATAACTTTTGCGTTCTTCTTCGCCGCGATGGTCAGTCCCAGTTGGTTTACAAGCACGCAATCTCAACGATTATGCCTGCACAGCCAATTAGCCTTTATGAAGGTGAAGATTCTCAGTGAATGAGCACGACAAGGGCGTAACGCGCGCATTTGTTCTTCATCCGGACATTTTAAACGATCGACAGCGACGCGATCCGTCAGCTGGTTTGGACGAAGCCGTGGCTTTGGCAGAAGCTTTGCCCGAGCTTGAAGTTTGCGGTGCCCAAGTTGTGCGCGTACGAAAGCCCGAGCCCGGCCAATTGTTTGGGTCGGGCAAGGTACAAGAATTAGGTGAAATCCTTCACGATCAAGAAGTTGATCTCGTTCTAATTGACGGACCCGTTTCCCCTGTTCAACAACGAAACCTTGAAAAGGCGTGGAAAGTTAAACTGCTTGATCGGACAGGTTTGATCCTTGAAATATTCTCGGATCGGGCAAGAACACGCGAAGGTGTTCTGCAGGTCGAAATGGCGGCGCTCAGCTATCAACGTACCCGACTTGTGCGTGCATGGACCCACCTCGAGCGCCAGCGTGGCGGTCTTGGTTTCGTGGGCGGTCCAGGAGAAACCCAGATCGAAGCTGATCGACGCGCCATTGACGAACAGCTCGTTCGTCTGAAGCGCCAGCTTGAGAAAGTCGTGAAAACACGAGAATTGCACAGAAGCGCGCGCGCGAAAATTCCTTATCCGATCGTCGCTTTGGTTGGATATACGAATGCCGGAAAATCCACGTTATTCAATCGCTTAACGGGCGCTGATGTGATGGTAAAGGACATGCTATTCGCCACGCTTGACCCAACAATGCGTGGTGTGAAACTGCCCGAGGGTCCGGAAATCATAATGTCTGACACGGTTGGGTTTATATCTGACTTGCCTACACAATTGGTCGCTTCTTTCCGTGCGACCTTGGAAGAGGTTTTGGCAGCTGATTTGATCCTTCACGTCCGTGACATCAGCCACGAAAACAGTGCCGAGCAAGCTCAGGACGTGAATGAAATTCTAACCAGCCTTGGTGTCGAAGACGACCGGCCAATGTTCGAAGTCTGGAACAAAATCGACCTGCTTGAAGGCGACCAACGTAACCAAATTGATCTTTTATCTCAGTCTTCTGAGGATATTCAGGCAGTGTCTTCTATCACTGGTGAAGGGCTAGATGCCCTATTAGAAGAAATCACCCAGCGATTGGATGGAAAGAAGAGCGTCGTCGAATTGGTTCTTCCCTATAGTGAAGGCCGCAAACGGGCTTGGTTGTTTGAACAGGAAATCGTCGAAAATGAAGAGCACGTCGATGAAGGTGCCAAATTGACGGTCCGCTGGACACCTAAGCAGGAAAAGCGGTTTCGCGACCTTTGACTAGCGCGATTGCAGAATAGTCACCCCAGTCGCTGCAGCGCCCGCCAATTCTGGATCAAGCGTCATGGGTACATATTCACCTCTGCGCCAGAGCTCTCCTAAATCATCATAATGACGTGACAGGGGGTGCCCTGATTGCCCCGTTGAGATGATGAAGACAGAGCTGTCTGGATCTGCAAAATCATAGACACCGCGAAATCCCGCGCCGTGATGGTTCAGGTATGGGTTCTCGCCTTCGCCCAGAACGACCCCACGATTGAGCGTGTGATCACCTCCGCTGGTAGATTGGCGGATGTTTACGAAATATCGCAACACAGGCACTTTGCCGAGTACCGGATGATCATGCGTGGCTTGGTGTAGGTCACCCCATCTGAGACTTTCAAGCGCATTTCCATACCGATCAGATATCCACACCAGTGCATCGTCCAAGGCTTGCTGTGAAATCTCGCTACAAGTCTCGATGTCAGCGCTTTGAACTACATCGCACCAGACAGAAGCACCTTCAACGTCTCGGAAGACCCGCTCGATGAATAGAGGTTCTACATGGGTATACTCGATTGCCAGCGGACCCAGATCATCGCGTATCAAGCGGTCCTGCAACGCCTTAATCCATGCTGAATAGATCAAAGGTTCGGGTAGATGTTCGTTCATCTCGCCATTCCAATTGGCCAACAGCTCTAACGCACGCTGGCGCAACCTTTCAGGAGATCCATCAGGGGCCGCATTGCCCGTAAACCAAAGATCTGCGCCAATCAGAGGCAGCAACGTGCGGGCAGCCACGCTAACCGCATCCTGCTGAGCTTCGATAAAGCTTTCACGAGTATGGATGGGCCGGCCCTCCATCAGGGTTTTCCAACGTTGGATACGCTGAGTATCGCCCCACTCATAAGACACATGAAGCGGAAAGGGGCGATGGACGGTCTTGTTGTTCGTGTTACCTAAGATGCCGCTTTGGGGATCGTTGAACTGAGGGTTCGCGGCATAGGGACTGGTGCCATTCCACTGGTTCTCACGTCGCCAGCCGGGGGTCGGCAATCGCCCTTGGCTTTGGTGCTGGGCATTTCGTCGTGGCATTGCACCGATCGTCTTGAATGCGATGGTTTCCAGATCAACGGCCATTAGGTTTTGAGCGGGTGCATGAAACCGTTCGCCGGCCTCTAGGATTTCGTCGACATTTGCAGCGTTCATCAAGTCGAAAGCGGCAGTAAAGGACGTGTCCGCTGGTTCAAGCGCGGTCCAAGCCAAAGAAGTGACATGACCGGGTGGCGTGATCGTGCCAAGCGCATAATGTTCACCCGGCAACACTGGACCATTGTCCGTTTTTTGAATTGTAAGCGTTAGCGGGTCTGCGTCTTTAATTTGAATGATACTGGATTGAGTTTCGAATGATTTAAACCCGGTTCGAGTCTGATACTCATTTGCGTTTTCGGGATTTAGGCGTTCGATATAAACGTCTTGGTCATCCACATAGGCGCTGGTAACACCCCATCCGGTTTTTGCAGTGCGTCCCGTTATAACAGCAGGAAGGCCGGGCAGGGTCCCCCCAATAACGCCGCCTGATGGCAATTCAAGTCGTGCGAGATACCAACTGCTAGGCGCAGCAAACCCTAGGTGCGGATCATTAGCCAGTAGTGCCCCACCGGCAGCAGCGCGAAATGGTGATGCAGCAAAGGCATTCGATGCACCCGCAAATGCACGTTTCTTAAACGGAGAAAATGCATCCGAGGGCATCTCTGCGGCTTCAGCGTATTTTGGCAACCCCGGAACAAGGGCTGCAAAATCGGGTAGGGCGGTAAGACCATTCCCCGGTACATCGGGCAATATGTCCGCTACCCGCTCTGGCTCAAGAACAAGCGACGTGCGGGCGCGCAGAACCTCGTACTCCAAATGGCCGGACAATTGCAGAGCCATAACCTTGATGACTGCTAGACTATCTGCAGGGGTCCATGGCGGCACATCCTGATTGAACAGGAACATTTCTGGTGCGCCGCGGCCGAGCGCATTTTCGTTTATCTCTTCAATTCGCGCATTCACACCTGCGGAGTATGCTTGCAACGCCACCAACGCCTCGGGGCTTTGTGCCGCAACTGATGTTGTCGCTGCACCATAGAGATCAAGCGTCCGCAACAGTTTGTCGATATATAGTGTCCGTGCCCCAAAGACTTCGGACATGCGTCCTTGAACGGTTCTGCGAATTGTCAGCATCTGCCAAAGGCGATCTTGGGCGTGAACGTAACCGAGGCCAAAATACACATCACGGTCGTTTGCACCAAAGATGTGCGGCACGTTTGCGGTGTCTCGAACTATTCTGACATCTGCCGAAATTCCCTGAACATCGATTGTTTTGTCATAATCGGGAAGCGATCTGCTGGCCAAGTAGTAAACGAACACCACCATCAGGCCGGCAAGAATAGCCAGACTGGTGCTAAGTTTTAATAGCAGGCGAAAAACGCGCATTGATCAGGTCCCCTGTTGACCCCGCCATGCAAGCAAGTAGTCTTTGCCAGCTTGTAGCGCAACATGATCGAAGGGGAAAGAATATGACGACGGTGGCATTTCTCGGGCTAGGTGTGATGGGGTATCCCATGGCAGGACATTTGGTAGCCGCGGGACATGAGGTCTCGGTTTACAATCGCACAACCTCAAAGTCTGAATCTTGGGTTGCGCAGCATGGCGGCAGCTTTGGTACTACCCCTGCCGAAGCCGCCAAGGGAGCTGAGATTGTCTTTGCCTGTGTAGGCAATGATGACGACCTAAGGTCTGTGTGCGTTGGCGCTTCAGGAGCGTTTGCAGGCATGGACGCGGGCGCGATATTCGTGGATCACACCACCGTATCAGCCAAGGTTACGAATGAATTGTACACCATTGGACAAGACTCGGGCATTCAGTTCGTCGACGCCCCAATCTCTGGCGGACAGGCAGGTGCTGAAAATGGCGTGCTGTCTATCATGTGCGGAGGCGACCTAGACGCATACGAAAAAGCGGAAACCATCATGGGCGTTTATTCGCGCATTTGTCGCCGCATTGGCGAAAGTGGCGCAGGGCAAATGACCAAGATGTGCAATCAGATTGCCATCGCTGGTTTGGTGCAAGGCCTATCCGAGGCGCTTCACTTTGCGGAAAAGGCAGGGCTGGACGGGCGCGACGTTGTAGAAGTGATCAGCCAAGGCGCTGCAGGCAGTTGGCAGATGTCGAACCGCTATGAGACCATGATTGACGATCATTTCGAGCATGGTTTTGCCGTTGACTGGATGCGCAAAGATCTTGGAATTTGCCTTTCGACCGCAGACGAAACCGGAGCTAGCCTGCCGGTGACGGCCTTGGTCGATCAGTTTTACAAAGATGTGCAGAAAATGGGTGGCAATCGCTGGGACACATCAAGCTTGTTCAAACGCTTGCGAGAGTCTGGTTAAACAAAAAAGCCGTGACCATTTCTGATCACGGCTTTTGAATTTTAGCTTAGGTGACTTTCACGGAATGATACGCGTGTACTTCGCACCTTCGACCGTTGCGCCAATTCTGACACCAGCCTGACCAAAAACCATCGCCAAAATAGGTTCAGTTATGGTGTTGGTATCTGCCTTGAACGAGTCTCCCTCGTTCTGGAAGACATACTCAAGGTCAGCACCAGCGACGTATCCTGACGAGCGGCGGAAATCTGCCAGCGACTCTTCTGTCATGAAGAATAGTGTATGCGCATATTGCTGAGCGCCAAACTGGAAGCCTGCGCTTGCTTGCGTGATCGAGTAATAGTCGACAGTTACATCGCCCACGCGTAGCACGCCGCGCCCGTAAGCTGCGCCAAGCCCAACACCCGCTTCGGTGATAAGAGGCATGACCAATACACCAGCCGCTTTATCAGCGATATCACGCGTAGATGGATACGTATTGTATAGGTAGGAAAGGGTCTGATCGGACCTTGCATCAATCGTAGGGGCGCCGTTACTGCCAACGCCATTCCCGCATGCTGCCACAGTTGCCAATGCAACTGCTCCTAGACCGAAAGTTACTAATCGTCTGGTTATGTTTTTCATTTTAAAGCCTGTTTTGCCGCCGTTCACACTCGGTACATTGCCCAGCATTTATCTGGCGAAACTATACGATATTCCGCGCAAAGTGTCACGCACGAAGGTTTATTTGTCCGCAAGTAGTCTTGCAACTTGCGGGGCAAAGTAGGTCAAGATGCCATCACAACCAGCCCGCTTAAAGCACATAAGGCTTTCCATCATGGCCTTGTCGCCGTCAATCCAGCCATTTTGTGCGGCCCCAGCAATCATCGCGTATTCGCCTGAAACTTGGTACGCAAATGTAGGGACGCCGAAACTGTCTTTCACCCGTCGACAGACATCCAAATACGGCATGCCCGGTTTCACCATGACCATATCCGCGCCTTCCTCAAGATCGCGCGCCACCAATCGCAGGGCTTCGTCTGAGTTCGCGGGGTCCATCTGGTAGGTGCTTTTGTCACCCTTTAATGCGCCACTGGCACCAACGGCGTCCCGAAATGGGCCGTAGAAAGCAGACGCATACTTTGCCGAGTAGCTGAGAAGCGCGACGTTGTGATGGCCGTTAACCTCAAGTGCAGACCGCAAGGCGCCGATACGGCCGTCCATCATGTCTGACGGGCCGATGATATCAGCACCGGCATCGGCTTGTGACAAGGCTTGTTTGACCAAAGCTTCGACGGTGCGATCATTAACGACCTCTCCGTTTTCAACAAATCCATCGTGTCCGTTGATATTATAGGGATCAAGCGCCACATCCGTCATTACAGCGATGCCCGGCACAGCCTCTTTTATTGCCCTTGTTGCACGATTTGACAGGTTGTTTGGGTTCCATGCCTCGGCGCAATCTTCCGTTTTCAAGGATGGGTCGGTATACGGAAACAAACAAATCGCAGGGATGCCCAGATCATCAGCCTCTTTTGCGGCCTCAACTATCTTATCGACCGATCGGCGCACGACACCCGGCATTGAGGAAACCGGCTCTTCCACACCTTCGCCGTCACGCACGAAAACTGGCCAGATCAAATCACCAGTCGACAGATAGTTTTCACGAACCAAATCACGAACCGATGCTGTGGCTCGATTGCGACGAAGACGACCTGCAGGGAAGGGGGAAACGATGGATTGCATTTCGGGTATCTATTCCAAATTTGTTCCGATTGGCGGCCCAAGGCAATCAAACACTGGGCAAGCGGTTTGATGCACGCTAATACCTTCCCATTGGATTGAAAAGCACAGACGGAACCCGCCCTTGGACCTTTTTAGACTGATTGAAACCAATTCTTTTTCAAGCATTTGGTTTTGGATCCTTATTACTGTCGCGTGGTCATCGGCGAGCCATTGGATTTTAGGTGTACCGTCCGATTTGGTGCATCGCGCCAGAAATGAAGGCGGCGAGGTTCAAGAACGCGTTCACCAGCTTTTGCGCATCAACATTGCCCGGATCAAGAACATCCAGAAAACCGCCGGCCTTGCGATGTCGACATTGGTCAGCTTCTTCCTAACGGGATGCTTACTTCTTGGGTTTTACTACCGGATTGAGTTTTTTCAGGCGGTGTTTCTACTTACCTTCCCGATGGTCTTTGTTGGGTGGTTCTCGGTTCGAGCGGCGCGCAAGCTAGACGCAAACATTCCAGAGGGCGAAGAACTCTATAAGGTCTTCCGTCGTTTGAGGCTTACAATTCAATTTATCGGCCTATTCTCAATTTCAGTAACTTCGGTTTGGGGCATGCTTTATGTCATCACTGTTTCGAGTTTCCCTTGGACCTAAGCTAAGGTAAGTGAACGCTCTATTTCGTTGAAGTCTGACTGGTGACCAATGTCCAATCCTGCAAAAATTTCAGTCGGCGGCGCACCCGAGGGCTTTGACGCCAAACTCATCCTTGATGAGATGGAGAAATCCGGCACCCCAGTTTGCCACATCGCCCGAGACGCAAGCCGTTTGGCTGCAATTCAAGAAACGCTGACACTTTTTGCCCCAGACGTTCCCGTGTTCGTTTTTCCGGGTTGGGACTGTGTTCCTTATGATCGTGTTTCTCCCAACGCAGATATTTCAGCAGCGCGTATGGCGTGCTTGGCGGCTCTCGTTCATGGAATGCCCAAACGCTACATTTTGCTTACGACCCTGAACGCAGCAACTCAGCGGGTTCCAGCGCGTGAGATCCTAAAGTCGGCGGCGTTCTCGGCCTTTGTGGGTGAACGTTTAGACGAAAAGGCATTGCGGGACTTCCTTGTGCGCATGGGCTTTGCGCAGAGCCCTACAGTCATGGAACCCGGCGACTATGCAATTCGCGGCGGAATCATCGATATCTTTCCCCCTGGCGACACGGGTCCTGTGCGATTGGATATGTTTGGCGATATCCTTGATGGCATTCGTAAGTTTGATGCTGGCACGCAAATGACAACGGACAAGCTCGACTCGATCGAGTTGGCGCCAGTTTCCGAGGTTATTCTAGACGACGCTGCGATAACCCGTTTTCGTCAGTCCTACCGGATCGAATTTGGCGCGGCTGGCACGGATGATCCGCTTTATGAATCCGTCAGTGCAGGAAAGAAATATCAAGGCGTCGAGCATTGGATGCCGTTTTTCCATGAAAAACTGGAAACGCTGTTTGACTACATCCCCGGGGCCTCATTAACGCTCGACGATCAGTCTACACCAATTCGTCTTTCTCGTTGGGAAAGTGTTGAAGATCAATATGATACGCGACTCCATGCGCTGTCCCAAAAGGGCCGTATGGGCTCGGTTTATAAACCGGTACCACCGCATCTTCTGTACTTGACCGATGAAGCTTGGGAGGAAGCAATAGCACCTCATCGTGTGCTTCAATTCTCGCCTTTGCCGATGCCAAGTGGGCCCGGTGTCATTGACGCGGGTGGGCGCATAGGCCGAAATTTTTCGCCTGAACGTCAGCAGGAAAGCATCAGTCTATTTGGGGCGCTTGCAGAGCATCTAAAAGTGCGACTGGAAAAAGGTCCAGTTGTCGTCGCCAGCTATTCTGAGGGCGCGCGCGAACGACTTACAGGTTTAATCGAAGACGAGGGCTTGGCAGAAGCTATCCCAATCAAGGACTTCCGTTCGGTTGGAAAGCACGGATTGCATTTGATCGTTTGGGGGCTTGAGCACGGGTTTCAGACCGATACCCTAACGGTAATTTCCGAACAGGACGTTCTTGGCGACCGTCTAATTCGCGCACCTCGCAAAAAGCGACGCGCCGAAAACTTCCTTACCGAAGCGCAGAGCCTTTCCCCGAGAGATTTGGTCGTGCACGTCGATCACGGGATTGGACGCTATCTTGGGATGGAAGTCATCACCGCCGCAGGCGCGGCGCATGAATGTTTACTTCTAGAATACGCTGACAATTCAAAGCTTTATCTGCCTGTAGAAAATATCGAACTGCTATCCAGATATGGCCACGAAGAAGGCTTGCTCGATCGATTGGGTGGCGGCGCATGGCAAGCTAAGAAAGCCAAACTCAAGCAACGTATTCGCGATATGGCGGACCGGCTAATCCGCATCGCTGCGGAGCGCGCACTACGCAAAGCCCCTGTGCTCGACCCACCTATTGGCATTTGGGAAAGCTTCCTAACCCGCTTTCCCTACCAAGAAACCGACGATCAACTGGGCGCGATAAGCGACGTTCTGGATGACATGTCCTCGGGACAGCCGATGGATCGGTTGGTTTGTGGCGATGTGGGCTTTGGTAAAACGGAAGTCGCGCTTAGGGCCGCATTTGTTGCGGCAATGTCCGGCGTTCAGGTGGCGGTCATTGCCCCAACGACTTTATTGTCCCGCCAGCATGCCAAAGGGTTTGCCGAGCGATTTCGTGGATTCCCGCTAGAGGTTCGTCAACTCTCTCGCTTTGTCTCAACAAAGGAAGCCAATGCAACACGCGACGGGCTTGCCCGAGGAACCGTTGATATCGTCATCGGCACCCATGCGTTACTGGCCAAAAGTATCCGGTTCAAAAATCTCGGCCTACTGATTGTTGACGAGGAACAGCATTTTGGCGTGACCCACAAAGAACGCCTTAAACAAATGCGCAGCGACATTCACGTCCTGACGCTAACCGCAACGCCAATCCCTCGGACTTTGCAATTGTCACTTAGTGGTGTTCGCGATCTGTCAATAATTGGCACCCCACCTATCGACCGTCTAGCGATCCGCACCTATGTCAGTGAATTCGACGCCGTTACGATCCGCGAGGCGCTACTTCGCGAACACTATCGTGGTGGGCAAAGCTTCTTCGTCGTTCCGCGCATCAGTGATTTGCCCGAGATTGAAGACTTCCTGAAAGAACAGCTTCCTGAACTGACCTACGTCGTTGCCCACGGGCAGATGGCAGCAGGTGAGTTGGATGATCGCATGAACGCGTTCTACGATGGCAAATTCGACATTCTGCTGGCCACGACTATTGTCGAATCTGGCTTGGATATCCCGACTGCCAACACAATGATCGTGCACCGCGCGGATATGTTCGGCCTGTCGCAGCTCTATCAAATTCGTGGAAGGGTTGGGCGCTCAAAAACACGCGCGTATGCGTATTTGACCACCAGACCCCGCGCAAGACTTACAACTACCGCCGAAAAACGCCTTCGTGTTCTTGGATCGCTCGATACGCTAGGGGCTGGTTTTACGCTGGCGTCACAAGACCTCGATATTCGCGGTGCCGGTAATTTACTGGGCGAAGAACAGTCCGGCCAGATGCGTGATGTGGGCTATGAGCTGTACCAATCCATGCTTGAGGAAGCGATTGCCAAAATTCGCGCTGG
>ERZ1049444.1336-NODE-1336-length-18850-cov-6.216494_pt1 | contig 18850 bp, 17 predicted proteins | sample MGYA00383101_ERZ1049444 | MGnify/ENA primary metagenome ERZ1049444 (study PRJEB29581, sample SAMEA5548371) | metagenome | biome: marine; feature: coastal; material: water | depth 50 m | study: Short-term variability in the microbial, nano- and picoplankton...
GGATTCAAAGTCGGGACAAATGTCGCCTTCGCGTTTCCAGTGAACTGGTTCTATCCGTGCTTCTGCCTTGAAATTCTCGATGTGTTCCATAATCCGAGTCCTTCTCTGATATGGAAACAATCCCCTGCAAATTTGCCGATATTGGGACAGATCAGAGACAATCACGGGACCATTGCGTGAAGCTGCAGAAAAGATTCGCTTGCTCTCAAGGCGCGATTTTTAAGATCGGTACCTGTAAAAATGCATTTGAAATCTGACTAGTGTTTGGTTTCATTGAAGCGCGCTTCTAGCTGTCGGGAGGGATAGCCTAGAAAGCGGCACGTGCAGACATCTACATGGCTGTGGCAATCGTGAAGGTGAACGTTCTTACCATTGGTTTTTAAATAAAAACCCTTGTTTTTCAGCTTCTTAGAAAGATCTAACCAACTGCCAGCCGAACTAAAATCTTCGCTCAAGTGAACGCGTAGAAGGGCGGCGGTTTCAAAGTCCATTTGCCGGACAACACGTGTTTGCGACCAAGGCGTTTCTTCAAAATCATCTGCTTGAGACGCAGTGGAAGCACGGATTTCGGGATCATAGTACATAGCAAACCTCACACTCATTAATGAACGATCACAGTTTACCCCCGAATCCAAATTCCGCGAAATTCGCAAAAGCACAGTTAACGCTTCACTGGCAGTGATTCATGTACCCAAGGGGATAGGAAACTACGGGGCCATCGCTAACGTAAAATGAAATCCATATCTTTGGGCCAACGCGCTTCATAGCCAAAGTCGATGCGGCGCGTTTCACCTGGTGCCAGAGAAAACTCCCATGCCACGACGCCCCTGCGGTTCATGTAGGAAGAGATCGTAGGAGAGGGCGTTGCAATCTGAGTGATCTCCAAATCTTCGTTTTCAGAAAACGGCATGCCGTCGATGACTTCGATAGGTATTGCGAAATCCAGATGGCTTGAAATCTCTGTGCGATGGAGCAAGGTGCGCTGGCTCACCGAGGTCAGAATTCCACGATCACCGTCCATGCGCTCAAGTACCGAGCGCGTAACTTCTACGCCGTCGAACTCACCCAATCCGATTTCGATTTCTTCACCAATGCCAGTTTCAGGAATTTCACCAGTGCCAATATAAAGGCCATCTCGGAAAATGCGGACATTGCCGTTCGTCAACGGCCCACCGGTCTGATTAACGAATTTCGCGGTCAGATAGGCGCCTTCAGCCTTGGCCGGTACGATTTTCAACCGCAGGTCAGCATCCAACACCACTGAATCCAGCTCGATAATGTCAAAACCTTCTTGACCGGATGCTAAGTCTATCGGCTCTTGCAGAGCAAATTCTAACACCTGCCCGCGCATTCCCACGTCTAGACGTGAGCTACTTGCGGCGGATTCCATGAGCATCGGCATCATGGCCGGCATGGCCATATCCATCATTTTTGACCCGTTTGGCTGTTCGTGAAGCCTACCCAATTGCTCCCACGGGGCAGTCACATTGGCAGCCTTTTCTATTGCCGCAGTTGTCAGACGCACCTCAACATCTATCCAATCCTCATTCGTGGACTGGTTTATGAAAGCATTGCGGTGCAGTTCGATATCACCTTCGGCCCCATTCTGGGTCAGTTTGACATCATAAATCGATTCCCACGAAGCGTTCGGGGTAAGATAGGAAATACTCAGATTTGCAGTGGTGTTCTCAGTCGAGGAAACGGCCAGAACAGGAATAAGGTGGTGGTCGTATCTACGCTCCAATGCCGCTACGTGGGTCGAAGTTTCGTCTACCGCATCGCTTGCTTCCTGAATGTCGCGTTCAAGCCCACGCGCCTGCGTTTCGGCGCGGATGACATCTAGCGAGGCGGCAAGATATTCTTCACCTATCGTTGTTGCAGTCGACTTTACGCCTCCAGCTGAGATCGTCGGTGTGCCGTCCTCTAGCGAACCTTGGATCGAGTTCAGGAAGGTCATGCGTGCTTGGGCCGATGCAACCGACGCAAGTAGAGTGCGCTGAGTGTCTTGCAGGGTGAAAAGCACATGCTCCGCATCCTTGCGGCGCGCTTTTGCGGCAACCAAATCGGCAGGGTCCGATGATGGGCTACCAAACAAAGTACGGTCGCGTAGCCCGAACGATGAAATCGTCACAAAGGCTGACGGCAGTGACGTACTAAGCGAGATTGGATCGATAGAGTCCAAAGGTAACTCAAAGACGATCTCATGCCGACCCTTTGGAATATCAACTGAAACGTCGCGTTGAACCATGGCCCCGCCTACGCTGATAATGACACTCGTTACTGGGGCATCAACAACCAGTTGATCGGCGGCGGCCGTAAAGGCCACGGCCACAAATGAAAGGGATAGGGACACCAAGTGCATAAAAAACAATCTTCGAATCAAGAAATCTGATCCGAAGGTTGCATGACTGGTTTTTTGGCGATCAACGCAAGAATGCGCTTAGCCTTTTTTCAGCACTTTCCGGCCTAGAACTTCGGCAATCTGCACAGCGTTCAATGCCGCGCCCTTGCGGAGGTTATCGGACACACACCACAGGTTCAGACCGTTTTCGATAGTCGAGTCCTGACGGATGCGACTGATGAACGTCGCGTAGTCCCCGACGCATTCGATCGGCGAGACATAGCCACCGTCTTCGCGTTTATCGATCACCATGATACCGGGCGCTTCACGCAGGATGTCGCGGGCTTCGTCTTCGTCTAGGAAGTCTTCAAACTCAATGTTCACAGCCTCAGAATGCCCGACAAATACAGGAACACGAACGCACGTGGCTGAGACTTTGATCGACTTGTCGACGATCTTCTTAGTCTCAGCGACCATTTTCCATTCTTCCTTAGTGGTGCCGTCTTCCATGAACACATCGATCTGCGGAATGACGTTAAAAGCGATCTGCTTTTGGAATTTGTTCGGCGGCACTTCGGATGTTGGGTTGTAAATCGATTTGGTCTGATCCCAAAGCTCATCAATGCCGTCTTTACCTGCACCAGACACAGATTGGTAAGTGCTGACTACAACGCGCTTAATCGTTGCGCGATCATGCAAAGGCTTCAACGCCACAACCATTTGCGCGGTCGAGCAGTTGGGGTTCGCGATGATGTTCTTCTTTGAATACTCGTGGATCGCCTCTGGGTTCACTTCTGGTACGATCAACGGAACGTCAGGATCATAGCGGTAGAGCGAAGAGTTATCGATGACCACGCAGCCAGTCTTGGCAGCGATTGGGGCGTATTTCTTAGTCGCGTCAGACCCGATTGCGAAAAGCGCAATGTCCCAGCCCGTGAAATCGAATTGTTCGATGTCTTGGGTCGTGAGGGTTTTATCGCCAAAGCTGACTTGGGTTCCGAGCGAACGGCGTGACGCAAGCACGGCCAATTCATCTACAGGAAACTCGCGTTCAGCGAGGATGTTCAGCATTTCGCGGCCCACATTGCCTGTGGCACCCGCGATGACGACTTTGTAACCCATCTGGGGTTCTCCTTTTTGAAGTCGGGTTGATACGCTGAGGTTCAGCGCAGAGACTCGAAGCTCTCTGGGCGTGCAGATAAGGCATTGTTGCCAATGAGGGAAGGGGCGGTTTCGTTAGCTCGATTGCCAAATCTTCCGCCGGCGCTCTTTCACAAGTTCGTTGCCGTCTTCTGACCCGTCGTGGAACGTGTTGAACCATTTATCCCAAGGCGTTTCCCACGTGCCGTAATTGCAATCAAAGAAACGGTGGTGAAGTTGGTGATAAAAATCCCCTATTTCAACGCCTTTGGTGCCCGCGACTTTAAGCCGCTCAAAGCCAGAATGAGATGTGGGTGCGCCAATCCCGTGGTGAAACAGCAGAAAGATCACGTGCAACGGGTGCGCAGGGATCAAGAAGAAGATCATTGTATCGAACATCAAAAAGAAACTCTTAACCGGATGCATCGCAAGGCCCGACCATGGGCCTGTGTTGATGTTGCGGTGATGCCAAGAATGCACATGCTTGTAGAGAGGCCCAACGTGGATCAGCCGATGTAACCAATAGAAGTGAAATCCTGCCCAAATGGGGATCAAAACGATCAGCACAAAGAACCAAATCGGATTGCTGTCCCATGTGATCATCATTGCCCAACCGTTGGCATAGGACCACCACATCAGGCATTCCCAAAATGTCCAGAACAGCATCGCCACGTAAGACCAAAGCATGTTGTCCAAGACTTGGTTTTTGAACCAAAAGACCTTGGCGCCCTTCATCATCGGGCGCATGTCATAACGATAGTCATCGTTTTGCGTGCGGAATGCCCAAAGCAATAGATGTATGCCGCCGGCGACGCTGGTCAGGATGATGAAATTACGAAGCAGAACCTCGCCAATCCAATCAAAGGACAGTGTTTCAGCACGCGAGATATCGGGGGTAAAGAATGTCCATGACACCGCTGCTGCAACTAGGATCAGAAACCGCATGCCAATCGGGTTCCAGCTTTTAAGCAGATAGCCAAGCGAGGACATCGGTTTTTGCGGCCAATCCCAATAGGGAGCCAACTGAATAGGCAGGCTGGGCGTGTAATTCCAAAGCTGCCGCTTGGGGCGTCGGGGCGATTCTTCAACCATGCGAAGTTTCCTAGGACAAAACTCATTGTCCTAAGCAGGAAATTTCTAACGATCGGAATCCACCCAAATTGCGACACTGAAATCTGAAATGGTCGCTTTCAGATTGCCAATCTGAATTATTTTATCTCAAAACCACGTGCGCGCATTTCGTGACGAATGTTAAAGATACTATTCTTGATCGACACACCGGTTTTGATTTGCGTCAGAGCGATTGCCGTCTGTTGGCCTGCACCATCGACAACCACCCACTGGCGCAATTGAAGCGGCGCAGTATCAAACACAAGGCTTACGTATCCGTATTCAGCGTATCTCGGGTCTTGTACGTTGAGGATCGTGAAAGTACCGCTTTCCATTAGATGGGTTTCAAAGCGCGTGTTGCCGATATCCACACTGCGGCCGATCACAGGGGCAAATGGCGTTTGGCTGACAGGAAATCGGAATGGCGGTTCATTCGACAGCGGGTCAAACACCGCAACTTGGCCGCCACCGATCATCACTAGAGGACTGTTTTCACCAACGTATTCAAACCGCAACTTACCTGGACGTTTCAGGAACATGGTACCGGTTGATTGCGACCCATCGGGATTTTGCTGCACAAATTCGGCCGATACGCTTTTCAGCGTCTCAAGATAATCCGAAATGTCATCCAAACTGGCAGGCGCAGAGAGCGCCTGAACGGTCATGGCAAAAAAGGCGAAAGCGGCAGTAACGAGATTTTTCATAGCACCCATCTAAAGTCCCAAGCGGATGGCACGCCACCCAATTCCTTTAACATTAGCGTGAGACGGCGCCTTATTGCTCAGGCACCAAAATCTCGCGCTTACCGACGTGGTTTGCTGGACTGACCAAGCCTTGGTCTTCCATCTGCTCAACCAAACGTGCGGCCTTGTTGTAACCGATAGCCAATTTGCGTTGGATATACGATGTCGAACACTTGCGATCCTTTACCACGATCGCAACAGCGGTATCGTAAAGCGCGTCTTCGGTATCCGTATTGCCACCCAATCCAAGCACCAAATCAATGTCGCTGGACTTGCCATCTTCGGGTCCGTCCACGACTCCACCAATGTAATCAGGCGGGCCGTAGGCCTTGAGGTGATTGACGATTTCTTCGACTTCCTCATCTGAACAGAACGGACCGTGCACACGGGTGATTTTTGCACCACCAGCCATATAGAGCATGTCACCCATGCCCAGAAGTTGCTCGGCACCCTGTTCACCAAGGATTGTACGGCTGTCGATTTTCGACGTCACTTGGAACGAAATCCGCGTCGGGAAGTTGGCTTTGATCGTGCCGGTGATCACATCAACCGACGGGCGCTGTGTGGCCATGATCAGGTGGATACCCGATGCACGCGCCATTTGTGCAAGTCGCTGAATGCAGGCTTCGATCTCTTTTCCTGCGACCATCATCAGATCCGCCATCTCGTCCACAACGACCACGATGTAAGGCAGAACCTCGGGCGCGAACTCTTCAGTCTCAAAGATTGGATCGCCGGTTTCTTCGTCAAAGCCGGTCTGAACCGTGCGGCTGAATAGTTCGCCCTTTGCCAAAGCGTCACGAACGCGTCCATTGTAGCCTTCGATGTTGCGCACACCCATTTTTGACATTTTGCGGTAGCGATCTTCCATCTCGCCGACGGTCCACTTCAGGGCCACGACTGCCTTCTTCGGGTCGGTCACAACTGGAGACAAGAGATGTGGAATGCCGTCATAGACGCTCAGTTCCAGCATCTTCGGGTCAATCATGATCATCCGACATTCATCCGGCGTTAGCTTATAAAGCAGCGACAAGATCATTGTATTGATAGCAACCGACTTACCTGAACCGGTTGTACCCGCGATCAGCAGGTGAGGCATCTTGGCAAGGTTCGCAACAATCGCCGCGCCGCCGATGTCTTTGCCAAGCGCCAAAGGTAGGCGCATGTTGCTGTCGCCAAAGTCCCGGCTGGCTAGGATTTCGCGCAAAACCACCATTTCTCGGTTTGCGTTTGGCAGTTCGATACCAATCACGCTGCGGCCTGGAACAGTTGATACACGCGCAGAAAGTGCCGACATAGAACGCGCGATGTCATCGGATAGACCAATCACGCGGCTGGCCTTTACACCTGCTGCTGGTTCAAGCTCATACATCGTGACCACAGGGCCGGGACGAACCGAGACGATTTCACCCTTAACGCCATAGTCATCCAACACGCTTTCAAGCATGCGCGCATTTTCTTCCAATGCCTCGTCACTAAGGTGGTGACGCTCAATGCTTGTCCCGCTTCTAAGCAGGCTCAAAGGCGGAAGATCAAATTCGGTCGCCTTCTCGTCAAACTTCAGACTCGGCTGAACTTCGGCCTGTGCGCGACGTGACGGTTGGGCTTTCTTAACAGGTGTGTGTTGAACAACCTTCTTGGCCTCAGGCATCGGAATTGGTTGAGGCGCAACACGGCGTACCTGCGCAGCATCTTCAACCAAAGGCTCAAGAAGCTCGTCCTGCATAAGCGGTTGCGCGGATCGCATCAAAGGAGGCTCAACGGGCAGGAAGTCCGAGGGTTCTTCAATCAGCGGCGCGTGGTCGGCACCTTCGGCTATCATCGGGCCGTCCTTGCGCACACGCGTCTGGATCGCCTGAGCGATTTTGGCGCGAATTCGGTCATCTCCACCTGCGTCGGCCACTGGCCCTTCGTAGGTCTCGCTCATCAATTCCGGCTGGGGCATGTCGTCTTGTGAACGTCCGGCAAGGCTCGACATAAGGCCACGCAAACCACCGGATTTTTGACGCTCTGCAACGGCTTCGATCACTTCTGGCTCTTCAACATAATCATGCCGGAAGATCGCGGCGACGGCTGGCTCTTCGTCGTGGTTGAATTCTTCAGAATGCATGCGCACTTCACGACGTTCCGCCGAATGCGCTTTGGCCGCACTCGCAGCAGCAATTGTTCCAGTCGCACCACGTGCCAACCAGGTTCTGATCTGTGCGTAAGACAGGATCACCCCGACGACGAGGAAATAGCCAAAGCGATAAATCTCAACCCGAGTGAACCCGAGGACAAATGCGCCAATAGCTACAAGTCCGATGCCTGAAATACCCGATAAAACTTTGATACCCAAGGCGTCCGTCATCGGAAGAATATTCAGCAATACACCGGCAACAGTATCCCCAAATAGACCACCCATTCCGTAGTTCTGCTCCCACCCTGCACCGGGTGTCAAAGTGGCTGCATAAATGGCAAAAACAGCGACCGCGATAGGGAAAAAGATGATCCGGCTTAACAAACGGTCAGCGCCATAGTGCAACATGTAACGCAGACCCCACACGATGAAACCGGCTGCGATACCCCAACTGGCAGTCCCAATGATCATAATAATCGGCGCAGCAATCGACGCGCCGATAGAACCCATCCAATTGTGAACGGGGGCGTTTGAGGCTGACATCCAGCTTGGGTCCTCGGCTGAAAAACTGCCGAGCATCACCGCGGCCATGATGCCAAATCCGATCAGCAATAATCCCAACAATTCCCGCCCGCGTTTCTCAATCGCTTCTTGAATATTCGCATCCAATAGCGGGTCGCGTCTGGTTTGATATGCCATTTCTTACCTCAGTTCTTATCCGTAAATGCAGTCGCGAATTTTTGTCAGCCCGCGCCGCATTTCGTCTTTTGGGGCCACCATTGCGACCCGAATGTAATTTTTGCCCGGATTTCCGTCTTCGGTTTCCCGCGCCAGATAAGCGCCGGGTAACACACGTACACCGGTTTCTTTCCACAGCCGCAACGCTGCCTCTTCGCCGTCATCAACAGGCAGCCAAAGCATGAAACCCGCAGTCGGGGACATGTAGCCTGTGATGCCCTGAAAGACCTCATCCGCGATGGCGTATTTCTCTTGGTAAAGCGTCCGAGAGGCGACCACATGCGCCTCATCCGCCCAAACCGTTTCCGCAACGCGCTGCAAAGGCAGCGGCAACGGCGCACCAGAATAGGCCCGTAATTGCTTCATCGCGGCAATGGATTTCGGACCGCCGGCGGCAAAACCAGACCGCAAGCCGGGAAGATTTGAGCGCTTTGACAGGGACTGAAAGATTGTCACTCGCTCAGGATCAACCCCAAGCTCCTGCGCGACGGTCAAAGCACCAACAGGCGGTTCATCACGATAAATCTCAGAATAGCATTCATCTGCAAATACCCTGAAATCGTATTTCTCGGCCAATTGCAGCAGGCCAACCCAATAGTCCCTGCTCGCCACCGCGCCTTGAGGGTTCGCGGGCGAGCACATGTAGACGATAGAAGTCTGGGCCAAAACGTCTTCCGAAAGTGAGGCAAAGTCGGGCAGGTGATTGGTTTTTGCCGTCGCCGAAACGAAGACCGGATTGGCATTCACCGAGATCGCGCCAATCATATAAACTTGGTAAAATGGGTTCGGAATCAACACGTTGGGCCGCTCACCATTCTTCATCTCAGGGCAAAGCGCCATCGCCGCATTGTATAGCCCTTCACGTGTGCCATTCAGCGGCAACACTTGCGTCGCCCCATCAATCGAGACGCCGTACCGCCGCTCAACCCACGCCGCTATTGCGCTCTGAAGCTCTGGTGTACCGTCGTTTGGGGGGTATTTGGCAAATTCGTCGCTGTACTTTGAGACCGTTTCGGCGACCCATTTTGGCATGGCGTGCTTAGGCTCGCCAATCGTCATGTGTATCACCTCACCACCGGGCTGGTGATGATCCAACAGCGCCCGCAAGCGCGGAAACGCATAAGCCGGAAGGTTCGAAAACCGCTCGGGAAACATATTCTATCTGCCTCAAGGTCGGGATCATTAACGCCCCGTTTGGGGTAACGATAACGAAGGGCAGGCGGTTCGTCCAGAAATCTGTGCGTTTACACGGCTTTATGTGTCATTTTTGAGCATGTGGACAGCGGCCTGTGCCGCGTTTAACCGGGCCCAACAGCCGTAGGGTGGGTTTGTAACCCACCGCTGTTTAAACATCTCAAGATCCAATGACTGCGCCATCCTCAGACTGGCCCGACCTTCTCCACGTCGAGTGCGCTTGTGCACCTGTCCTTGGTTTCTGGAGCTGAATTTGGATTATTTGACTTATTTTGGTGGAGACCAATCTCGCCTAAAATGTTTTGGATGAAGCGTGCCGTTGTGTTTGGCTGCCACCCGCCAAAGTTTTTTTCTAACGCCTGCGGGCTCAAACTTTGCATATTTTCCACCAGAAAATTTTGCCCAATCGAGTGCAAGTCCTAGCTTGACCATTTCTGCACTGAGATCCTGTCCATTCTCCAAAGCGCATGTTGCAACTACTCGATCGTAGCTGAGTTCAGGCTCCAAATGTGCAATAACTTTCTGACCTTTTACGAGGCCAACTAGAGCCCATTTTGCTTTCTGGCCCCAAGGATGTTCTATTTCCGGAGCGTCAACCCCGGCCAATCGTATCATTTGTTTGCCAATACGAATTGTGTCGCCGTCTACTACGCTACAGTACCCAACAAGCTCAGAAATTTCGACTGAAGTTGTTTCGCTTACAATGGTAACTGTTGTGGTTTGTATTGAAGCCTTTGATGTTCTTTTCTTGTCGAACTGCCTTGGTTGTGCGGGCCGTGAGCTCTTTACTCTTAGCGCCTTTTTTGTCCGCTTTCTGAAGAACTTAAGAAGAAACACATGGCCACCAAGGCATAAGTTGAGGGGAACGCTGAATGTACGACTTGAGTTTCTCTATGGTTTGATCAATCCAGATATAACTCCAGTATTGGATTCCTTACCCTGTTACCCCAACGCCTCCTCAGCCGCCTTCCCAACTCGCAACAGCGCTTCTTCCCTAAAGGGCCGCCCCATCAGTGTGATGCCGCAACTTGGAACGCCTGTTGGCAGCGTCAAGGCACACAGCCCCAACATATTCCCGACACGGGTGTTTGTCAGCGCCCGCAGATTGGCCTCTTTGTAGTAGTCCCCGTGCTCCATCAAGCGTTCTAGATTGGCAGGCAAAGTCGGCGTCGTAGGACATAGGACAGCGTCAAACCCAGCAACGGCGGCATGCCATTCTGCGCGGATCTCTTTGAGCGTTTGCCAAGCCTTAATGTACTCGACAGCAGTCACATCAACGCCACTTCTAAATCGCGTCAGGATTTCGCCAAACATCAAATCAGGGTTGGCGTCGATTACATCGCGCCACGTGGCATAAGCCTCGGTCGGGTAGACAATCGGTGCCAATGCCAAAGCCTCTTCAAGCCGAGGGAATTCAATGGCAACGATCTCAGCGCCCGCCGCCTGAAACCGCTCGCAGGCTGATTGGTAGGACGACATGATTGCGTGGCTTAGCTGATGCCGGACCGAAGTCCGAAGGCTGGCGAAGCGCACACCTTTCAGCGAGGCCCCGCGAAGGTCTGCGGGCTTGCTGCCCTCCATCACCGCCATCAAAAGGCAAGAGTCTTCGACCGTGTGGGTCAGTGGGCCAACGGTATCGAACCGCGCACAAAGCGGCACAACGCCTTTGAGAGACAGACGGCCGGACGTGGTTTTCAGCCCGACAAGATCATTCCAAGCCGCCGGAACGCGCACCGAACCGCCTGTGTCTGACCCAATAGCCGCAGGCGCAAGGCCAAACGCAACCGACCCAGCAGCCCCAGACGACGACCCACCAGCAACAGCCCCGTGGTCATTCACACAAGGCGTCGTTTCGGTCACTGGATTATAACCCAACCCAGAAAACGCCAGCTCACTCATGTGGGTTTTGCCAAGGCACACCAACCCGGCCGAGGTCGCGTTGCGCAAGACTTCGGCATCCGCCGTCGGCACGCGATCCTTTAGCAGTTCGCTTCCGGCCTCTGTCGCGACACCGGCCGTATCAAACAAATCCTTCCACGATATAGGCACCCCATCGAGCAACCCAAGACGATGCCCCGAGCGCGCACGTTTGCGCGCCGCCTCAGCCTCGGCCAAAGCTCGATCCTTGGTCAAACGTGCGTAGATACGCTCGCCAAACTCATGACTTTCGGCCGCGTCCACAAACGCCTCGGTCAAATCCACTGGATCTAGATGCCCATTGCCAATTTCTGCGCCCAGTTCCGCCAAGCTGTTGCCGTGCCACTTCATAATCGCCTCCGTGTCGTTTGGACTGACGGTAGCGGCACCGAAGCGCATGGACAATCCCGCGATTTCCCCCATATCATTTGGTATGGATCTAAACAGCGATATCGTGATCGTCGGAGGCGGGCTGAACGGCCCCGCGCTGGCACTGGCTCTGGCGCAAACTGGTCGGACGGTCACCATTTTGGACGCCCAATCGCGCCCAACACTTGAGGGGGCTTCGTTTGATGGTCGCTCTTATGCTTTGGCGCTAGCGTCAAAGAGGTTGCTGCAGGCGATTGGCGTTTGGGACGCCGTCGCGGATCAGTCTCAACCGATGCTTGATATCAAAGTCTCGGACGGCCGCGCTGGCGAAGGCGCAGGTCCGTTTTTCCTTCATTTTGACCACCGTGAAATCGAAGAAGGCCCGATGGGCTATATGCTCGAAGACCGCTTCTTGCGCCGCGCCCTGCTAGGGGCAATGGATCGCGAACCCCGTATCACCCAATGCTTTGACGCTCGGGTGGAAACTCAGGCAATCTCGCCAAATGGCGTCTCGGTGACGCTCGCCGACCGAACCGAACATACAGCCCGCATGCTTATCGGCGCTGACGGTCGATCTAGTGGCACGGCAAGTCGTGCTGGCATTGGCCGCACTGGTTGGGGCTACGGCCAAACGGCGCTGGTTGCTTGCGTCGCGCATGAACGCCCTCACGAAGGTGTCGCACATCAGTTCTTCATGCCACCCGGCCCACTGGCCATCCTGCCACTGCCAGGCAATCGTTCCTCGATCGTTTGGAGCGAAACTGACGCCCGCGCGCAGGAAATACACGCGCTGAACGAAGCAGATTACCTCGACGTCCTCCGCCCCCGTTTCGGAGATTTCCTTGGCGATATCTCCCTCGAAGGCGCGCGATTCACCTATCCGCTAAACTTAACACTGGCCAATGCCTTCGTTGGTGACCGACTGGCTTTGGTGGGCGACGCGGCCCATGGCATGCACCCAATCGCCGGGCAGGGCCTGAACGCTGGGTTGCGCGATGTTGGCGCTTTGGCCGAGGTTATTTCTGACGCGGCCAACCGCGGCGAAGACTTCGCCAGTCCGCTCGTCTTGAAACGCTACCAACAGTGGCGCCGTTTTGATACGGCAACCCTCGCAGTGGCGACGGATGGTGTTAACAAGCTGTTTTCAAACGATAACCCAATCCTACGTGTCGGCCGAGACATCGGCATGGGCATCGTAAACGCCATGCCAGGCCTGCGCCGAAGTTTCATCCGCGAGGCCGCCGGTCTTACCGGAGATCTACCCAAGTTGCTAAAGGGCCAATCCCTGTAGGGCGCATTACCCATGCGCAACGTTCGCATCGCTTACACCTTCTCAACACCTAAGCCGCACATTCTCCAAGTCGACAAAAGTGGTTCCGCGCCGGATGGGTAACTCCAAAAGGCCGCCGAGACCCCCAAAGATCACCCCAAGGGTGCAGGGAATACCTGTGCTCGGTGAGGACACTTCGCCGACAGGCGGGCCCGCCACTTTCTTGCAATTAGTGTACGATAAACCCCGATGAAACAATCGACCTGCCGGAGCCATTCCGCCGCAGGCCAAAACCGCTTTTTTTTGTCCCAAAATATTCCCGGGGGGAGCGAAGCGGGGGGCAGAGCCCCCATTCTGTCGACTACGCAGCGGGCGAAAATCAGTCTTCCAGCGCGCGCGCCTCATCAATCAACATGATCGGAATCCCATTGCGGATCGGAAACGCGAGATTGGCGGATTTTGACACCAATTCCTGCTTCTCAGCATCATAACTCAACCGCGAGTGGGTCTCTGGGCAAACCAGTGCTTCAAGCATGCGTCGGTCAAATTGGGTGTCGCTCATTGCATCATCTCCTCGCCACCGCTGTGCAGGGCCATATTCATTAAGGTCGTCAGCGTCTCACGCCGTTGCGCCAAAGTTTCGCATTCTAAAAGCGCTTGTTTGTCTTCGGGCTCAAACGGGCACATCATCGCAAGCGCATTGATCACAATTTCATCCTCAGCGTCTTTGAGGTTTTCCCAATCCGTCGATAATTCGGCCTTATAAAAATACTTTCCAACAAGTTTTAGGAACGCCTCGCGGTCCCCAAGCTCATCTTCTTCTGGGCTACCCAAATCGCGCTCAAAGTCCTGCCAATTTACGTCGCAGCGCATATACGGCGCGAAACCGGCGGCCTCTCGGGTGATACGGAACCGACTGATCCCCGTTAGCGTGACCATATACCGGTTGTCATCCGTTTCAGTGAATTGCGTCAAACGACCAGCGCACCCAATTTTGTGCAGACCCTTGTTCGGCGACAGCGGCAAAGGTTGGGCCATGCCAATCAACCGATGAGACGTCTTCAGCGTGTCGTCCAGCATTGCCAGATAGCGCGGCTCAAATATGTGCAACGGCAAATGGGCCCGGGGCAGCACAACGGCCCCTGGCAGAGGAAAGACAGGAATATTGTCTGGAAGATCAGCGGCGTTGAACTTCATAGCCTAACCCTAGACCGCAAAACCTGATCAGGCAAATATCATCGAGCTAAGCTTACGCCGTCCATTCAGAACGACCGGATCATTGGCCTTAAGCGCATCAAACACCGTGAACAGCTGGGTTCTTGCAGCCCCGTCGTTCCATTCACGATCTCTGCGGAACAATTCAAGCAATTGGCTAACGGCTTCTTCTGCGTCGTCGGCTGCGTTCAGTGCAACTGCATAGTCAAACCGCGCCTGATGGTCGTTTTCGTCAGCTTCGACGGCGTTGCGCAACTCATCCAACGGACCAGCGTTTTCCGCCTGTTTGGCCAAATCGAACTGCGCCTTCGCGGCCAGAATTTCAGGGCTTTCTACAATGTCTTCCGGAACCGAATTCAACAATGTTTCAGCTTGCGCCAAGTCCTCAAGTGCGATGGTCGCACGGATCAGACCTCCATAGGCGACCGCATGACTAGGCTCTTCGCCCAAAATGGCAGCAAAGGTCTGCGCTGCATCTGATGCGGCCCCCTCAGCCAGCATTTCCTCAGCGGCTTCTACCGCGTCGTCCAAACCACCGCTTGCGTCACCGCCAGCTGCTTTCACCACGCGTTCAACAAACGCGTCAATTTCAGATCCCGGAACTGCGCCCTGAAACCCGTCAATTGGTTGGCCCTGCCAAAAAGCATAAACGGTTGGAATAGACTGAACCTGCAATTGGCCCGCAATCCCTTGGTTTTCATCCACATTCACCTTGGCCATTTTGACCGCACCGCGTGCAGCGGTGACCGCAGCCTCAAGTGCAGGCCCGAGAGTTTTGCATGGGCCACACCAAGGCGCCCAAAAATCAACGATCACAGGAACCGTTTGTGAGGCTTCAACGACCTCGGTCATAAAGGTCGCTTCCGAGACGTCTTTGATCAGATCACCGGCAGGTGCGCCTGCGCCATTTGTGCCCAGTTCCAGCATGGTTCAAACCCTTTGAATTGTGTGTTGCGCCCTTTATGGACGTTTGGCCCAAGCGTCACAAGACCCTGCGGCGATCAGTTCTTTTGCGCGCGTTTCACAATCATCGGTGATGCGGTCCAAGCTTGTTGATTTGTGCGAACGGCATCGGCCATCGCCCGCATGCGTGGCCCGCAATGCTGAAAGAACATCGTGAAGCTTTCACAAAAGTAATTGTGATTGCTTTCCCCCTGCTTGTTCACGGCAAACCGCTGCTTTGGACAGCCGCCGTTACAGGCGAACTTAAACTCGCAAGATTTACACTGCGACGTCAGGCCAGCGCGCTTATCCTCGCCAAACGCAAACTGCTTATCCGTCCAAACCATATCGCGCATAGGTGTCTCGGTGACTTTACCCAAACGATATTCGGGATACACATAATGGTCGCACGAATAGAGCGAGCCATCATGCTCAAGCGCTAAGGCGTTGCCGCAGGTCTCGGAAAATATGCACAGCGACGACGGCCCGCCCAACCACAGGCCAAGTTGCACATCAAAATATTGCACGTAGGTTTGCCCGATATCGGCTTTGAACCACGTATCGAAGATATCGCAGAGAAACTTGCCATAGACTTTTGGGCTAACGCTCCACTCGGTCACGGTGTTGCCTGGGTCCATGTCTACTTGCGGTGCACTGGCTAGACCCCCTTCGGGAGAGCTGCGTTCGGCAATCGGAATGAACTGCAAAAACTCCATCCCCAGACCTTTGAGGAACTTGTAGATTTCCTTGCCCTTGCCACCATTTGCACGGTGCACCGTCGTCAGCGAATTATGTTCAACATCGTGACGCTGCAAAACCTCAAGCCCCTTCATCACTTTATCAAACGTGGGCCGTCCAGCGCGATCTATGCGGTACTTGTCATGGATTTTCTTAGGCCCGTCGATGCTGAGGCCAATAAGAAACCGATTGTCATGCAGGAACTGGCCCCACTCATCGTCCAACAATATGCCGTTGGTCTGAAATGCGTTTGCGACGGTTGCGCCATTGGGGGTGTATTTGCCCTGTAGTTCGACAATTTTGCGAAAGTAGTCAACGCCGAGCATCGTGGGCTCGCCACCCTGCCACGCAAACGGGATTTCGCGAATACCGGCCTCGGTCGAGGTTTCGATTAATTGGCGAATGTAGCTTTCCAACACGTCGTCCGACATGCGGAATTTTTTTTCCGACGGGAACAGCTTCTCCTTTTCAAGATAGTAGCAATATTTACAGTCAATATTGCACCGTGGCCCAATGGGCTTGGTCATAACTGAGAAGGGACGGGGTGCGTTCATACCGAAGTAGTGCCTATCGCGTGCGATCAAAGCAAGCGGCGACATGGGCGGGGATTTGCGTAATCGAAACTTTTATCTCGTATCAACCGCAGCGAGCGCTTAAACAGCGGTGGAAAACATGCAGGAAACCAAGTGTCAGCAATAACTCAAAAATCTAGGCTAAGGTGGGCGGCAGATCTGTCGATGGTTATGATCGCCTTAGCGATTGCGTTTTTGACGTTGCTTCATGCCCCATCAGAGGCCGCCGGTCCCAAATGGGCTGACAAAGCCTACCATGCCATCGCCTTTTTTGCACTGGTTGTACCTGGCGCGATGGTGCACCGGTGGGCGTTTATATGGCTTGTTCCTTTGGCAACAACCTTTGGCGCCGTGATTGAAATCGCGCAGCCCTATTTTGGCCGAAGTCGCGAAATCGAAGATCTTTACGCTGACATAGCTGGTATTCTCGCAGGCATCATTGTTGGAACCCTGATCCGGATATGGCGCAACCCTGCGTGACCGGCTAAAAATCGTCTCGCGGTGGTGCGCAATAGTTTCTTGGCAAGCGTCAATTCGACCTGTATTACGCATATGTTAGCGATAACATTTTGATCCAAATGAGGACAGTTAGATGATCCTATGCTGCGGTGAAGCCCTTATAGATATGATCCCAAAGCCCACAAATACCGGGGCAATGGGATTTGTTCCACATGATGGTGGTGCTTCATTGAATACATCTGTTGCATTGGGCCGCCTTGGCGTTCAAGTCGGCCTTTTGTCGGGCGTATCGACGGACATATTTGGTCAACAAATTACAGCATCTCTCAATGCAAGCCACGTAAACGCATCACACCTAATTCGCAGCGATCGACCAACGACATTGGCGTTTGTTCAGCTTACAAATGGCAGCGCAGCTTATACGTTTATGGACGAAAACTCTGCTGGGAGGATGATCGCAACCAGCGATCTACCCGAGATTTCAGATGAAGTGAATGCAGCGTTATTTGGAGGGATAAGTTTATGCTTGGAACCCGCAGCAGCAACCTATCAAACTCTGCAGGCTAAACTTGCCAAGAAACATGTCGTCATGCTCGACCCCAACATCCGCCCAAAGTCTATCGGCGACGTTGTTGTGTACCGCAATCGTCTTGAAGCGATGATCGGTCTGTCGGATATCGTGAAAGTGTCTGACGAAGATTTGAATTGGCTCTATCCCGGATCTGAGAGCTTGGCGTCCAAGTTGCAAAAGATCCGCGCTGCCGGACCGGTGGTGGTGATACTGACACGGGGTGGCGATGGCGCCAGTGCATTTTTGTCAGATGGCACCGAGGTCCAAGCGGGGATTGAGAAAGTTAAAGTCGTCGATACCGTTGGGGCTGGGGATACGTTCAACGCTGGCTTTCTTGCCAAATTGTCCGAAATGGGATTGCTGAGCAAAGACGCGCTAAGGTCTACCTCGGGCGAGGATATTCAAACGGCGTTGAAATTTGCGGCCAAAGTGGCCGCCGTCACGGTGTCACGCGCTGGAGCGAACCCACCTTGGCGTCATGAATTGACCTAGGCTAGGCAAAGGGGGCTGTCTGCCCCCTTTGAAACCCCCGAGGATACTTCAGGACAGAAAAAGATTATGCGCGACCTGTTGGAATGACCTCATAGCCTGGTTCTTCTGGCTCATCGTCGAGGATTTCTTCGGGAAAGCCCGATGCTGTGATATCGAGACCCGTGGTGTCTTCTAGTCGTTTGATGATGTTGGGCGACCATTCGCGCTCGCCGTAGCGAGAGATTGCGTCGTCGAAGATTTTGATCATCAAAGGGTTCATTTCCAGCGGTACGCCGGCGCGGTCTGCGACCTCTTGGAACAGGCCGATGTCCTTTTTCACAAGGTCCATCGTGAAGCTGATATCGCGTGAGCCGTTTAAGATGACTTGGCTTTCGGTTTCATGCACAAAACTTGTGCCGGACGAGATTTTGATGGCCTCGTACGTCGTGTTGAGGTCCATGCCTGCGGCCTTGGCCGTCACAAGGGCCTCAGCGCAAGTGATCAAGTTGGCGGTCGCCAGAAAGTTCGTCAGCACCTTGAGGACGGATGCAGAGCCAAGGTCGCCTGTGTGTAGAATGCGTCGGCCCATGGTTTTCAGGAAGGGGGCGATCCTTTCAAACGTTTCGCGGTCGCAGCCTGCGAAGATTGAGATGTTGCCGGTTGCGGCTCGGTGACAGCCGCCTGAAACAGGGCAATCCACTGCCGCTCCACCGCGTTCGATGACCATTGCGCCGAGGCGTTTGACCTCGGCCTCGTCGGTGGTCGACATCTCCATCCAGATTTTGCCCGTTGTTACTTCGGGCAGCATTTGTTGCATGACCGCGTCTGAGGCTGCTGGCGAGGGTAGGCATGTTATGACCGCATCGCAATCGCGCATCAATTGCGCGGGGCCGCTGGTTTTCTTGGCGCCTTTTTCGACGTAATCATTCACGAGATCTTCG
>ERZ1049444.1342-NODE-1342-length-18756-cov-129.879204_pt1 | contig 18756 bp, 17 predicted proteins | sample MGYA00383101_ERZ1049444 | MGnify/ENA primary metagenome ERZ1049444 (study PRJEB29581, sample SAMEA5548371) | metagenome | biome: marine; feature: coastal; material: water | depth 50 m | study: Short-term variability in the microbial, nano- and picoplankton...
AAATGATAGAACATCTTTGTAATGGGCATATAGTAAATAATTATGAAGAAAAAATCTTGTTACCATTGTGGGAGCTTGTGCACCTCTTTGATTGTAAAAAGTCAGGAAAAATATTTCTGTTGTAATGGTTGTAAAACTGTTTTTGAAATATTTTCTGAAAACAATATGACTTGTTATTATGATTTTCAAGATAATCCTGGGGCTATACCAACTGAAATACTTGGGAAGTTTGATTATTTATCAAATGAAAATATTTTAACAAAACTTCTAGATTTTAATGATAATGATAGACAGATTGTTTCTCTTTACATTCCACATATCCATTGTAGTTCTTGTATTTGGGTATTAGAAAATTTACACAAGCTAAAACAAGAAATTATTTCTTCGCAAGTTAATTTCTCGAAGAAAAAAGTAAGAATTACGTTTAACTCAGATAAGATATCTTTAAAAGAAGTAGTAATATTACTAAGCTCTATAGGGTATGAACCCTATATTAGTTTAGAAGATTCAGATGTTAAAAAAAATATACTAGAAAAAAGTCTAATATATAAGTTGGGTATAGCTGGTTTTGCTTTTGGAAATATCATGTTTTTATCTTTTCCCGAGTACTTTGAAGTATCTGAATTTTGGTTAGAAAAGTACAAATACATTTTCAGATGGTTAATGTTTACTTTTTCTCTACCTGTAGTTTTTTATTCTGCAAATGATTATTTTATATCTGCTTACAAGGGCTTAAAATCAAAAATTTTAAATATAGATATTCCTATTGCATTAGGAATTAGTGTATTATTTATAAGAAGTTTTTTTGAAGTTTTATTAGATATTGGAGCAGGTTTTTTTGATAGCTTATCAGGATTAGTTTTTTTCTTGCTTTTGGGAAAATTTTTTCAACAAAAAACGTACAATTTTTTATCTTTTGAAAGAGATTATAAATCATATTTTCCAATAGCAATCACAAAAATTTTAAATAATTCTGAGGAAAATATTGAGATTTATGATGTTGTAAAAGGAGATAGATTATTGATTAGAAATCAAGAAATTATTCCTGCAGACGGAATTTTAATAAGTCCAAAAGCTCAAATAGATTATAGTTTTGTAACCGGTGAGTCTAAGCCAATTTTTAAAAAATCTGGAGACAAAATATTTGCTGGAGGTAAACAAATTTCTGGTGTTATAGAAATGGAAGTTTTAAATTCTATTTCGCAAAGTTATTTAACCCAACTATGGAGTAATGATATTTTTAGCGAGAATAATAAATCGTCTTTTACATCTTTAACAGATAATATTAGTAAATATTTTACTTTAACCATTTTATCTATAGCTGTAAGCGCTTCTTTATTTTGGGTTTTTTATGAACCTTCAAAGATCTTGAATGTATTTACTTCTGTTTTAATAATTGCATGTCCTTGCGCTATAGCTTTAGCAGCACCTTTTACTTTGGGGAATATGTTGAGAATTTTTGGAAGACATAAGTTTTATGTGAAAAATGCACAAATTATTGAAAAATTAGGGATAATTACTACCACTATTTTTGATAAAACGGGAACTATTACATCTCATAAAAATAATAAAGTTTGTTATGATGGCTCTGTATTAACTTCCTTTCAAAAAACAAAATTGAGAAGTGTTTTGAGAGCTTCTAACCACACTCTAAGTAGAAGGATTTACAACGAACTAGAAGAAGACAATATTATTTCAATATCTAATTTTAAAGAAGTTGTTGGTAAAGGAATTGAAGCTAATGTTGGAGACGATTTTATAAGAGTTGGTTCTGAATCTTTTGTTAAATTAAAAGAGCTACAGACTAATTTCGACACTTCAGTTCATATTAGTTTTAATAATAAATATTCAGGGAAATTTACTCTTAGAAATAAATATAGAAAAGGCTTTAAAACAGTGTTTAATGAGCTTTCAAAAGATTACATGTTAGGTGTTTTATCTGGAGATAATAGAGGGGAGTATAAATATTTAAAGAAAAATTTACCTATTGAAACCAATTTATTGTTTCAGCAAAAACCCGAAGATAAATTAAATTATATAAAGAAGTTACAGTCAAAACATCAAAATGTTTTAATGGTTGGTGATGGTTTAAATGACTCAGGAGCCCTTGCTCAAAGCAATGTGGGTATTGCATTGTCTGAAGATATAAATGTTTTCTCTCCTGCTTGTGATGCCATTCTAGATGCAGAGAAATTTCAATACATACCAGCATTCATTGAGTTAGCCAAAAAATCAATTAAAATAATTCACTATGCTTTTATTTTATCATTATTCTATAATATAATTGGCTTATATTTTGCTGTGACTGGTCAGTTATCACCCATTATAGCTGCCATCCTAATGCCTCTTAGCTCGATAAGTATCGTTGTTTTTACCACTTTAGCAACCAATTTTATATCTAACAAAATCATAACTAATGAAGTTAAATAAGTTTATTGATCATACCTTATTAAAAGCTAATGCTACAAAAAATGATATTTTAAATTTATGTAACGAGGCTAAACAATATAATTTTTTTGCTGTTTGCGTAAATGGTTCTTATGTTTCTTTGGCAAAAAAATATTTAGAGGGCTCAAATGTGAAAATTGCAGCAGTTGTTGGATTTCCATTAGGATCTATGGATACAGAATCTAAAAAACAAGAAACAATTAATTGTTTAAAGAATGGTGCAGATGAAATTGATTTGGTCATTAATATAGGTCTTTTAAAATCTGGTTGTTATGAATCTTTGATCAACGAAATTACAGACATAAAAAAAATTGTTGGAAACAAAATTCTCAAGATGATTTTAGAGACTTGTTTTTTAACTAAACAAGAAATTATTATTGCATCTCAAATTGCTATAAATTCAAAAGTTGATTATGTGAAAACATCTACTGGTTTTGGAACTTTTGGAGCTGTAATTGAGGATGTTGAGCTTATGAAAGAAGTAGTTAGTGACCTAGTCTTGATAAAAGCTTCAGGAGGTATTAGAGACCGAGATACAGCAATAAAGTTTATAAATGCAGGAGCAAGTAGAATAGGAACCTCATCAGGGGTATCTATAATAAATAATGTTGTATCAAATAAAAAATAATTATGAGTATTCATATTAACGCAAAACCAGGTCAGATCGCAGAAACTGTTCTTTTACCTGGAGATCCTTTAAGAGCTAAATGGATTGCTGATACTTTTTTGGATGACATTATTTGCTATAATGAAGTTAGGGGAATGTTTGGCTTCACTGGTTTTTATAAAGGTAAAAAAGTTTCAGTTCAGGGAACAGGAATGGGAATTCCCTCTACTTTAATTTACTGTAAAGAATTAATTACAGAATATGGTGTAAAGAATTTGATTCGAGTTGGTTCTGCGGGTTCTTATCAAAAAGAGTTAAAAATAAGAGATATTATAATAGCTATAGCAGCCTCTACTACATCAGGAATTAATTCGCAACGATTTATGGGTGCTAGTTATGCTCCTACTGTTAATTTTGATCTACTCAAAAAAGCTTTGAAGGAATCAGATAATTTAGGAATCCCAATAAAAGCAGGTAATGTATTGAGCTCTGATGAATTTTATACTGATGATTTCAATGATTATAAACATTGGGCAGAATATGGAGTTCTTTGTGTAGAAATGGAAACTTCAGGCTTATATACTATCGCTGCAAAATACAATGTAAAAGCACTCTCAATTTTAACAATCTCTGATAGCCTTGTTACTCGAGAGAGAACAAGTGCAAAAGAAAGAGAAATGACTTTTTCTGACATGACAAAAATAGCATTATCACTCGCGTAAAAATGAAAAACTTAACTCAAAAATACAATGTTCCTGGTCCAAGATACACTAGTTATCCAACAGTTCCTTTCTGGAATGATCAAGAATTTAGCAAAGAAAAATGGATTACTTCATTTAAAGAAACGTTTCATCTCAGTAATCAAAAAGAGGGGATTAGTATTTATATTCATCTTCCGTTTTGCGAAAGTTTATGTACGTTTTGTGCTTGCCATAAACACATTACAAAGCAACACGATAAAGAATCACCTTATATTCAAGCTGTTTTAAAAGAATGGTTGCTCTACAAATCACACATGAATGAAACTCCAATAATTAAGGAAATTCATTTAGGTGGAGGAACACCTACGTTTTTTTCTCCAGAGAGTCTAGAAATTTTAATGAAGGGAATTCTTTCAAATTCAATTCTTCACAGTGAGTATGAATTTAGTTTTGAGGGCCATCCTAATAATACTAGTAAAGAACATTTAATTACATTGTTTAATCTTGGCTTTACTAGGGTAAGTTTTGGAGTTCAAGATTATAATGAGAATGTTCAAAATGCTATTCACAGAGTTCAGTCATTTGAGCAAGTTAAGAAAGTAACAGAACTTGCTCGAAATATTGGATATAGCTCAATTAGTCATGATATTATTTTTGGATTACCACACCAAAATTTAGATTGTGTAACTAAGACTATTACAAAGACTAAAGAGTTATTACCAGATAGAATTTCATTTTATAGTTATGCACACGTTCCATGGATAAAAGGAGTTGGACAGAGAGGATTTGATAACAATGATTTACCATCTGGGAAAGAAAAGAGAATTTTATACGAAGTAGGTAAAAAATTACTTTTAGAATTAGGTTATGTAGAGGTAGGGATGGATCACTTTTCGTTGCCTACAGATACTCTATTCAAGGCATCTAAAAATAAAAAATTACATAGAAATTTTATGGGATATACATCACAAAAAACTGACTTGATGATAGGTTTAGGGATGTCTGCAATTTCAGATTCTTGGTCTGCATTTGCACAAAATGTAAAAACTGTGAAAGAGTATGAAATGTTAGTTAACAAGGGTGAAATCCCTATTTTTCGCGGACACATTTTATCTGATATAGATTTAGAGGTACGTCAGCATATTTTAAATTTAATGTGTCAATTTGAAACTAAATGGATTCAAAATCAAGAAATTCAAATTAATAAATTTTTGCTTCGAGAAATTGAACAAGATGGGTTGATTAAATCAGATGCTCTAGGTATACAAATATATGAGGAAGGAAAACCCTTTGTAAGGAATGTTTGTATGGCTTTAGATCAGTATTTATTGAGCAAAGAAAAAGAACAGCAACTTTTTTCAATGACTGTATAATTTACTTTTCAAAATATGATAAATGTCATTTTTCTTAAAAGATTACTAAGGTAATTTTACATCGATTTTATCAGGCATTTTATGAGCGTAATTTATCTTCTTCTAGCAATAAGCATAGCAGTCGCATTAATTTTTTTTGTAGCATTTATCCTATCTGTTAAGAATGGTCAGTATGATGATTCTTATACTCCGTCTGTAAGAATATTGTTTGATGATGAAATTGTCGAAGAAGAAGATTATTAACTAACTACTATATATATAAAAAATCAAATTATGAAAATGGAGCAGTTTTATTATGATAACAAAATCGTAAAAAAATTCATCTATGCAACTTTATTATGGGGAATAGTAGGATTCTCAATTGGTTTACTTTTAGCACTGATGTTTTTATTTCCAAATATTACAGATGGAATTTCTTGGTTAAGTTTTGGGCGATTAAGACCATTACATACAAATGCTGTAATTTTTGCTTTTGTAGGTAATGCAATTTACACAGGAGTTTATTATTCTTTACAGCGATTGTTAAAAACTAGAATGGCAAGTGATTTTCTAAGTAATTTTAATTTTTGGGGATGGCAAGCTATCATTGTAGCGGCAGCAATAACATTACCTTTAGGATACACTACATCAAAAGAATATGCAGAATTAGAATGGCCCATAGATATAGCCATAGCATTAGTTTGGGTAGCTTTTGGTGTAAATATGATTTGGACTATTCTAAAAAGACGACAAAGACACTTGTATGTTGCAGTTTGGTTTTATTTAGGAACCTTTGTTACGGTAGCAGTTCTTCATATATTTAATAGTTTAGAATTGCCGGTTAGCTTCTTAAAAAGTTACTCTGTTTATGCAGGTGTTCAAGATGCTTTGGTGCAATGGTGGTATGGACATAATGCTGTAGCTTTTTTCTTAACCACACCTTTCCTTGGATTAATGTACTATTTTGTTCCAAAAGCGGCTAATAGACCAGTATATTCTTACAAGCTTTCTATAGTTCATTTTTGGTCGTTAATATTTATTTATATCTGGGCAGGACCTCATCATTTACTATACTCTTCTTTACCAGATTGGGCTCAAAATTTAGGAGTTGCTTTTTCTATAATGTTAATTGCGCCCTCTTGGGGTGGAATGATTAACGGATTGCTAACGCTGCGTGGAGCATGGGATAAAGTTAGAACAGATCCTGTTTTAAAATTTATGGTTGTAGCTATCACTGGTTATGGTATGGCAACTTTTGAGGGACCTATGTTATCTCTAAAAAATGTAAATGCCATAGCTCATTTTAGTGATTGGATTATTGCCCATGTACATGTAGGTGCTTTGGCATGGAATGGTTTCTTAACCTTTGGTATGTTGTATTGGTTAATACCTAAGATATTTAAAACAAAATTATTTTCAACAGGCTTAGCAAATTTTCATTTTTGGATAGGAACTTTAGGGATAGTAATGTATGCGCTGCCTATGTATGTTGCAGGATTTGTTCAAGCATCTATGTGGAAGCAATTTAATCCTGATGGAACTTTAACCTACGAAACTTTTATGTCTACGGTAAATGAAATAATGCCTATGTATTGGATGAGAGCTATTGGTGGAAGTTTATTTATTGTTGGAGCAATTGTAATGTTGTACAATGTAATTAAGACTGTTCGCAACGGCGCTAAAGTAACTGATGAATTGGCAGAAGCTCCCTCTTTATTAAAGGTTTCAAAATACAGACAAAAAGGGGAGGGGTATCATACTTGGTTAGAAAGAAAGCCTGTGAAACTAACAATATTTGCAACAATAGCTATTTTAATTGGTGGTATAGTTCAAATTATACCAACCTTATTGATAGATTCTAATATTCCAACAATAACAAGTGTAAAGCCCTATACACCACTAGAACTAGAGGGGAGAGATTTATATATTAGAGAAGGTTGCGTTGGTTGTCATTCCCAAATGATTAGACCTTTTAGAAGTGAGGTAGCCAGATATGGAGAGTATTCCAAGGCTGGTGAATTTGTGTATGATCATCCATTTTTATGGGGAAGTAAACGCACAGGGCCAGATCTCTTAAGGGTAGGAGGTAAATATCCAGATAGTTGGCACTTTAATCATATGTATGATCCTCAAAGCACCTCTACAGGTTCTATTATGCCAAGATATCAATGGCTAATTAAAGACAAACATGATTTATCAGACACAGAATCTAAAATGAGAGCGATGATCTCTCTGGGAGTTCCTTATACAGAATTAGATATAGAAAATGCTAGAGAAAGTATGGATGAGCAATCTATAAAAATTGCAAATAATATTTTAGATATTCCTGATATCAGTAATTATTTTGAAGAGGAAAAGAATTATTTAGGTACAGATTTTATTCCTCTTAAAGAAAGAGAAATTATTGCTCTGATAGCATATTTACAACGATTAGGTACAGATATAAAGGTAGTAGATGCCAAAGATTAATTAAGTATAAATAACTAAGATTATGTTAAAATTTGTAAAAAGTCATATGGAGACTATCACTGGGGTTGAAATTTACCCTCTTATTTCACTTGTTATATTCTTTACTTTTTTTGTAATCCTTTTTTGGTGGGTATTTACAGCTAAAAAAGAATACATAAATACCGTTAGTCAAATTCCACTAAATGATAATTATAAAAACGAAAAGCTATGAAAAAATATATTCAATCGTTAATTTATATAATTTTTTTAATTCTATCTTTTATAGGCTTAACTACAGCATTGGTTAGCTACAAAAATCCGTTTGATTTATACGAAAATCCTTTAGTTTGGATAGCCTTAATAGGTCTTGTTCTGGTTGTTGTTCTAAAAGAGTTACTGATTATTGTATCTACAAGTAAATTAGAAAAATTTGAATTAGAAAAACAAGGAATAGATGTATCTAAAATAGATAAGTTTTTATGGTATAAGAAATTCATTAAAAAATGGACTAAATCAAAAGATATTGAGGAGGAAAGTGATATCATAATAGATCATAATTATGACGGCATAAGAGAATTGGATAATTCATTACCACCGTGGTGGGTTTATATGTTTTATGCTACTATTTTATTTGCGGCTGTATATTTGGTTAGATTTCATGTGTTAGACGGAGATAGTCAAGAAATGGAATATAACAAAGAAGTGGCAGAGGCAAGATTAGAATTAGATAAATACAAAAAACAATCACCTAAAGTTTTTGATATTACCAAAGCTACTTTACTTGCAGATGAATCAAATTTAAAAAGAGGTAAGGCGGTTTACAATCTAAATTGTGCTAGTTGTCATTCAAAAGATGGTGGAGGTGGAATAGGTCCAAACTTAACTGATGAAAATTGGATTTTAGGAGGTAGTTTCACTAATGTATTTTCAACAATTTATGACGGAGGTAGACCTGGTAGAGGAATGATATCATGGGGTAAAACATTAAAAGGAGAAGATATTCAAAAAGTAGCTAGTTATGTGATATCATTAAAAGGATCATCACCTGCTAATCCAAAGAAACCAGAAGGAGAAATTTGGAAGGAAGATTAATGATTTATTTTTATACTAATAATGGAAATAAACGAAAATGAGAATTTTAGAGATAGTATTGCCACTATAAATGAAGAAGGAAAACGTTCTTGGATTTATCCTAAAAAACCTTCAGGAATACTTTATAAATATAGATCTTGGATTAGCTATCTATTATTAGCATTTTTACTGATTGCACCTTTTGTTAAAATTAATGGGAATCAGTTTTTCATGTTTAACGTTTTAGAAAGGCGTTTTAATATTTTCGGCATTCCTTTCTGGCCACAAGACTTCCATTTATTTGTGATTTCAATGATTATTGGGGTTGTATTTGTGACTTTATTTACTGTTGTTTTTGGTCGTATATTTTGTGGTTGGATTTGTCCTCAGACTATTTTTATGGAGATGGTTTTTAGAAGAATCGAATATGCAATTGAAGGAGACAGAGGAAAACAAATTCGTTTAGATAAACAAATATGGAATGCGGAAAAAATAAAAAAAAGAGTATTAAAATGGTCTATTTTTTTTATTATTTCATTTATAATAGCTAATGTGTTTCTTGCCTATTTAATTGGGAGTGATAGATTATTAGAATATGTATTTTCTTCACCTTTAAATCATTTAAGTACTTTAATCTCATTATTAATTTTTACATCAGTATTTTATTTTGTTTTTACTTGGTTTAGAGAGCAGGTATGTATTATTGCTTGTCCGTATGGAAGATTACAAGGAGCATTGTTAGATAACCAGTCTGTTGTAGTTGCTTATGATTATAAGAGAGGTGAAAAAACATCAGGCAGAGCCAAATTTAAAAAGAATGAAAACAGAGATATACTTGGTAAAGGAGATTGTATAGACTGCAAACAATGTGTTCATGTTTGTCCAACAGGAATAGATATTAGAAACGGAACACAATTAGAATGTGTTAACTGTACTGCTTGTATCGATGAATGTGACGATATAATGATCAAAGTAGGTTTACCAAAAGGCTTAATTAGGTATGCTAGTATTGATAATATTGAAAATAAAACACCTTTTTTATTTACTACAAGAATGAAAGGTTATTCTATAGTATTAGGCATTTTAATGGTTGTTTTTGCTGGAATGCTTTTTCTTAGAAATGATGTTGAGGCTACGATATTAAGATTACCTGGTCAGTTATACGAGGCTAAAAAAAATAATATTATTAGAAATGTATATACCTATAAGATGATTAATAAAACTTCTGAAGACATAGAGGATATTGGTTTTAAATTATTGTCACATGAGGGGAGTATAGAATTGGTTCCTAATTTAACATTCTCAATTGAAAAACAAGGTTTGGCAGAAGGTAGTTTATTTATTGATTTGCCAAAATCAGTAATTAAAAAAGATAAAGTAATTTTAAAAATAGGGGTCTTTAGTAACAAAAAATTGATAGAAACAACCATCACAAATTTTTTAGGACCTAGAGGTTATAAATAAAAAAGTATGAAAGTTAATTGGGGAACAGGTATTGTAATTTCAATCATAGCGTTTATTAGTTTTATTATGTATTTTGTTATAAGTATGAGTACTAATAAAAAATTTAGTCATGATTTAGTTACTGATAATTACTACAAGAAAGAGTTAGAATTTCAAGATCAAATTGATGCTACAAAAAATGCAAAATTATTAGCTGAAGATATACAGATAGTTAAATTTGATAAAGGCTTAAAAATTTATTTCCCAAAAGTATTTAAAAATAACATAAAAGGAAAAGTGTTTCTATACAGACCATCTAACAAACAATTGGATTTCGAAATACCAATTTCGATAACTGATAATTATTTGCTCGTGCCTGAGAAAAGTTTGTTGGATGGTCGTTGGAACATTAGTTGTACACTTAAACACAACAAAAAATCATATTATTTTTTTAAAGAAATTACTTTTTAATGATTATTACAGCTTTTCTTTTTGGTTTGTTGGGGAGTTTTCATTGTATTGGAATGTGCGGGCCAATTGCTTTTATGCTCCCTATAGATAGAAGTTCCAAAATAAAAAGTATACTACAAACTGTAATATATCATCTGGGGAGAATTTTTTCATATGCGATTATAGGTGCTATTTTTGGTTTATTGGGGAAAGGGTTTTATTTTTTTGATTTACAACAACAATTGTCTATAACAGTTGGGCTTTTAATGATTTTAACGATACTAGTTCCTAAATTATTTCAAAAAACACCTTTACTAAAGCCAATTTTAATATTTACCAATTCTGTAAAAAAGAATTTGGGAATTTCACTTAAAAAAAAGGAAACATCTACATTTTTCACCATTGGGTTCCTAAACGGACTTTTGCCATGTGGTCTAGTTTATATGGCAATTTTTGGAGCTTTAACAAGTACTACCTTTTATGAGGGAGCTTTGTATATGTCATTTTTTGGATTAGGCACAGTTCCTTTGATGACTGCAGTAGTTTTAGTCGGAAATTTTACCAATTTAATTAACAGAAGAGTAATTGAACAATTAATTCCTATAGTAGTTGTAGTTATTGGAATAATTTTTATTCTTAGAGGGTTAGGGTTAGGAATTCCTTATATCTCTCCAAAACCTTTAGTAAATCTTATTGTCGCTTCAGGTTGCCATTAGTAGTTTTACTTTCTCCCCCAATATAATGCGAGTAATAATCCAGATAAAATATCCCAGATACTCCAAAAAGCAGCTAATAAAGCCATCCCTCCTAAACCATCAAAAAATTGAAAGATTAGTAACAATCCTAATCCACCATTTTGAATTCCAGTTTCCATAGAAATAGTTTTTCTATCTCTTTTCTCTAGTCCAAATGTTTTTGCTGTGTAGAATCCAATAAAATAGGCTCCAATATTATGAAAAATTACCAATCCGGCAACCAAATGAATATAATTTAAAAAAACATCTATATTATCATAGAATGCAATAACAATCAATGCTAAAAAAACAATAATTGAAAAGGGCTTTAGTAGTACTTCAATTTTTTTTGAAATTTCCTCAAAGTAATGGTTTAACAACATTCCCAGCACAATAGGTATCCCTAGTATTAATAAAACTAATTTAAATAATTCAATAGGATCTAATTGAACTGTTTTTATGATTTCGTTAGTAGGTTCGTATAATCCACTATAAAACTGTAAATTTAAAGGGGTCATTAGTAAACATATGACTGTTGCAAATGCAGTTAAACTTACAGATAAGGCTGAATTACCTTTAGCCATCTTACTGAAAAAATTTGAAATATTACCACCCGGGCATGCGGCTATCATCATCATTCCTAAAGCAAAACTTGGATGAGGTTTTATGATTAGAATAGCTACGAATGTGAGTGCTGGTAATAAGAAAAATTGAGAAAAAACTCCTACAAGTAGAATTTTAGGTTTCTTAATAAGAAGTTTAAAATCATCAATTTTTATATTCAGGGCTACACCAAACATAATAATAGCCAATGCTATATTTAATATCCAAAGCCCTTCTGTATCAAAGTTAATTTTAATACTATCAATAGGGATATCACCATTAGTTTTTAAAAGCATATTCTATAATATTTGCACCCATTTTTAACGCTTTTAATCTAATATTTTGAGGGTTGTTATGAATAGAACTGTCTTCCCATCCGTCACTTAAATCAGATTCGTAATCATAAAAACATACCAATCTACCTTCAAAAAATAATCCAAAACCTTTTGGTTTTTTTTTATCATGTTCGTGAATTTTAGGGATTCCATTTTTAAAAATAAATGTTTGATTATAAATGGGGTGATTACTTGGAATTTCTTGGAATTTCAATTCAGGAAAAACTTTGTTCATTTCTCTTCTAATATATTTATCCAATCCATAATTATCAGATACATGAAGAAACCCACCAGATGTTAAGTAATTACGTAAATTTTGTGCTTCTTGTTCTGTAAAAAATACATTTCCATGACCAGTCATGAAAACAATAGGAAAGTTAAAAAGATCTATACTTCCAACGGTTACAGTACCTTGATTTAATTTAATTTTTGTGTTTGAGTTTTTATTTGCAAACTTAATTAAGTTGGGAACAGCAGTTTGATTTGAATACCAATCTCCGCCACCGTTATATTTTAAAACTGCTACTTCTTGTGAGGAAATCTTCACAGATAAACTTACAATAACCAAAAGAAAAATTTTTGTAAACTTCAATTTAAGTATAATTTTAAACTAAGATAGCAATTCTTATTGATTGATAAATGAAACATTCATGACAGACACTAAAGCTGCTGTTTCGGTTCTTAATCTTGCCTTACCAAGTGTTATTGGAGTATATCCTATCTGTAAGCTTTTCTCTATTTCTGAAAATGAAAAATCTCCCTCAGGTCCAATTAAAATAGTAGAGGATTCTTGAGGTAGGAGTACATCTTTCATTAATTGTTTCTCATTTTCTACACAATGTGCAATATATTTTCCTTGTGTCTGATTTTGTTTTAAAAATTCTGATAAAGTAACCACTTCATTTAGTTTTGGTAAATAAAATTTTAATGATTGTTTCATTGCAGAAATTATAATTTTTTTTAGCCTTTCAGGTTTAATAAATTTTCTCTCAGAATTGTCACAAATAATTGGTGTAATTTCATCTATCCCTATTTCAGTTGCTTTTTCTAGAAACCATTCTAGTCTGTCATTATTTTTTGTTGGTGCTATAGCTAGATGTAAATAATATTTTCTTTGTTGTTTCTTATGCTCTATATCAACTACATTTATTAAACATTTTTTGTCATTAGCGACAGAAATTTTACAGTGAAATAGATCTCCTTTTCCATTTGTTAGATAAATATAATCTCCCTCTTTTTTTCGAAGTACTTTTACTACATGTCTACTTTCAATTTTATCAAAAGTAATTTCATTAGTATTCTTATCTATAGATGGATTGTAAAATAATTGCATGTATTCTATTTAACAGGATAGTCTTTAATGTTCATTTTGTAAGTTCTTCTTCTTTTATGGGTTTGGGGATCAAAATTTTTCCATAATTGATGTATGGCGTTATTATCTTCTAGCTCGGGAGTTCTAATCACTGTTTCAACTCCGATAGCATTAAAACTGGTTGTAAAATCACTAAAAATAATAGCAGTTAACCCTTTGTTTTGATATTCTGGGTCTACACCAATTAAATAAGAGGTAACGGTTTTTGGATTTTTTTTCGCTTTTAAAAGGTGAAATATCCCAAAGGGAAATAATTTACCTTTTGCTTTTTGAAGAGCCTCCGAGAAAGAAGGCATCATAATTCCAAATGCAACTAGTTTCCCATTTTCATCTACAACAAACTTTATGAAATCTGGATTTATGAAATTGATATATTTTTTTTTAAAATAATCTATTTGATTTTCGGATATAGGTACATAAGATGAAAGGGTTACATATGTTTTATTAAAAAGATCAAACATTTCATTCACATAAGGCATAATCTCTTTAGTATTTGAAAAATTTAAAGACTTTAGTTTAAACCTTCGTTTTATTAAATTTGAGATCCTTTCATAGTAAGGACCATCTACTTTTGATAGTTTAAATTTATTCTCTAAATATTCTTTTTCTTTTATGAATCCAAGTTGTTCTAAATGTTCTTTGTAATAAGCATTAGAATACCAAGTCACCATAGTTCCAATATGATCAAAACCATCTGTTAGAACACCTACCTTATCAAGATTAGAAAATCCAACAGGGCCTTCCATATATGTTAATTTATTTTTTTTGCCAATTTCTTGCACTTTTTGAATAAGAAGTTTGGTAACATCTATATTATCTATCACATCAAACCAACCAAAACGCATTTTTTTAATTTGTTGGTTTTTCACTTCATACCAATTAATTATAGCAGCAATTCTACCTACTATTTTATTGTTTTGGATAGCTACATAAAAGAATGCTTCAGCATTTTCAAATGCAGGATTAATCTCTTTATTTAAAACATCTAACTCTTCTTTGATAATAGGAGGAACCCAGTAAGGATTGTTTTTGTAGATAGAAAAAGGAAATTGAACAAATTGTTTCATCTCCTTTTTTGTAGTCATTTCCTTAAGTGTAATCATGGCACTAGTTTAGTTGCAGTCTGTAATTTTATATGATAGTTAGATTTTCATCTTTGTTATCATCTTCTTTATTTCTTTTCTTTTTCTCTTTTTTCTTTTTCTCTTTTTTTTCTTTCTCTTTTTTTAATCTCTTACTTTCTTTTTTTTCTTTTTTACTACTTTTAGCTTTATCTTTTTTTACTTCCCTCTCCAATTTTCTAATTTCTTTTTCAAGCTCTTTAGTTCCTTTATCCTCGTCTTTTATTGGAGTTTCATTCTCATCAGAATTTCTTTTAAAGATATTTAAAATTCCTTTTTTGGACTTATCTTTTTTAATCTTAATTTTAGTTGGTTTCACTCTAGTTCTTTTTGGTTTCATTCGAAGAGGAAGATCTAATAATTCATCTGACTTTTTATTGATATCATTAGAAGTATTATTTCTAATAGATTGTACAGTCTCTTTTTGGAACCTTATTGCTCCCGGAGCTTGTCTTTTACTTTTCTTTGAAAAAACATTACGCACCTTTCCAAATAATCTATCAAAAAATTTTCTTTTTTTAACTTTAAATTTTTTGTCATCTATAGGAGCTCCATTTTCGTCTAGTTTGGTTACTTTATCTATATGTCTGTCAAATCTATAGGATGCGCCAAAAGAGGTGTAATACCCTGATGTAAAGGAATCTGCTAAAAGACGCACAGAACTATTTATTTGGATATTTCTATTGTATAAAAAAGCAATACCTGAACCTATGTTAGATTGATATTTGTATTTATCGAACATACTTTGATTTTCAATAAAAATAGACCATCTTGGGCTAAAGCTATAAGTGGCAGTAACGATGTAGGAAAATTCTGGAAGCTCAGTTCCAATTCTATCATAATATAAATTGGTAATTATATTAAAATTATCAGAAAGATCATTTTGTAATAAAACTCCAACTTTTGGAGAAAAATCTTTTGTTACAAAAACATCATCTGGTATACCAGTATTTATCCCAACATAAGCTGCAACTGTAGGAATAAATCTTTTAAAATCAAATCTATTTCTTTCTACCCAACTTCTAATCTCTTTAGATTTGTCTGTATATTTTTGTTCGTAAATTAAGTATTTTGCAGCGACGGTAAATTTTCCAATTCCATTTTTATAATAACTGGAGTTAAAAATGTTTTGAAAACTAATTTGTTCATTTTGATAAGCTAAATTCAAATTAAGCTCTAGTTTTTCTTTAAAAAAACTTGTTCTAAATAGAAAATCTACACCATACGATTGAGGTCTAGAAAATGTAGGATGAATATCTGTACTTCTATAAAAAAGACTAGTTTCTAATTGATATACTCTTGTTCCAACACTATAAGGACTTTCCGAAAATCCTGGTCTATTTGAATTTATAATATTTGTATATTGAGCTAAAAGTGTTTGACTTAAAAGTATGAAGAAGACAATCCAAAATTTTTGAAGTTTAGCAACAAAATAATTATTCTCAAGAAATGTCAATTTTTTTTTGGTTTTACACAAACATACTGCAAAAATAGGACTCATCAAATGCAATAAATACTTTTTTAAGACTGTTTAAATTTTGTATTCTATTAACGTATCAATTATCATCAAATTGTTATTTTTGAATTTAATTTAATTTTAACATGCAAGAAGCAGAATTAATGGGTTTGCTAAGAACACTTTTTATTTTCGTGATTGTTTATTACTTCTTCCGTTTTGCGGCAAGAGTATTTGGGCCACTCTTAATAAAGAAGGCGGTTCATAAAATGCAACAAAAAGCTCAAAAGCAATATAACACCAGTCATCAACAAGCAGAAACATCAGCTACCAAAGAAGGTGAAACTATCATAGATAAAAAACCAAACTCTACAAATCAAGGTAATAACTCTGTTGGTGAATACGTAGATTTTGAAGAAATAGATTGATATGAATTTTAAACAAATTATACCTCACATAGTCTCTTTATCACTATTTGTAGTTGTAGCTTTAATGTACTTTAATCCAGTATTAAAGGGAAAGAAAATCTCACAATCTGATATTACACAACATATTGGAATGGCTAAAGAAGTTAATGACTTTAGAAAAGCAACAGGTGAAGAACCTTATTGGGCTGAAAGTGCTTTTAGTGGAATGCCTACCTATCCAATTGGAACTTATTTTCCTAATGATTACATTACTAGTCTAGACCGTTTCATACGCTTTCTACCTAGGCCAGCTGATTATTTATTTCTCTATTTTTTAAGTTTTTATATTCTATTACTTGCTTTCAAGGTTGATTGGAAAATAGCTATAGTAGGTTCTTTAGCATTTGGTTTTTCTACATATCTTATAATTATTTTTGGTGCAGGACACAATTCAAAAGCACATGCTATTGCCTACATGCCATTAGTTTTAGCGGGTATTATATTTATTTTCAAAAAAAGATATCTCCTTGGCTTTATAGTAACAAGTATTGCTACTGCTTTAGAAATTAAAGCAAATCATCCACAGATGACGTACTACTTATTATTTGCCATTCTAATTTTAGGTGTAGTTGAATTGATAGATGCTATTCAAAAAAATAAAACTAAACAGTTTATTACTCAATCATCTATCATTATTGTTGCTATGTTATTGGCTGTTGGTGTAAACTCTTCAAGACTTTTAGCCACAAAAGAATATGCAGATGTTAGTACTCGAGGTAAAACTGCTTTAACGATGAACCCAGATGGTACCAAAAAAGAGGTTACAACTGGCCTATCAAAAGAATACATTACACAATTTAGTTATGGCAAAGCTGAGACATTTAACTTATTTGTTCCCAGATATATGGGAGGTGGTACAGTAGAAAGCTTAGATAAAAAATCTAACACGTATCAATATGTATCATCTATAGCAGGTTCTAAACAAGCTGATGGTTTTACAAAACAAGTATACACTTATTGGGGAGATCAACTAATAGTTGAGGCTCCTGCTTATGTAGGAGCTATGATGTTATTTCTTTTTTTTCTAGGTGTTTTTCTACTTAAGGATAAGTATAAATATTGGCTGGTAGCTTCTACCGTTTTTGCAATCTTAATGAGTTGGGGTAAGAATTTTCAGTTTTTGACTAACTTTTTTATTGATTATGTTCCATTATATAATAAATTCAGAGCTGTTTCATCATTTCAAGTAATTGCAGAATTATGCATCCCCTTGCTTGGGTTTTTGGCAGTAAAAGAATTTTTCTTTTCAAAAACTGATAAAGAACAAAAACAAATTGCTCTAAAAAAAGCATTGTATAGTAGTGTAGGATTAATTGTTATTGGATTACTATACGCACTCTCATTTTCAACCTTTGAAGGAATAAGAGATGCAAGCTATTCTGAGTACGAGGGATTATTAGATGCTGTAAAGGCAGATAGGTTGTCTATGTTGTATACAGATAGTTTTAGATCTTTAGTTTTAATAGGACTAGGATTTGTAGTTCTATGGTTATTTTTAAAACAACAACTTAAATACACCACATCAATCATAGCTTTTGCAGTTTTAATTCTTTTTGATTTAGTTCAGGTAAATTTAAGATACGTAAATGGGGATGATTTTAAAGAAGCTAGAGCTATTGATAAACCTTTTAAAGCCTCTACTGCAGATCTTCAAATTCTAAAAGATAAAAGTCATTACAGAGTAGCCAACTTTTCAACTGATCCATTTCAAGATGGTAGGACATCGTATTTTCATAAATCTATAGGAGGTTATCATGCTGCTAAAGTGGGAAGATACCAAGACCTAATTGAATTTCAATTATCAAAACAAAATATGCAAGTTTACAATATGTTAAACGTAAAGTATTTTATTATTCCAGGAGATGATGGAGAAGAAGTAGCTCAGCAAAATCCTGATGCAAATGGGAACGCTTGGTTTGTGAAAAATATTAAATATGTAAAAACAGCAGACCAAGAAATTAGAGCATTAGATAGTATACTAACCAAAAGTACTGTTGTAGTGAATGAAAATAATATTGATAAAAAAATTAATTTTTCATCAGTAGTAGATTCCCTTGCATATATTAGACTAACAGAATATTCTTTAAATTCTTTAACATATGAAACATCCTCTAAGTTTGATGAATTTTCTGTTTTTTCAGAAATCTA
>ERZ1049444.1354-NODE-1354-length-18634-cov-11.347758_pt1 | contig 18634 bp, 20 predicted proteins | sample MGYA00383101_ERZ1049444 | MGnify/ENA primary metagenome ERZ1049444 (study PRJEB29581, sample SAMEA5548371) | metagenome | biome: marine; feature: coastal; material: water | depth 50 m | study: Short-term variability in the microbial, nano- and picoplankton...
AAGCCGCTCGTGAGATAATGCCTAGGAAGCCCTGAGAGCGTCCAGACGTGCCTGCATGGCGTCTCTGTGGGCTGTGGCCTCGATATGGTCCTGTGTGCCCTCTGTGGCGTTGTCTACGGCTTTCTGAGCAAAGGACAGCGCCGCCTCTGCACTTTCAACCGCTGCCTCATGGCCGTGATACTGTGAATGCATCTGCACCGTCATGGGGACAGGGAAGCCAAAATACATCTAGCCAGCCGCACCAGAGGCAAGCACAGCAACCGAACCGGCAACCGTCAAAACGCCTTTGGGTAGGTTTTTAATCCAATCATCCATCGCGGGTTCCCATCATTGCGGTTTTCTCTTTTGACCCACGAGAGCTTCCAAACTCAAATGATATAATACCCATGAAGCCCGCAATCAGCGCGCCTTGCAGCGTGTTGAGTAGCGGCATTGACGTCGGCGGTATTTCCACAAACATCAGAGCAAAGCCATTTGCCACCAGGCCAAGAACAATAATCACCGCCAAGATATCAGCGCGCCAGTTACGTTTTCCAGCCGCCAGAAATGCTAGGTCACGTTGGCGAGCGTTCTGCGTGTCGGCCAGATAAGCTTTCTCTAGCTCTACGTCTAATGCCGCCGCCTGCATCCTGAATTGATGGGCAAGCGCCGGGTCTGCAACTAAAGCCGCCTCAATGCCTTCATCTGTAGACGCACCCGTCAGCGTGCGACCAATGCTAATTATGCGCTCCGCAGTGTCAGAGTTGTTATCACCAGCAAGGCGGCGAATGAGGCTAGGCGCAAATTGTGTGGCCAGTGATAGGCCAATTGATAAAGGATCCATAGCTTACTCCATAATCTCCCAGTGAGGCATATCTACAAAGCTGTGGTCATTATAATCACCGTCCATGTCCCAGTCCGCGCCCCAGCGAATAGGGATATTTAGCTCCTTGGCACAGGACAGTATCACGCCACCAAGAACCATAAAGCGTTTGGAATCCTCCCAGTCTATCGGGTAGGGAGCAAGGTCTACAGCTTTCGAGGGCACATGGTTATGTTTGCCTCTGCGGGTGATGCCGTCAATCTGTGAGCGGCCTTGGTCGAATAGCTCTTTTTGCCTCTCAACAGAGCGGTGGCCCTCAAGCACTGTGAAGTCAAAGGGTGCGCGCTTCTCAACCAGGCGCACAAGCTTGATAATATCAGGGTGGCAAGTAGACAGCTTGCGGATAGACGTTTCACCTAGTTTCGCTTTCGCCATGCCTTTAAACACTCCGTTATCTTCTCACGCGATTTACCCAGAGCCATCATGGAAATGACGAGCGTGAGCGAACCAAGGAAAAACAAGACCCAATCCATCACGCAACCAACCACCAACCACCTGCAGCGTTGTTTCGCCAAACAGAATCCAGAGCATTGCGATGTATGACAGAGACGTCATGGCTGACAGATAGCTGTAAGCGTGAAGCTGCCCGCCCGCAACAAATGCTAGATCTAGTCCTAATACACCTGCATGAATTGCTCCTAGCCACCACACCCATAGCTTTTGGTGAGCATAGGCGATATAGGAGAATAAAATGATTGTCGCGCTCTCGATCAAAAAAAACATTTCCATCGGCATATAGTCGCGCGAGACCATCTGAGCTTGTTGAGTGGCCAGCCATGCAAGCCACATTACTAGAACGCAAAGCAACCGCAAGCTGTCATGCTTCTTTATTGCCCGCCAAAGTGTTACCACGCCAATAATAGCTAGAGCACTGAGATAAGTTAGCGCGTAAATATCGGGCATCACCCGCCTCCAGGTGGGGGAGGTGGTGGGTCGTCAGGAATCTCATCATCTGGTCGAGGTTTAGAGCCGCCGCCGCCTAGCGGTTGAATATCAAGGCCGTCATTGATTTCCATCTCCTCACGGATAGTGGCTTCTGCGCACTCGTGAAATTCTGTCAGACAAGACGTGAGCGCCTCACCAGCCCTTACAGCCCTTCGCAAGCAGCCTTTGAGGACAGCGCGTTGTGATGGGGTTAGACCCACGACCCTCATAGCCGCTTTTGACTCGCTCACCAGGCTATGCAGATCGCCGCGAGCATCAAGAACGCTGTCCTCTAAATTTCGCAAAGACGACGTAACAGAAGCAATGGCTAAATTCTTTTTTTCAAGCGTTGGCATTTTTCATCCATCCCTTTAGATGATTAACTTCTACTTTTAACACGGCTATATCTTGCGCATGAAGTGCCTCGCTTTCAAGCATCGCTTCCTGTTTTTCGAGAATGCTGGATTGAGCCGCAAGAATAGCATCTTGTTTTGTGGTTGTCACAGCCTGATCAACTCGCGTAACAATCACAAATAACCCGACAGACCCTACCGCCGTTAGCAGCAATGCCCCACCTTGTATCAATAAATCCATAGCCCGCCCCTACGTCGCAATCAGGCCGTGAGTGCGTAACTTGGCAAGCAGGTCGTTGAGTTGCGAAATAGCTGTGGCCGCGTCGGTGGCATCAGCAATCGCAGCAGCCTGCGTCCCAACAACTTTCGTGCCCGCTACTCGGTACACATTCCCGCTCGTGGTATTGATATCGCCATTTACATCTAACTTATAGGTGCCTGTAAGCTGACCGATGTAGAAATTACCCGCCGCCTTAAACACGTGGTTGTCTGTTGTGCCCTGGCGAATGCGTAGATCGGTCGTACCGGTTTCGGCGTTGTTCGTGGAGCACAAGAAAGAATACTGCCCTACACCTCCTTCGAAATAAGCCCCTAAAAGTGTTCTTTGGTCCGAGGCGTCGGCTGTGAGCTGGGTGACGAAGCCTGATGTGCCAAACACTATCAAGCTCGATGAGGTCAGCTGAAAAGCCTTTGCCCCACCAACAGCCCCCTCTAGGGTGTCGGCGCTAGAGGAATACCAACCCGTGTTCGTATAGCCAGTGAACGAAAACGCTGGGGTGGCGGCTGTTCCATCAGCAGCCCGGAAATTCGTGGTAGTAGTTACAGAGCCTGACCCTTTGGGTTCGACACTAACATCAATATTTGTGTCTGTGCCCTCGCTTTTTAACTTAGGTGCAACCGTTGTTGCGCCCGGCACCATATTAAAAGCATTGCCGCCGGACGTGCCTTGCTGGGAGCTGATGCGTAGAGAATATTGATCGTAGGGTCCGCCCAGGATCGTGTCGCCGAGTGTGGTGTCAAAAAGAATGTGTGTGCGACGATTACCAGATTGATAGCCTGACCCTAAATAAAACGGGTAGTTATCTGGCCCCGATGCTGCCCCCCAAAGCTCCCACCCGCGCATAGACGCCGACAGTTGGACGTTTTCCTCGTAGGTGGCGGCTGCGAGCCTGTGAACCCGGAATGCGCTCATCAAGTCTGATGGTGGCGACGCATACCATGTCGTAGTTATTCCTGCCCCCGTGGCAATATCAGCTCCGGCGTCATCCACCTCAATAACGCTTGACGATGTAAACGCTGCGACAGGGTACTCGGTGCCTGCTATGTCCACTCGATAATCTGCGCTGGGGTTTTCCGGGATGAAGCCCGCGCCGCCTGTCCGGGTCAACACTTTGCGGATGCCAGCCCCCGCTGTGATTGTGCTTGTAACAATGCCGCTGTTGTAGACGACAATAATAGAGGCCGTCGTGTTCCCCGAAAAAGACACGGCACCGCCACCTGTGGTCTCCACGCTGATTTGGGTTGTGCTGTCGAAGGTTTTGATTCTGTACTTTGACGTGCCGAAGTAAACTATCCGACCAACGAGATCGGCAGAGAAAATAGCATTGTCCGCTACAATGTCGTCTGTGGCGTTTTGAGACGTTCCTTGGCTTGCGCCGGGACGAGGCTGGACAGCAAGCTCGGTCTGACCGTATGGCTGCGCGTTTTGCACCACCCCCCAGCCAGAGAAGGAATCCAGATAGAGGTTTAAGCCGTAACCCCCCTCGTCGGATCCTGCGGCACCCAGCTCAAGGCGGGAGAGCGCGGATAATGATGCGTTAAACTTTGTGGCTACAGCGGTGCTTCCACCCGCAAAATTCGGCTCCCCGGTATATGTTGGGTCGCCAGTAAATGCCCCCGCCAGCGCTCCACCGCTATATGTCTTATTGGTAAACGTTTGCGCAGTGGAAAGGTCAGCCGTTATGCTGGTGTCGATCAAGAACTCGCCCGATGAAAGCTGGAGTCCATTGCCTGCGGTGTATGTGCCCGCCCCCGACACCTGGACCCAAGCAATCGCCGTCACACCAATAGTGATGCTGTCCGCCGTTTGGTTCCAACTGGTATCAGCCGCCGCTGTTCCTGCTGTGACATAAACCGTTGCAGCTTCTAGGTCAGCGCCTGTATCTGCATCAGATGACCGCGACCACGCACCGGCATCAGAAACATAAATGCCATTCTCCGCGCCGGATGATTGATCCTTTACCAGCACGCGACTTGCAGAGGTTAGAACGCCGTCAATAGTTTGCTCGCCAGATAAGGTAATGTTTGCTGTAGTGGCAACCGCGCAGGGCTCTTTCCATTTCAGACCAAAAACGGCGGCGTCCACATAAGCTTTAATACTCTCCGAGCTTGCAGCTGTGGTGGCGGTTGCCGTAGCAAAGGAGTCGTCATCAAGGAAGGCTGTGCCGCTCAGAGCGCCATTTAAAACAGGGCTTGTCAGTGTCTTGCTGGTGAGCGTCTGCGCGTTATCCTGCAAGACTTCTGTGCCGTCAGCGTCAATAGTTGTGCGTGTGCGGGTTGTGCCTGTGGTTTGGCCGTCAACCTCCCATGCAAGAAGCTTGGTAGCATCTGAGCTGCCAGCAATGCGAAAAGAGCTATCAGGAACAGCACCGATGGCGACCGAACCGCCTGCCGGTTCAACGTTGTCGCGCGTCCCCAAAATGTTGTCAGCAGCATCTGCCAAAACAACCTTGAAAGCAGCCGATTGAACAAAGATGGCCGGAAAGATGCCGTCAGAGCCCGCGATGACCGGGTTTGTGTTCGGGGTTGTAAATGCATCATCGCTGTATGTCGTCAACAGCGTGGTGGTTCCAGCAACATAGAACGTTAGCTTTGCGCCTGGAATTGGATCGCCTGACGTGTCGATTGCCTGCGGGAATGCGTCAAAATATGTAGCGGCCATTAGGTCACTCCGAGTTGGTTATTGTCCACCAGCGAGAATGCTGGAAATTGCTGGCGTAGATGCTTCACGGGCGAACCGTGCGGAGACTTGCCCACCTGTAGCGCGAGCGCGAGCCTGCCGGATAGCCGCCTCAAGTTGCGGGCGAACATCAGCAGGCGAAGAGAACAGAATGCGTTGCAGCTCTTCATTGACGCGCGGGTCATCAAATGCGCCTGGGCGTGTGGCAAAGCGTCGGATAGCTTGCAAGCCAGCTGATAAGAAATTGCCGGTCGCAGCATCCGCGACACCACCCACAATATCCGCCGCCTGCTGATTGGCTTGCGTTGGCGAACCTGTGCGCTGCACGTTGATCAGACGCAAGCTTTCCGCGCCCTCAGTCTCGCGGGCCATGCGTTGCGCAAAGCGGGTAAACGCTTCCTCATTACCAAAGGCAGCTCTCAATACTTCTTGTTGGTCGCCACGATTCCAGAACCGGCCAACAATGTTTGCAGGCTCGCCGCCTCGCGTGACTACGCCGCCTGATGTTTCAACGTCGATATTTGGAGCCGCCTGCATTTGGCGATTAACGCCGCGAGCAACACCGATGCGAAAGCTTGCCAACTCATCAGCTGACATATTGCGCACCTGCGCAGCAAGGTTTTCAGGAAAGGCCCGCGCCTCTGTGCTTCTAATAATGCTCTCACCAAGCTCTAGCGCGTCAGCCTGCGCAGCCGGTCCTGCATAAGCTCTGCGGGCTGCTGAATAGATGCCGGGATAAGTCTCATCTAAGAAGTTGCGATAACGGTCGCGAAGTGCTGACAAGTCACCAACCGCTGTGGCGTCTCCCTGCCTGCGCGCGGTCTGCACACGCTCATCAAGGGAGCGTTTAATGCGGTCCAGAACGTCAGGGGATAGCTCGCCCGCGTCAATGTCTATAGCGCGGCCTGTGCGGCTTTGTGACGAGCGTGCGGCTTGGCGTGCAGCGTCTACGAATGTTGGATCTTGGAAGAATTGCTCTAGCTGCCCTGATGTTGGCCGCGATATTTGCCCTCGCCCACCAACTCGAATGCCGAGACCCTCGTACAATGCCAACCCGTCATCTGTTAGGCTTGTGGTTATGATTTTGCTGTCGGGGAACTCCTGAAATACCTGCTCCAGCATGGCCGCGCCGATTCCCTGACGACGGCGCCCGCCGCGAGTTTGGATTTGGTCAATCCTTACCTCATCGCCAACAATGCGCAGTAAAATCTGTCCGTCAGCCAAATTGGGGTCTGTTATTCCAGTGTCTAAGCCAGAGCGCCGCCCCACAACTATTCGGCCCAATAATTCGCCAGCGTCTTCACCATAAATATCAACCCTGGACGACTCCAGCCCATCTGGTAGAGGCCTAGCCCGGCGAACACCCGGCATTGCGCGGAAATCGTCATAGAGCGGGCTGGCCGCTTGGCGCGCCTCATCAAGTGCCCGCGAGGTGTTGATATAATCAGAGCCATCACCACCAAGGGCAATGCGTAAATCTTCTTGCACGCGGGCTTGTGTAGTGGCTTGGCGAGCACGCACACGCTCAAGGCCCGCAATTGCTGCTGGATTATTAGATGCAACACCGCCGCGAGCCTGAACAATACCTTCATTGCCTAGCAGCTCGAATACAAACAAATCCTCTGAACCAAGCTCTTGCGCTCGTGCGAAGCGTTCCGCTAGTTGACCCTCCGTGATGCCTGATTGTTCAGCCACGCCGGTAAGGCGTCGCCATGCTCTACGCTGTGCGCTTGTCATCTCTTGCCCGCCTCTCTGTCGATTAAGTGCCCGTGATGCCACACGTCCCAAGCCTCGTGCTGTGCGTGCAGCGCCCTCGATTGCCAATGGAGCGACAATGCCCAAAGCCGTACCAGCCGCCGCACCCGTAAGCGCACCAACTGCACGATTAGCCAAACCACCCTCAGCCTCAGCACCACCAACAACAGCGCCTGTAGCAGCGCCAACACCGGTAGCCCTAGCCGTAGCGCCTGCACGCGTCCTTGCGCGATTGATAAAGCCAGCCGCGCCTGGAAGGGCAGTAAACGCCCCACCAATACCCTCACCAACAAATGACGTTACAGGAGCCGCTTGACGTGTTTCTCTAAGCTGTTGACGGTTAGCCTCTAGGGATTGATCAAACGCCTCACCGGCTGTTGTGTCGCCACCTACACCGGCAATATTGCGAGCCCCTTGCTGTAATGCAGCGGCACCTGCGCCAATCTCATCACCAAAGCCAAAAGAAGCACCCTGACCAAGCAACTGAACAGCCCGAGAGCTAGGCGCTTGTGGTTCACGGTTGAACGCACCGCCAACAATATCGCGGCCAATACTGGTGACAATGTTTGCAGGATCAAAGCCGCGCAAAGTCTCATTGCGAATCTGTGCCCGTCGGTCGCGTTCGCTGGTTGCGCGGTCTTGTGCCCCTTGCGCCCTGAACTCTTGCGTTTGAATTGCCGTCATTCCCGGCTCTACACCAAGCGCACCCGGTCCCTCTTCAAGCGTAATGCGTGCCATCTGCTCTTGTGCGGATGTTCCTTGTGGGATTTGTGGGGCTTGTTGAGCTGGTGGCGTCTGAGCAGCTTCACGCAACAGGTTGCGAGGCTGAGAAGCCGCCTGCTGCGGTGCGGACTGTTCACGCAGAAGATTGCGGGGCTGTGCCATTAACGTTGCTCCAAAGCTTCCAGAACTTGCTCGACCGTCATGCCTTCTTGTTGGGCCGTGTGCTCAACATCTGCCATTGTTGCGCCTAGTGCTTGCGCGCGGGCATTAACAGAGCCGCCAAGACGTGAGGTTTCCCTAACAATATCTTGCGGATTCATGTTTGCGCGTGTGGCTAGGTCTGTATATCGAAGGCGCGCGTTTTCTACGGTTGCCTCACGCTCTCTAATGGCGTTCTCGGCCGCCGCAATTAGCTCTTGCCGGAGGATGGGAAGCAAAATTTGACCATTCTCAACGCGCTCAAGGCTTTGCACAATACGACCACCAAGGCCCAGCGCATTAGCAGCCGTCGCAAATTCACCCTCTTTAACTACAGAGCGCGGGTCAATCGTTTTGAAGAATGAGAACACCAAAGCAACATCGCTTGCGCCTGTCGCATCCTGTGCGGCATTACGCATCGCTAAGAACTGATCTTGCGCTTCCTCAAATGGTCGCGCAAACTCATCCTCGAACTCGCCACGCAGCGCCCTGATGTCTGTTTGAGAAACGGGCTGGCCGTTGGTTAACTCATTCTCTAACGCTTGAAGCTGCCGAGCCTCTGCGCGTTGCCCGGTTTGGGCTGTCATCAGCCTGGCTTGCGCCTCTGTTCGGTCGATGCCCTGCTGAATTGCGGCGTTCGGGTTAACAAGGGACTCTCTGCCAGGTTGAGCCCTAACCTCATCACGGCCAAGCGTCACAGCCTCTAGGCCAGTTGTCAGCGCTGATTGAACCTCTCCAAGCATCCCCATTTGCGTTTGAATGTTGGCATCCGTTGGGTCGAAGCTTGCAATCTGCTCAGGACTAAAACCATTGCCCCGCAAGAAGTCTTGAACCTGTGGCGTCTGTAGCGCGTTTACGCGTGCCTCATAGGGCTGCTGAGCAAGACTGATGGCCAACCCACCCAACGCCTCTGCGCGGCCTGTAGCGGCGTCTCTGCTCGCTTGATCAAGTCCGGCAATCTGGTTTTGAAAATCAGTAATAATGCCCGCATCACCAGAGCCAAGCGCCAAGCGTTGCGCTTGCTCACGTCCGCCGCCGCCTGGTGCCATCAGGGTAGCTATCTTGTTCTCAGTATTAACCAGACCTTGAGCGTCGCGCTGTTGGCGCTGCTGATTGAGCCGGTCTTCTTGCTGTTGCCCAAACTGCGTGGCAGTCATCATGGCGTTCAAGGCGTTTGCTGATGGGTTTGGCATTACTTCTTTCCTCCCAATTTCTTTCCTCCCAATGAGAAGGCACCAAGAGCAGAACCGCCCGCCGTGGCCAAGTTGCCAAACAGATTAGCCTGATTTTGACCCTGCTGGAAGGCTGATTGTTGCTGTGCAGCCCCTAAATTGCCAAGAGCGTTGCCTGTTTGCGATGCAAAGTTTTGGCCCGCTTGCACAGAGCCTTGCGTGGCAGCACCAGCTGACGGAGCGCCGAGCAGGAAGTTTAGGAAATTGTTCAAACCGCCTTGCGTGTTGCGTGTTACAGCGTCAGCCGTGGCTTGCTGTTGAGCCCCTGAGTATGCCAAGCCTTGAGCTGCCAGGTTCTGGTCAATCGCCGACATATCGCGCCGGTTATTTGCCTGCAATGCAGCGGCAAACAATGAATCATTAAACTCAGTAGCCCCCGCGATGCTTGGATCAAAAACCGGAGTTGATTGTCCTACAGTCGCAGGGTTTGGCTCACCAACAGTGATTCCGGCGCTTTGTGTGCCTGTGACTTGTGGCGCAATGCTTGGGTCATTACCACCCTTAAACCCTAGTGCTGTCTGCCCTGCCTGAGTGCCTGCTAATTGTGGCGCAATGCTTGGGTCTGGTCCGCCCTTGGGATTAAATACCGCTTGCCCCGCTTGCGGCGCTTGTGTGAAACCTTGGCGGTTTTCCCGCGCGCCATGCACATTGTAATGAAAGTTGCCAAACTCCTCGCCAGAGATACTGCCATCACCGTTTGCGTCATAGCCCTGCTGGGCGATGAAATTGCTGTTTGTGGGGGTTAGCGTGTTGAATGCCTGCAAAACGTCTGCGTTGTTTGGTGCGTTCAAATAATTCATACCAGGCCCCGGACCTTGCGCTCCAGCCGGAGCACCTGGAAGACCTCCGCCAAAACCACCAGGAACAGCACCAGCGCTAGGCCCGCCAATGCCCAAAATGCGGTCAGCTAATCCAGATCGGCGCAATTCAGACTGGCGAAACGGCTCAAAGTCCGCGCGCTGCTGATTGAAAATGTCCCGATAAAGCCGCGTTTGTTGGTCAGCCGTGCTCTGTGCCGCCGCTGATTGTTGCCGCGCTGCCGAGTTTTGAGCGTTCGATGAGGCTATGGATGCGCCCGCTCCAATTGTCGCCGCACCAAGTGTTGCACCTACTGGCATGATATAAACTCCGCATTGTTATCGTGGAAGCGAATTACCGCATCACCCGTGTTAATCTCTATCGGGTCCACGCTGATCAGCTCAACAGGGTGGTAGCCCGCCGTCGTGGCCCAATGGTTATAGGCCCATATGCCCTTGTGTTCATTTCCAGCCGCTATTAACGCGCAAGCTAGGCCCGCATACCGATTATTAACCCGATCATCATCGTGGGCATCAATCGTCGCACCATGCGCTTCTTTTGCCGCCTCTAGGCTTTGATGGAACCACTCGCCCCAACTTTCAAGATTTGGTGCGTTCTTTGCCCAATCCATGATATGCGCGCGGTAAAATGTACCCTCTTTGTTCTTGAACCACTCCCTAAAGCCAAATGATTTTGGGGGCGTCGCTGTCGGGTTGTCATTGGGTGTGAACGTGTGAAGCTCTACGGCATCCGTGTTGAGAAACATAAATTCACAAGCAGAGCGGGCCAGCTTGTAGCCATCGCGCCCCCTTGATGCTGGCAGGATGGCAGAATGAAACTCGTAGCAATTCGCCGCCTTAGGGTCGATAGCAAAAAAGCCATGCTCGTTAGCAAGAAATGATACCCGGCCCATCGCGCCTGTTACGTCTCCCTCGTCATCAGAAAGCTTCATGAACTCCCGCACACCGTCCGCGTTCATTATCGCGTTAATGTGGTCTGCGTCCCGGCAGGGGCTAACCGTGTTGGTCATCTTGGGTGGGGGGAATGTCAGAGCGCTCATCAGTCAGTCCGCTTCGCGTAGCTGATGACGTAATTAACAGCGGTGTTAGTACCAGCAACAGCCGCAAGGACATCCCCGTTATACAAGTTATGCTTTAAGCTCACCTGAGCTTGTGAGTCATCAACCAAGGACGAAAGAAAGAAAACTTGCGTTGAGTTGCTCGCCGAGCCGCCTTCAGGGTAGATATAGAATTTAATGTCTGACACATCAGAACCAGACGCATTAGCAATCGTGATGTTCTGAATGATGAACGTCTGCTTTGTGCCTGCCGTCAGAACAGCCGCCGCTGAATTTGACATCTGGCCTTTTACGTTTCGAGTTTGCAAGGCCATCACGGCGCTCCTTTTATATTATCCGAGGAATGTAGTAGGACCGGCGGCCACAACTTGTGCAGATACGCTGGTGTTTTCTAGTTTGAAATCAGTGGCAACAACCGACGCGTTAAACGTCCCGCCTGACATGCAATCCGTGCCGCCTGACGCCGCACTGTTCGGGATGTTTTTTAGTTGGATGTTGATTAGCCCGTCAGAAGGCCAAGCCCCCGTCAAGGCTGGAACATCAAAATACACGACCACCGTGTGAGTATTGACGAAATCCTCTGTCGCATCGTAGCCACCGGGAACCCCTGAGTTTGTCGCACACCCAAAGCTTCTGATGTTGTTTTCTAGAACCAAAACTTGGGCAGTCGTGTCCATCACCCTAACTAGCTCCTGCCAGGTAAACCACTCAAACATATCCTTCAGACCACGCATTGTGTAGGTGTATTCAACCCTAACCCTGTCGCCAGCAGAAACAGTGAAGTCTGGTGACGTGATAACGATGTCGTCATAGTCTGCCGTGGCCTTTGTTGGCGTTCCTCCGCCCGTATACCAGTTTGTGGAGGTGTCCGTTCCTATCGAGATAGTGCCTAGCGTGCCATCAACGAGATTGTCACTAGCGGCCTCGTCTAAATCCCCAAGAGAGCCCGTTGGCCTAAAAAGCTGCCCGTCTTCTGTCGCTGTTATCGCTAGAGCCTGCGCATCCTCAAAGGCTTGCTGCGCCACATTTGCCGCGTTTTGCGCATCATCAGCAGCCGCTAGAGCCTGTGCCTGGTTGTTCTCTGCTTGTGTTAATGCGTTGTTTGCAGCGTCCAATGCCTCATTTGCTGCGGCTGTCAGCTCTGCTATTTGCGCTTTTAAGTCATCAATCTCTAGGTCTTGTTGGTTGCTGCGAACTTCAAGCATAAAGCTTTCATCGTCCGCGTTCATCTCAGACAGGCGCTCAATAACCCGCCAACCTTCAAGCGTTAGTGTGCCGTCCTCTTTCACAAACTTTGTCAGCATGTCTGGCAGAGTAGAACCAAGCTGAGGTCTAAGCTCGCTCATGGGGAATCTCTATTGATAACCAAGCCTGTAACCGTTGCCGCTACAGGGTCAGAAACGGCAATCTCAACAGCTATTGCTGGTGGGCTCATCGTGCCTAAATTCCAGAACAAAGCCCGATGGCCAAAATCACCAAGCTTGCCAAACGTTGCTTTTATCTCATTGCCATAGGTTCTGCCGTTCGGGGCCCAGCGCATCATAACTTCAGGGTCAGAGCCTTGACCCGTCGCCAGCCCCACGCCGCCTTGCATCTCAACCGTTAGGTTATCAATCTGAGGTCTTTGGTCCTCAATCGGGATAATCGTGCTCGCCACACGCCTGACAGTCGCAGCGTTGTGCGTATAAACATCTCGATCCAGCCGATAGACAGTGCCTGCCGTGATATCACCTGCAAACCGCTCACCCCATGCCGCAAAGAAATACGCCACCAGATAACGCGCCGCGAATAACTCTCGGCGCCGATGCCAGGTGCCGCTGGACAAGTCGTAGAAATAATCACCGATGTCAGGCAGATGCAGACCAATAAATGAATGGCCGCCATAACCATGAGCTGTCAGCCGGATATCAGGCCGGTTAGCCGCTGTTACATCCTCAATCAATCGCTCGATCGGGAATGTTGAAATGCGTTGAGGCTGCGTGCCGTTGACGCGATAGATTGCCTCATTGCCGTCTTGGTCCCTGCCCGCCGCAAACAGCGCGCCGTCGGCCTCTGTAGTTGACCCTGTGGCCAACACACCAATCTTAGCAACCGCTCCCCTGATCGGCCTAAATGGTAACGCGTTTGAGCCCGTATACTCCCACAACTCCGTCGTGCGCGTGCCTATCAAAAAAATAACGTCGCCAATCACACGGACCGCACGCAACTGATCAGGCTCACTCTCGGCAGTAACAAAGCTTGTCGCAGGAACCGTGGACGGGTCAGCGACATCGCTAAACCACATTCGGCCTGAGCCTTCTTCAATATATAAATGCCGCTGTGCAATCTCGGCAACGTGAATGATGCTGCCCGTAGCGCCTGGAAAGCTAATCGCAGCACTCAGGCTGGCTGTGACCTCATAGGCAGCTCCATCAGCGACCATAACCAAATCAGACTGACTCGCCGCAAAGAAAACCTCATCCGCTCCCGTAATGGCCCCAATCTCAGCCGTCACGCCCGCGCTTGTCATCGAGTAGACCTTTAAGCCCGCAGCAATCACCGCCTTGCCGCTCAATAGCCCATCGTTTTGCGACATACCGCGCACTGCGCCATTCAAGCTATCAGCAAAGCTGGTCAAACCCGGTGTGGGAATAAGCCGGTATGGTCTATCGTTTCTGTCGCCTGCCTCTTCAGCAAACCAGTTTTCAAGCACGATCGATGGCGTTGAATAATCCGCATCAACGTAAGTGCTCGCCCCTAATGGTATGTACTGACCCATGCGCAGCCCCTAGAAATAAGTCTGTCGGATTGAGCCGTTAACCGTGGCTGTGAATGAACGCATATCAGCAAGCGCTGTCACTTCATTTGTAACAACGTCCTTGCGCAACTCTAGTGCAGCCTTCGCTGCTACATAATCTCTATAAGCTTGAACCACCCCATTCGGAATGGCGCTTGTTGCCCAATAGGCAATCCCCTCGGCAGCTAAAAACGCCTGCGCAGCGTCAATGTTATCCTCAACAATGCTGACGTGCTCTGCGTCCGCATCCTGCCCGTTTGGCAACAGTTTGAGAACCTTGAGAACCTTGTCCCGCATTTCTTGTTTGGTCGCTGCCATGTCTCATCTCCGTAAGTGGGGGCAGCCGAAGCCACCCCCGATACGCATTAACCGTCATTGTCTGGAATGTAGGCAATAACTGCCTCACCGTTACCAGCTGTCGCTGCTGCGCCGGTCAGCGCTGTAGTTACAGTCATTGTGGTATCGGCAGCAACGGTCATAGCGACCGCCTCATCCAGTGGAACAAACGCGATAGCGCCAGCCGCAAGGGCTGTGCCATACAGATTAGGATCTGCGTCTGTGCCCATGTCTACGGTGTTGGTAGTACCAGCATTAAAAGCTACATCGACATTAACGCCGGAGAGAGCTTTCAAAATCAAAGAGCCAGACGGAATAACACCCATGGTTAGCTCGGTGCCATCATCCGTGTAAGCAATAGACTTACGAAGATAATGGATTTGCTGCGAATAATATTCGCGCGGTTGAATCGTAGGCATATCCAATCCTTCCTATGCTGTGTAGAAGAAGCCAGTGACCATACCATGATCAAGGCCGTTATAGATAAGCTTTTCAGCCGAGAAACAGGACTCAGTGCCGCGACCAGGCTTGAACTGGTAATCATTATCTGAGCTGCGTGTAGCCTTTGGAGTTTGGCTCCATGCAACGCCCATAGCCTGAGCACCCATCAGATAAGCCGCTTCTTGATTAGCAGACAGCCCCGCAGCCGCTCCGGTCAGCTGTTCTGGAATCTCACGGATGATAACACCGTCATACTCCAAATCACCATCCTGGAAGATTGGGTTGTTGGCTACATCACGAGGACGGCCATCAAGGTTGATCGTGTTCATGTCAGCCTTAAGCTTCGCAAAGTTGAGCGAGCCGGTAAAGCAAACAAAGTATTCACGAGAAACACCTTGAACCCGAATTGGGCGGATTGATGGGCGGCCAGTTGACTTATCACGAATACGCGCTTGGCGCTTCATCAAAGAAACCTCATTAACACCGAACTCATGACCAGCAACAACAGTAGCAAGAGCCGTGGTCCATGTCGCATTGTAGTTGGCAAGTGAGGAACCAAACAGCAGGCGGTATTCATTGGCCGCACACCACGTGTTCTTTTGAGCTGTGGTGGCGTCTTTGAGATACGTTTGCTGTGAATGGCCGGCGTCTGCGTCATAGGCACCAGAGATATTAACAGCGCTCATGCCGTCAATGATGTTGTCACGCAGCTCGTCAGCGTCCCAATACATCAGCATTTCACGTGCAGCCGACTTCATGTCAAAGCTGGAAAACTTTTCCTGATCCTTTGGAACAACAACCGCATGACGGTGCCAAGCTGGTTTGAGGTCATAGCTATAATTGCCAAGAGCCTCTTCATTGCCTGTCAGCGTGCCGGTGCCTGTGCCGTTGCCGTTCAAGGCAGACACAAGAGGGATATTGATAAGCTGGCCACTCTCTACGAGTTGACGCTTAACAACGATTGGATTCATCGCACCAGGGCCCATATAGGCGTTAAACTGGTTCGATCGTACCATCTCTTTGAAGTATTTTCGCTCATACTTCTTTTCGATGGATAGGCTATTTACGGTGGAGTCCGCCATTTCCTTATTCCTTATCTAAAAACGCTGTTAAAATCATCTGATTCATCCGTGGTTACAGCGCCTGTATTGCCTCCGCCTTTCGCAAGTGACGGTGGAACCGCCTTCGCTGCCGGTGTTGGCGTGGCAGGCGTTACGGCCTGCGCTACTGGTGCTGTCTGTTCGGCTTCCCACTCTGCCCGCAGCTTCGCCTTGATGGCCTCCGGGTCACTGCCAAACTCTTCAACGAATTGTTGTTGCTGATATTGGCGGATTACCTCGGCATAAGGATTGCGCTGCTGACCAATGGCTTGCAGTGATGCCTTCATGACAGGGCTTGCAGATGCTTTTTGCTCTGCCCATGCCTTGGCGGCGTTAACAAGCTCATCGCCATGCTGAATGCGTGCCATGTCCTCAGACATCTCAATGCGTAACATCAACTGGGATTGGGCTTGCTGGCTCTGAAAGCCTTGCGGGTCGTCTAACGGATCAATCGGATGTGGAGCGTTATGTGTTTGTTCAAAGTTTCTTTGTTGCGCTTCAAGCTCGGCAACCCGCTTCTCTGCGGCCTGCCTCTTGTCACGTTCGGCCAATACAGCCTGGATTCTTCCATCAACAGCATTATCATCTACTACCGGCGGCGTAGTAGTCGGCTCGGCGGTCTCCTGCGGCATCTCCTCCGCGACTTGCTCAACCTCTTCTGATGCAGCTTCTACCGTCTTCGGTTCAGCTACCTCGCCCGCTCCGTCATCAGCAACCGTCTCTGTTACGGTCTCTTCGCTAACGTCGGTCTCATCAAATGCATTGTCAAAATCGTCCATTGTTTATTCTCTCATTACGCCCGGTGTACGGCGGCGGCCCGTATTCGCCCGAAATAGCCCGGCGGCGGCTTACTCAACTCCTAGTAGGTAGCTTTTGGGTCTTAGCCCGCGTTATCTGCTACCTCATTTTCCTTTTGCACTTTATTGGTGTGCTTGTTCTTGGGCTTTCGTGGTGCCCGCGTCTTGGGTGTGAACGCCTTGATGGCCTCTTTGGCGAGGTCTTCATTCCAAGGGCCCTCATAATTGCGTGTTACGTGCTTGCACTTCATCGTAACGGAAACGTTCTCGCCGCTATCCTCTGACACACACTCAATAACGCCCTCCAGCTCATCAGGGATGGTTTTGCGTAGTGAACGGGCCAAGCTCCGCATAGCGGCTGAATCTTTTTCTAAAGTCTGCATGGGTATCTCCTAAAATCCCGGTGGTGTGGCGGCGATCTGTTGCGCCTCTACTGTGGTTTTGATGGCAGCGGCCTTCGACTTAGCAGCATCAGCCGTGGTCTTTTCGGTCTCTGCTGCTGTCTTGTCATTCTCGGCCTTCTTGCCTTGCAGCTCTAGCAATGTAACCGCCTCAGCCTGTGGGCTCTGGCTTGCCTGCTCTAGCTTATCAAGAAGCTCTTTCTTGTTTCTCAGGGCAGACGCGGCAATCAGAACATCTGGTGGAATTGGAACGCCCGCCTGGACCATATTGATCAGGCCAGAGAAGTGTTCTGCCTGCATCGTTACTGTTTCAGGCCCGGCCTCGATGACTATATCAACATCCATCTCTGCAAGCCTGTTCTCGACCGCCTGCACAGGCTGACCCGTCTGTGGGTCAAGCTCAATAATGGGGATAGGCTGGCCGGTCATTGGGTCAAGGACAGGATTGCCCTCAGCATCCTTCTGCACGGCAGGAGCATTCACATGCGCAAACCTGAAGGCATTCTCATCATCTGTTACCCGTATGAACTTCTCTTCGGTCCAGAACTGTTTTGCTCGTGACCACATGGACTGATAAGCCCGGAGCTTGAAATCCTTGTGAGCGTCATAGATGCCGTTCTCTTCAGTCAATCCAGCATTTTGCTGTGCAATGATTGCCTTGCCTGATTGTCTCTCAACGCCTCGCCCCTGCAAACCAGCGTTCGGACCCTGAACATCAAGCTCCAACTTCGCATCCTGTAGCAACTCGAAATTGCCAACAGTCTCAGCAGAGCTATCGATAAAGCCCCAATCCTGACCAAGCGCACCATTTGCCGTCAGAAGGCCATCAGCCTTGGATGCCTCAGCCTTTGCTGCCTTCGGGTTGGGGAATACGCTTTTATCACGCTGCCAGAGCCTGCGATTCTTCAGCAGGAACAAAGACATTGACCGGCGATAATTCATCTCCATCTGCGGGCCAATCATATCCCGCACAACGCCATAGCGTTCATTCTCCCGCGTCACGTACACGCTTTGCGCAATAATCGGACAGCACGGCTTGCCTTTATCATTGAGGTAGGCAGACACGCCCTCATCAAGGATCGAACTGCCTGTGTGATAGGCATAGCGCCACTCGATACCAACCTTGTAATAGATGACCGAAATCAGAACGCGCTCGCGTGACGGGTCTTCCCACAACATCCAAGGTTTATCGTCTTTGTCCTCGTCGCCCTCGTTGGTGTTGCCCGCAGAGTTTTCTAGATCAATCTCATTGCCTGGGAAAAGGTCATTCGCCTCATCAACGTCATACCAATCAGCATAGCCCATATATCTAGCATCGCTGAAATCAGTCTCTCGTGAGCGAGGGTCATAGAAGAACTTGGCAACATCAATGCGGTCAGCCTTGATATCACCTTCCTCGTCAACAATGACCTCACAAGCCTCAATGCCGCTCAGACACATGTCCTTGAAGCACAAAGACGCCTCACGGTCGAAGCGTGATGCTTGCTCGATGTAGTCCATCACATCAGTAGCAACATCAGCAGCCAGCTCATCGGCAGGATTGCGGGGGAAGGCTTTCGGGTCAGTGCGCCCACGCTGCTCAAAGCCAAGCATGAAGTTGACCTTCTTCTTGACCCTGTTCATCGTCACAATAGGCTGACCGCGAGCTATCAGCTCTGTCTTTTCCTCAGGTGTCCACTGGTCATCGTTGAAGTTGTCAAACCAATCAGTATCACGGCGGCTCAACTGGCGTGCTATCTCTTGGGCTTCCTCAGCCTGCGAGCGCATCTTTTTTAGCTTGTCTACCGACTTGCCCTGAAACTCAGGCTCATCCGTGACCGCTACAATATCAACATCAGTTATAGCCATGAAGCTGCACTCTCGCTTGTTGTGTCTGGCACGTAATCATTGAAGTTGGGCTC
>ERZ1049444.1366-NODE-1366-length-18530-cov-9.412124_pt1 | contig 18530 bp, 38 predicted proteins | sample MGYA00383101_ERZ1049444 | MGnify/ENA primary metagenome ERZ1049444 (study PRJEB29581, sample SAMEA5548371) | metagenome | biome: marine; feature: coastal; material: water | depth 50 m | study: Short-term variability in the microbial, nano- and picoplankton...
TCAAAGAGCTGTTGGAAGCGGAAGTAAAACCCAATTGGGTTACTTGTAGATTCTTCGAATACAGCAACGACGGTGTGCCTCGTTTTCCAGTAGTAATTGATTATGGTGTAGGAGCACGTAATGATTGAATCAGTTAAACAATTTTTTAAAGACAGTTATACACTGTCACCATTAGCATTTTATTGTGAACTGGTTGAGGCAGTAATGCTAATAGGTGCTAGTGCAGTACTAACATTTACTGTGCTAGATCCAGCGACTAAAATCTTCATTCCAATGTATTTGGTAGGCAGTATACTTGGTGTGATTAGTACTTGGATCAGGAGGGCTGGATTTGCTATTGTTCTGACACTTTGGTTTGTTGTAATGAATAGCATTGCTATGGTTCAATTATTTGTATTAAGCTAAATAATGATATACATGTATTAAAGGAAAAATAATGGATAATTTAAACAGAGTAAGAGAACTGGCAGGAGTGCCATTATTAGAGTCTCACGTTAGTTCAGAAATTGAGTCAGCAGAAGCAGTCGACGAAGCGGGTGGTTATTATACTAAAGGTGTTTGGAAATTAATTGATGCACATGGTGCCGATGCAGTACTAAGAGAAATGCTGCGATTTTTACATGCTGATGTGATTCAAGATTTTACAAACCATATGCATGATGCAAATGCTATGTCATTCGAATCAACAGTTGATGAAGGTCACTACGGCAAGAAGAAAAAGTAATATAAACAAGAAGTCAACGAAGAAGATAGCGAAGGATTAAACCTTCGCTTTTTTCTTGACATCAATACGTCTTGGTGCTATTGTGAAGATAAGTTAAACAAAGCGAGGTGCCAAAATGTATACAGTAGAATATGGATACTATAACTACCCAAAAAAGATACGCACTTTCAAAACATATGAAAGCGCCAAAAAGTTTTTTTACTACATCGGAAAACAAAACGGTGTGAAAAAAGCAGAACTCACAGTACCAGGATCATAATAATGGAAGACATCATGCCAATTCAAGAACTCAAAGAACTTTTGAGTAATGAAATCGTAACTGTAACATTTACAAAACTTAATGGTGAAGAGCGTACTATGCCCTGTACATTAATGGAAACTTATTTGCCTGAAGCAAAAAAAGAAGATCCATTAACACAGAAGAAAATTAGAACTCTTAATGAAAACGTACAAGTTGTATGGGCTTTAGAGAGTAATGGCTTTCGTAGTTTTCGTTATGACCGTGTAACTAAAATTGAGGTTAAAAATGACTCGTAATGAAATAATAGATGATGCTATTGGTGTTATGTTGCTCGCTGTATTTGCTTTTGGGTGGATGGACACTCTTTGGATTTTTGGTGTCGAAAATAGTCAACAATACACTTGGTGGAATTTAATTCAGTATTTTGCCAATTAATACATTGACAAACTATTGTAATAGTAGTATAACGTATGAATAAAGTTAAGTAGATCAGGAGATGATAAAATGAGTGCTACAAAAAATTGGATGATGGCAGTAGAAGAAACTTTTTGGGACTGTGTTGACGATATTATGAAGCAATCTTCAACTTTAAATGAAGCTATTGAAAGATCAGTTTCATTAGGTAAACCAATGGTTCCACATATTAGCGAATCTCAGATTGACGAAGCAGTTTCAGAAATGTATACACATGGATGAGAACCAAATGTTAGAAACACTTAAACAGGAGTACTTAGGTATGAAGTTTGTAGTTAAATTTAAAAAGCATATGACAACTGGCATTTTGCAAGGTCTTACTTTCGATGAAAAGATGAACTTTGTAGACTGGAGCGATGCCTGTGATTGGGCAAGTAAAGTTACTGCCAGTGCAAAAGTACCGTTTAATATTCTTGAAATGCATAACCCTTTAACTGGTGAAATGGAGACATTTTAATGAACGATCTATTAGAAGATATCGCAGTAATGGAAAGCGTACTTATTGCAATGGCAGAAGGTGCTAGTGATGAACGCCGAATGGCACTTGGTTATATGGAAAACTTAGTTGCTAAAAAACAATCAATAGTAGAGGAATTTGAGAAACAAGCAGAATAATCAATATCACAAAAAAGGAGCAGGTAATATTTTGAGTAATAAAGAGGTTGATTTTGAAGATGCAATGTCGGATGATGACTACGGTATTATTATTAGTAGAACTGGAGAGCTAAAAGGTCTGTTTGTTCCAAAAATTATCAATAATAATGAAAATGTGCCAGATAGTATTGTTGCAATTATTACTGACATTTTTGGATTAGAACTTGATGGAAATGAAGAAAATAATATAACAATACACTGAGGAGTTTAAATGACAATACCTAATGCTTTTGAAGTAACTAATGACCGTCGGGAAGCAACAAAGCTCGCTGAGTTTATCGCGGACCTAACTTATTCGACTGGAGAAGATTATAAACTAGCAAACACGTTGAGTGAAATTTCACGAAATTTACAATCATTTAATGAAATATTTGGATATAGATGGAATGATTTTAGTCAGGAACATCAACGTATTATAGTTCAATGCAAAAAATTAATGGAAAAAGAAGTGAAATAAAATGGGAAGATTTAGTGTAACTGATGAAGATCAGAAATTAATTGACGAGTATTTAAAAAAAGGTGGCGAGGTAACAATTTGTAAGAAATTTGCTCGTACAGAAGAAGAAGACATTCGTTATCTATGGAAAAAGAAAGCATTCAATCCTCCAAAAAAAGTTAACACTGATGACAAATAGTGTTAGATATATTATGAATTAGAAATAAAGGATGAAGAAATGAAATTTAGAAAAGATATAATTTTAACTGATGTAGATGGTGTCTTACTTGATTGGGAAAGTAAATTTACTGAATGGATGGAAACCAAAGGGTTTCGACCAGAACCTGAGCAATATAGTTATGAAATGAACCTTCGTTTTGGTTTAAAAAAACCACACGTTAAAGAGCTAATACGTCAGTTCAATGAAAGTGCCTGGATTGGATTCTTACAACCATTACGTGATTCAGTAGAAGGGGTTCGTGTATTACACCAAGAAAAAAAATGGAGGTTCGGCGCTATTACAAGTTTATCCGAAGATCCATTTGCTACACAGTTACGTAAAAATAATTTAGAACTAATTTTCGGAGAAGACACGTTTGACTTTATAAAATGTATCGATACTGGTGCAGATAAAGACAATGAGCTTTTGCCATATAAAGACAGTGGTCTTTATTGGCTAGAAGATAAGCCTGAGAATGCACTACTAGGTGCAGACCTAGGATTAAACACAATTCTAATGCGGCATAAACATAACGCAAATTTTTATGATGAACGTATCAAAGTTGTGGACAATTGGACTCAAATTGTTAATACTATAACTTAGTTATTTTCACCGTAAATATTCAGTATGTCTATCACAGCGGGGTGTCTTTCGACATCCCGTTTTGTAAAATGCACATGTCCTATAGACGCAGGAGAATGTGATCTATATCTTTCTAAAAAGTCTTTTAAACCATTATTTGTAAATCCTCTATCATGTTGAGCAAGGTCACCTGTCACAACAACCTTTGATCCAACACCGATACGAGTTAATAACATTTTAGTTTGTTCTTGAGTTGCGTTTTGCATTTCGTCTGCAACAATCCAAGATTTTTTAAATGTTCGTCCTCGCATATATGCTAATGGGGAAATTTCAATGTCTTTGTTTTCTAACATTGCTGCTATCTGTTTGATAGTATAAAATTCCTCAAGGAAATCAAATATTGGTCGTGTCCAAGGCGCCATCTTGGCGTTTAAATCACCGGGTAAGAATCCATGTTGTTCGTCAACACTTACAGCGGGCCGTGTAACAACGATTTTGTCTACACTTCCTGCCTCCATTTGTTTAATTCCCATTTGGACAGCCATCATGGTTTTGCCTGTACCCGCAGGTCCAGTTGCAAAGCATATATGTTTATGGGTGTCTTCTAGGATATCAAGATATTCTTCTTGATTTAAATTACGAGGTAGGATTTGTAGTTTGGTTTTTTTAGAACGCTCTAGTTCTGATACCATATCGTTAAACGATCCTTTTTGTTTTGTTTGTCTTGCTCTTTTAGCCATTTGTAGAACTCCATTGTTGAGTTAGTCTTTGTCGAGTCCAATGTGTCCACACTATTACTTATTACCAAACTGCTAAATAACTGTATAAAAGAGATGTAAAAATGCGTGAAATTGAAGAATTAAAACAAACATTAGACCAACTAGTCGATTCTAGTAGCGATTTAAATATCCTATTAGAGTTTGAAGAAGTATTGGATAATCTAAACATATATGCATATAAGAATTGGGAGTATGGAGAAGTACTTGCTGGTCCTGACATTAGTAAGTATTGGATTACTTGTTCATTGATGTGGCCGCGAAATCTTATGCCAGATCCAGATGGTGCATTACGATTAACTAAACACGGTGCAAGAGTATCTTTTAAGAAAGACACTCTTATTGAACCAATTAAGATTGTAACACAAGCCGATTTAGAGATTGTGCCTGGCACAGACGGAAAAAGCAGAGCAAAAAAGAAAAACACTCCAATTTGGATAGTAAATGTTGAAATGCCACGACAGTTTGTTGATGAATTTGAAAGCAGTAAGATTACTATTAACGGAACAGACATTGATTTAAGTGAAGTTGATGGAGCATATGATAGTGATCAAGATCTTGATTTAACACCAGAAAAATCAGATGTATTAGACAATATTGGAGAACAATAATGAGTGTAAAATTTAATGAAATGGCAAACCTAGTTAATCCAACAATTAGTATTGATCAATATAAGCCTAAAATTGGCGAAGCTAGTGAAACAGTTGTAGTAGCATTTGAAGTTGACTCAGAACAGCCAGCAAGTGATTTAGCAAATTTATTAGAAACTGATGTTGTTGAAATGTTAGATGTGGATGTTTCCCAAGGTCCAAATAAGGATGGCAAGCATCTTGTATTTGTTGAATTTGCTAGAGATAATAGATTACACAGTAATATCTTAGATATTATGCATGCTGTATCGAGTGCAACTGGTATATCAGAATGGCAGTTTGATGGATACAAATCTGAAGCATCTTCACAATTAGATGAAGACAATCTGTCTTCTTTGGTACTTGACAATCCGCAAGATTATGTGTTAAAGTATGCAGACAAGATGGAAGAATCTTCAGAATTATTAAGGCTAAAAACCTTATCTGGAATCTAAACATCGAGGTAAAATAAATGGGAGCAAAACTAGCAGGTGTTATGGTTATAATACTGATTGCCGCAGGAGGCGTCGGTTACTGGTACTATAATGACACCCAGCAACGTATTGCAATCTTAAATGAAAATAATGCTAAACTAAACGTAGCAATAAATTTAAATGAAGAAACTATAACTTCTTTGGAATCAGATTACAGAAGAGTTAATAAAGAACTAACAACTATTAATCAACAATTTGCTAATGTTCGGAAACAAAATAATAGATTAAATGAAAAACTTGCAACGATTGATCTTGGACTAGCGGCAGTTAATAATCCCGATGGGATTGGCAGAGCAGTCAATAGAGGTACAGAAAATGCAGGAAGATGTTTCGAATTATTAAGTGGTGCTGATTTAAATGAAAAGGAAAAGGGAGCCACCAATGGCATACAATTTAACAAAGAGTGTCCTTGGCTTTGGCCTGGTAATGACACTCCTTAGTGGGTGCAGTAGTTTACCAAGCACCTTAAATGTATCAACAAAACCAGTTACAAAGCCAATATTGGTATTGCCTGATGTTGACGAAGTATCAATGCGCCGCATTGAATGGATTGTTATTAATGAAGAAAATGTAGATGATGAGTTAGCTAAACTTAAAGAAAAAAACATTCCAACTGGTTTGTATGCATTAACTGGTCAAGGTTATGAAAATTTAGGTCTGAACTTTAGTGACATACGTGCTCTAGTACAACAACAGCAAGCAATTATTGTAGCATATAAAAATTATTATATTGAAGCAGAAGAAACTCTAGACAACTCAGTAGCAAAGTAATGTCAACAAAACCATATAAAAATTCAGATCCATATGATCTATTAGGTGTTGACAAAACTGCTACTGATAGTGATATTAAAAGTGCGTATAGAAAATTAGCAAAAAAATGGCATCCTGATACTCCTAATGGAGATGCTAAAAAGTTTAATGAAGTAAATACTGCATATGAATCAATTAAAGATGTCAATGCTAGGTTCCAACAAGAACAACAACAGCATACATCTAACCCACATAACTGGCAACATAAAGCAGAGTCTAATCCATTCAATAATCACAACACTCCTCCTGGATTTGATAGTATGTTTGATAGTATGTTTGGAAGACAGCAAAAATACCACCAACGTAATCAGGATGTAGAAATAACTGCACATGTAACATTAGAAGAAGTATTAAACGGATCTCAAAAAAACTTAAATATAAATCTTATGAATGGTAATTTTAGAACTGTTACTATACACATTCCACGTGGTGTACATGAAGGATCTAAGATAAGATACAATAGTATGGGTGATGATTCCGTTCCTGGACCACCTGGTAATTTAATAGTAACTTATCGATTAAAAAAACATAATAGGTTTTGGACAGATGGTTACAATTTAAATGAAAAAATTAATATAAGTTTAAAAACTGCATTATTTGGTGGTGACATCCCTATTAGCGGAATAGACGGAAGTCAATTTAAATTAAATATAAAGGCGGGTACTAGCCCAAATACAAAACTTAGAATACCACAATGTGGGTTACCACAACCCAATCAACCAAATGGTGATTTAATATTACATATTGATGTTTCTATACCACCATTAACAGTCGACAATTTAAATACCCCAATTGGGGAATTATTAGAATAAAGTAATAGGAGTAAGTTTATTGTCTAATGAAGATAAGATTGAAAAAATCGTAAACAAGACATTTATGTTGAGTAAAGATTACCGTCACCACTATGTAACTATTGAGCATTTACTAGCTATTATTCTTGATTTAGATGAAGTGAAGGATATTGTTTCTGATTTTAGTGTAGATCCATCTGATATAAGCAGAGAAGTATACGATCATTTAGCAGATTCAGTTGATATTTATCCAGATGCTACAGAACAAGAACCCAAAAAGACTGTCATGTTGGAGCGTGTATTCCACAGAGCATTTACGCAAGCATTGTTCAATGGCCGTAATAACTTAGACCCCAGAGATTTACTGATTAGTATTTTATCAGAGCAACAAACGCCAAGTGCTTTTATTTTACAAAAATACGGTATTGACAGAGATGCAGTTAGTAACTATCTTCAGGATATTAATCGTATTCGAGATCAAAATATTAATCAAGATTCATCACCAACAATTACAAAAGCTGACAAGATATTACGTAAATTTTGTGAAAATTTAAATGAATCAGCCGCTAGTGGTGAAATAGATGCTATTGTTGGCAGAGAAGAAGAATTAGCTGAAACAGTACAGACCCTTGCTCGTCGTAAAAAGAATAATGTTGTGCTTGTTGGTGATAGTGGTGTTGGTAAGACTGCTATCGCTGAAGGACTTGCTTATTTAATCAATGAAGGAAGTGTTCCTGATCTAATACAAGGACATATTGTTTATAGTTTAGATTTAAGTGCTTTATTAGCTGGTACTAAATTTAGAGGAGACTTTGAAGACCGACTTAAAGAAGTACTAGATGTATTAGAAAAAAGAGACGATGCTATTTTGTTTATTGATGAAATACATATGATTATGGGAGCAGGCAATAGTGGATCCGGTGCAATGGATGTTGCTAATATGCTAAAACCAGCACTACAAAAAGGAAAGTTACGTTGTCTTGGTAGTACAACCTATGATGAATACCGCCAACATTTTGAAAAAGATAAGGCACTTGCAAGAAGATTTCACAAAGTAGACGTACCTGAGCCAAGTGTAGCAGATGCAAAGCGTATAATTAATAACAGCATATATCCATATGAAGCACACCACGAGATTGCATTTACTAAGAACGCACTTGATGGTGCAGTAGACTTAACTGCACAATATTGGCATAATAAATTTCTTCCAGATAAAGCATTTGATGTAATTGATAGTGCGGCAGCTCGTCAACGGTTACTTCCCAAAGACGACCGTAAGAGTATTATTGACTTAGATGAAATTAGATTTGAGGTTGCCAAACTAACAAGGATACCAGTTGACCAATTAGTATTAACCAAAGATAGTGAGTACAAAAAAGAAAAGCCTGTAGACATTGAAAAGCAATTAAATCTTAAAGTGTTTGGCCAATCAGAAGCTATCACTAAGTTAGCTGATAGTATTTACATTGCGAAAGCAGGTCTTAAAGCAGAAGATAAACCAATTGGTAGTTACTTGTTTAGTGGACCAACGGGTGTTGGTAAAACAGAAACAGCAAAGCAGCTCAGTAATACCATGGGAATGGAATTATTACGTTTTGATATGAGTGAATATCAAGAAAGACATACAGTATCAAAACTTATTGGTAGCCCACCAGGATATGTTGGATTTAGTGAAGGTGGTAGTGGTAGTGGATTACTTATTAATAGACTAGAAGAAAATCCAAATAGTATTCTATTACTAGATGAAATTGAAAAGGCACACCCAGATGTTAGTAACGTACTATTACAGCTAATGGATAATGGAATGGTTACATCAAGTGACGGCAAAACAGTCAGTGCTAGAAATTGTATTATTATACTTACAAGTAATTTAGGTGCTGCTGATAGCGAAAAGAACTTAATTGGCTTTGGTGCTGGAAAAAATGAGTCAGCAGCAGGTGAGGCAGTTAAAAGTTTCTTTAGTCCAGAGTTTAGAAATAGACTTGATGCAATTGTGCAATTTAAAAAATTAGACAGAACATTGATGAAAAATGTTACAGTTAAGTTTATTACTGAACTAGAAGCAATGTTAACTCCACGGGAGATTGTACTATTATATGATGATAAAGTAATTGAATGGCTAACTGACAATGGATTCAGTGAAACAATGGGCGCAAGGCCGATGGCACGTGTCATTAATCAACAAATTAAAAAACCGCTTGCTAAAGAATTATTATTTGGTAGTGACATTAAAACAGTAACACTGGAAATATTAGATGGCAGTATTAACATTACAACAAATTAAAAATTTACCAGAATTTACCTATGCTACTGGAATATATTATAAAAAGTTTCCTTGGCGTATTCAGTTTTGGCAACCAGAGTTCTTTAGACGTGGATTTTATAAAGATCTAGAGCATGAGAATGCATGGAGAACTTGTATGATACGTAATATGGACATCAACTCACTTTTAAAAAATCAATTAGGATATGAACGTTGGAAGGTTAGGAGAGACAGAAAGTTTTTTGTATATCTGACTGAACATAATTTAATATCTAAATTAGTAGATCGTTGGGGTGAAGATATATTGCAAATACAAGGGCCTATTAACCAAAAACATCAAGAGCTTATGATTGATAATTTAGACTTGGTAACAAAAAAAGAACTTTGGTATAATAAATTTAGATATAAGGTTAGCTTTACTAGACATGGTAGACAACCACTCGACATACTGTCTGAAATTTTTGAGTTTGTTGATGAAACATTTGACGCAAATAATTATCAGATGAATCATATTATGAAGCGGTCTATTAGGCACAAGACAATGCACGATCCTTATACTAATACTGGTACTATATTTTTAAAAGAATATGATGATGTTGCCACATTGCATCTGATGTTTAAGAAACACATAACATCAACCAAAAAATGTGTTCTAATAAATGAACTGTAATAAATACATGTAACTAATAGGATATTGTGCTATGGCAAAGATGAATGAAGATATGGTCGTTATTAAAGTAAGCGAACTAATTCGAGATGATCAATCAGCATCAGAGATACTTAACGGAGAAATAATCTCCACTATAGAAGAAGCAGTACAAGCTCTAGTCGGCGCTGGGAAATTAGTGGAGATTATTAAAGATGAAAGCTAAAGAATTTACAATTAACGTACCGATTAATATTAAGATTAATGGTGACGGAGATCCTGAAATTGACATGGGACAAAATGATGATGGTTATGAGAAGTCTGATGGACTTGACCCAGATCCATTAATGGTCCCACCATTACAGCAAAACTTAGAACTTAAAAAAGCTGCACTAGGTAAAGATAGTGAATCAATTGATAAAATTACATCTGATGATATCCCATCAGATGAACAAAAACAAATTGATAATGATAGTATGGATAATTTTCGCAAGGCGTTGGGCTTAGTACAAGATGGTGGTAACGGCGCAGAGGTGGAATAAATGTCTGTTCAAAAATTAGTTACCAGTCTTAATAAAAAACTTGACGGTCCTGATTATGTAGGTGAAAAAAATAGACTATTTTTTGATCTGGGAACTAGGTCATTCAGACTTAGTGACGGCGTAACACCAGGAGGCATATTATTACAAGGCGGCGGCGGTGGTGGTGGCGGTGGTTTAACTGGTATTACTGATCTTGCAACTAGCAGTGTTGTTGAGCTTACTGATACTCAAATAACAATCACAGGTGCTGCACTATTAGAATCTGACGAGACTATTGATCCTGTTACAAAATATGAATATGTGTTATACGGCACAACAGTTAATAATACAGTATCAGAACTTTATAGAGATTCACTTAATAATAAAATTATCTTAGATAATAATACAACTTATTTTTATGAAATTGATGTAATAGGCAGAGGTGATGCAGGAACTAATCATGCCGCCATACAATTTACTGGTGCAATCAATGTTGACAATTATGGTAGTATGAGTAAAATTAATGAACAAAAAACTACTATTTCATCTGGACCAGGATTTGATTTAGATGCTATAATTGGGCTAACCTCTAATGATACTTCACTAAATGTTTCAGGCAGTGGAAGAGCTTCAAGTACTATTAGATGGACGGCACTTGTAAAATTAATTGAAGTTAAACAGATTTAAACACATAAAATAGATAAATAAATATATAGGTACACAATATAGTGTAATGAATTTTTAGAGGAGACCAGAAATGGCTTTAACAACAAACGCAGCAACCAAAGCAGGCAACGGCTTAGGTTCAGTAACACAAATCGTTTCAGCAGCACCAGCAGATCAAGCAGCATTAGATGCATTTGAAAAAGCAGTAGGCGCAGCAGGACACACTATTGCAGCAGTTGACGGCGCACACGGCGGAACAATGCACTTTGCAATCCAAGGTGGCAGTGCAGTAGCTAACCCAACAGGCGCAGAAGCAACAGCAATTGTTGCAACATTCGAAGACTAAGTTTTAGTAATACTAAAATAAAAGCAGTGTTTCGGCACTGCTTTTTTTATGACTAAATACAAGTAGAGTATATAGGAGATTAAAATGGTAGCAAGAGCAACAAACAATTTAAATGCATTTGGCCACACAAACGGAATTGCCGAAGATGTAGAAATGTTTACAATTGATGGTGGTGCAACACTGGCAACTGAAACTAATCCAGGTGAAGCTATGGACGCAATTACAAGATGTATTGAAGAATTTTCAAATATTATTGCAGTAGGAGTAGAAGATACTGCTGGTGCATTTCGTATTATGTTACATGGTGGTAAATGGACAGCGGTGTCATTACAGGCAGCATTAAGGTTATTAGGCCCAACAGCAAACGGACTAAACGTTGGATCAAATAATTATGACTTGTCAGGTGCAACAGTAGTCGATTTTGAATTTTAAATTTTAAAGAATATCCCCAGAAGAAGGCGCATTTCGATGCGTCTTTTTTTATGATTTTTTATAATTAAGTGTTGACACCAAGACGTATTGGTGCTATATGTAATACATAGAAAACAACATAACAAAGAAGGAAGATGAAAATGCAAACTCAGTTATCAACAGCAGAAACCGGATTTGGAATTTGGAACCGTTATGTTAATAAGTCAGGCTCTAATAAATCAATACGTTTTAGCTTTGAGCGTGAAACTCAAAACGGTGAGTGGGCATATGATCTTCCAATTTGGAATATCAAATATACAGAAGATGGCTTTCATTATACTACAGTTGGTTGTGTTACAGCGTTTCCAGGAGATGGTGTACAAGCTACTATAAGAGGTTATGATACGGTCAAAGGTGTAGATCCGTTTACAGTGTTTGAAGATGCAGTTGAAGCCGCCGCAGATTTTGATTTAGAAGAGTTTTATAGAGCAGAAGAAGAAGAGATATAAATGCAACTTAAAGGTGCAACCACTGTTTTAAATAAACAATGTGAATTTTTAGGAATGAACTTTGATCAACTGATTGAGTTTATCGAACGTGCTCCATTGGCACAAACTGAAACAACTATCCGAGCTTACAAAGTGTACAAGCGAAACACAGGAAGTATGCACAATGAATAAGACGTTGACACCAAGACGTATTGGTGTTATAACAGTTATAGAGAAACAGTACAGCTAGGAGGCTTACATGGCATACTTCACTCACACCGTAGATCCAGTTGGAGCATTTGTTGAAAAAGAATACGGCAACGTATTTGAATACAGTGTTAACAATGATCCTATTAGTTTCTGCGAAGACTTCCCACACAAGATATGGGTAAATGATGTTATAGGTCAAGGCTACCGTTATGGTGTAGTCAAGAAGACTGTTGCGTATGTGTGTACTGACGAAGATGAGTTTGGTCTTCCTGTGCTAGAGAAGTGGTACTTGAAAAAGAACAATGAATATATAAATTAATGGTTGACACCAAGACGTATTGGTGCTATGGTATGTGTATAAGTTAAACAAAAAGGAACACACAATGAGCTATATGATCGATAAATTCAATAACGGTGAAGTTAAAATGCAAAACGGCGCCGCAGGTTGGTTGTTTGATAGTGGTGAGTTTCGTCCGCTTATGGCAGATGCAATGGCAGAGCTTTTAGAAGCAGGACTTGTAGATATACAAACAGTTGAAACAACCGCAGTAGCTCGTGAAGCTAGCTTGAAAGTAGTTTTTGCAGAATACAGAACAGCACAAGCAAATCGCAGTCCAGAACAAATTGCAGAAGAACGTATGATGGCAGCTGGTGCAATGGGGCCAGGTGTTGATATGGTAAATATATTCACAGGTGAAACTTACACTACATAAGGATTAATAAAATGAAACGTAATTATAGAACAGCATTCAATGCACTGAAGAAAATGGGTGTGCCAGTAATCGAAGGCGGTTATAATGGCGAAGATACATTTCGTATTAGCGGTGAAGATAACGATACAGTTGTTTGGGCCGACTACTATGGTGAGTACATGAATGAGCCAGAATACTTGTTTGGTGTTAAGCGTGAAATTAATGATGTGCTGGACACATGTGGATTGTTTGCAGAGTGGATTAATCCAGGTGTGTTAGGTGTGTGCGAAGCATAAATATTGTTAATACAAAGGACAATGTTATGAATGAATTAGATTTATTAAAACGCAATGCTGGTATCTCAGAAGATTCGCAAATGATTCAAGTTAGAGTAATAAACAGTGGATTCGGATCTGATCGAGGTATGATGGATGCACAGATTATTAGTCAAGAATTAGACCATAGAATGATGCCCATTCTCAAAGTTAAAATTAAAGATGTTAATATGGGTGACCCTGTTGTTGCGGATTTCCGTGACGGTGGATGGGTTGTGGACATGGACTAAATGCAAGATTTTTATATACTACAAAGAACAGATAAGCCACTTAATGCTGAAGTAATTCAGCGTTGGTACTTAACTGTTGACATGCTTACACCAGAAGATGTTATTATGAGTGATGACGAAACTAATAGTTTTGTTATGGCTACACAAGCTGATTCGTATTTGTACTTAATACCGCTAGTAAGACATCTTACTGCTAACGAAGCAGAAGTAATTGTTGAAGGGTATATGAGAATTGCAGATCATGATTTTCAAATAGAATCAAGTAACGTATATCGTGTAGATGCAGACTTTGGTCATCCTTTTGATTATGACATTGATTTAGACGAAGGTGCTCGTAGTATATTAGAAGATACATATTCAAGACAGCAACATAATGCTTGGATACAAGACAAGCAACACAAAGGCTGGCGCTACGGGTTAAATTTAAGTATGCAAGAAAAAACTCATCCAGCAATGCGTCCTTGGGACGATTTGCCAGAGTCTTACAGAAAACAGCCAAGTGCAGATAATAAACAATTGGTTGATTTTTATGCTAGTAATATAAGCAAATTTAAATAACAAACTCCACTAAATACGTATGTCCAATAGTACTCATGAGAGGACTTATGCTGTACCCACAGCGTAGCGACTAGAACTCGCATAGGACTTCTTTTTAAGGAGAAAACAAATGGGAAGACCACTACAGAAGAAGAATTTCGGTCCACGAGCAGACGCCGCGGAAGCAGATGGCGCAGGCCAATGGGCACCAAGTGCATACACTGACCAACTATATGGCGATGCCCATATAGTCAATCAAAAAGGTGCAAAGCGTTTTACAGTAGCAACTACTGGTCAACCAGACCAAGTATGCAAACTAGTACCAAACATACCAGCCGCCAGTGGCGAAGTAGCTATCAAAACTAGAGACACTGATGGAGGAACTTACTTTGTAAATAAGATTTCTGGTAGAACTTGCACAATGGTAGCAGATTCAGGAACGCAGTTTTCAGATGGAGAAAAAGTACCTTGGAACCGCACCGGTGCTGTAGCCAATAAATCAGTTCTTATAACTTTAGCATAATAAAATTATAAAATTCTTCCCTTAGTAAATACATAAATACTTTAAAGTTTACTAAGGGTTTTTTTATGGAAGATCCAAACTAATGAGAATAAATACATTTGATAGGAAGTTAATATGGATAACATGAGAAATTTAATTAATTTAGTAGAAGGCCGTATTGAAGGCAATCCAGAAGTTAGTTACACAGATACCGAAAGTGCATCTGCTACCAAAGTTGTAGCACAATTAAACAGTTATAAAAGTGGCGTGTATACTAAGTTGGCCATGAAATTAACAAGGCTAGAAGAAATTAAACAAGAAGCCAAAGAACTGACTGCTGAAATTAAGCAGCATTCAAGAGAAAATGTTGCAGATTTATTTGATGCAGAAGATGCAGCAAGTACAAGAGTTGTAGATACATTACAATTTATTTTTACTATGACTAAAGATCCAAAAGCAACTGAAAGTCCACAATATAAAAAGATACTAGAAACACTCGAAAAGCAATTTACTCCAGAGTTAACAGAAGTATATACTAGATTAAAAGCAGAAATGGTTACAGTAACACAAAAAGCACCAGCCTTAAAAGTTGCAAAAAAAGATGAATCAATACAAGAAATGTTAAATTTACGTGAGGGCATAGCTACTATGTTTACCAAAATTAAAAATGCAGTTATGCGATGGGGGCAAAAATATGACGCTAAACTTGATGCATTAAAGGCACAAGTAGGGATGTAATAATGAAAATTAATGAAGTTATACAACTAGACGAAGAAGTTACACTTGAGGATACTCAAGACTTTCATGAAGAATATGGCTATCTAGCATACAGCATTGATGAAAGTGATTTGTTCGAAGCAGAGTATCAAGGACGTAAAGTTAAACTAAACAAGCCAATGCGTGGCGATGTTAAAAAGTTTAAAGTTTATGTTAAGAACCCAAAGGGCAATGTAATTAAAGTTAACTTTGGACATGGCGGTACAAGTGCTAAACGTCCTACTATGCGTATTCGTAAAAGCAATCCCAAGGCACGTAAAAGTTTTCGTGCAAGACACAACTGTGATAATCCAGGACCAAAAACTAAGGCACGTTATTGGAGCTGTCGAAAGTGGTAAAAGAACTTGATATGAAACATTATATTAAGAAGATTATTGAACACGAAGAAAAACGTTTAAGTACTAACGATAGACAATCATATTGGCAACGGTATAATGAAGGTAAAGAAGATGAAAATCGGTGAATTAAAAATAGTTAAACCGGATCCCAAGGATACTAAAGGCGTTAAACGTAGTGATATGCCTCAGGTATCTAAAGCTGACTACCCAGAGTTTTTTGAATACCTAAAAGCTAACGGTGCCACATTTGAGATGCAAAAAGACATCCCTGCTAAAACATTCAAATCAACACAGGGCGAATTCAGTGATGCTGGTGTTGAGCGATCAATGACCAAATTAGCCAAAGGCGCACCTAAGAAACCAATCATAGTTAGTCAAGACAACTATATTATTGACGGACATCACAGATGGTTAGTTGCCATGAATTTGGGTAACAGTACAGTTGATACAATAAAAATAAGCATGGATGCAGATGAGTTACTGGCACTAGTAAAAGCATTTAACAAAACAAGTTACAAAGACATTTATAGTGAAAAAATAGACAAATTTAATAAAGACGAACCAAATAAAAGTACAGTCGCAATACCAGGTTATGGTACTATGAACATTGATAGTTTGATGAAAAATGTAATCGATCAAACAACACAAATGTTAACTCAGATGAAACAAAGCACACAGGGCTTTCGTAATGCAAATTATGCACTTAACAGTAATAAGGTGTTAGCAGCTAAAGTTGGAGCATTAGTACAAGCATTAGATGACCTACAATCAATTCGTAGTAAAGGCGGATCAAATAGTAGAAATATACAGCAAGAAGCAGAAAGCGATAATGAATTGCCAGTTGATGAAAATGCTATTATGTCTAAAATCCAAGAATTTGAGAGCCAAGGATATGTTACACCAGAAGACGCTGACTTTATGAGAAGAGCTGTACAAAGTTTAACATCTGGTAGACAAACAATTAATCCACGAGCTATACTACAGTTATTAACACTAGTATCATGAAAGCATTTGAAATCATAAATGAACGTGTTCAACAACGTACACAGATTATGTATCATGGCACTAGTACTAATTTAATACCTAGTATTAAGTCTAACGGATTATTAGCAACACCACCAAAGAAAACATATGATAAAGACACGTATGGTGCAAGTACTGCGAGTATGGGTGGTGTATATGTTGCTAGTGAGAAAGGCTTTGCATTAGAAGTTGCTCGTGAAGCAGTTGGAACACATGGTGGCGAAAAGGCACTAGTTACAATACAATATGTAAAAGGTTCAGGAGACCTTGACGAGGATGAAATAGTTGCTAGTATTAGTGATGCCGCCCAGCAAATAATGAGAAAACTGTCTGCTAACGCACCTAATAAAAGACCAGATATCATACCAAGTGGAATGAAGTTTAAAGATGAGCCACCTGATCGTTATTCTGGAATGAGCTATCCAGATCAAGGATGGGCTGCTGATTGGATGGTTAGTAATATAGATAAATCCGCAACTCAAATCGCCACACGAACAATAGAAATACTACAGAAAAAATCCAAACCAAGTAAGCAAGCCATTTCTATAGTAAAACAAATGGCAACTAAATTATTACAGTCAGCTAGTAAAGTTGAAGACGCATATGGCAGATCAAGAGCCATTGGCTTTGATGCGTATGATACTTTTAGAGAAAACATGGAAGATTTATTATCGGTATTAATGCAACAAGTTAATCCTGATACTGCTAATAAGAGTGCAGAATCAAGACGTATTAATAGAGATGTAAAGTTTAAAGGTAAAACAAGAATACTACAAATTGAATCTCCTGTTGGCAATATTGTATATAAAGATGCAAATTTTAATTGACAGTTAATACCCAATAGTATACAACATAGTAGTACATACAATCTAGGTAATGAAAATGGAAATGAAAATAACTAAAGAACTGAAACAACTAGATAAAATGTTTACTAAGTCTGGCTACGACATACGAGTTGTAGGTGGTGCAGTAAGAGATCTCGCATTAGGTAAAGATCCAAAAGATATAGACCTTGCAACAAACGCAACTCCCACAGAAATGCAAAAAATGTTTGACAACTCAGGCGTTAAGCATATACCGTCAGGCATTGAACATGGCACTATAACTGCCATAATCAACGGCGAGGAGTTTGAAATAACCACACTAAGAGCAGACGTGGAAACAGACGGTAGACATGCAGAAGTAGAGTTTGTACGTAGTTGGAAAGAAGATGCTAAACGCAGAGACTTAACGTACAATGCAATGAGCATGGATTTTGATGGTAAACTATATGATTACTTTGGTGGTATGGATGACTTACAAAACAAAGTAAGCCGTTTTGTCGGTGATCCTGCAGCACGTATACAAGAAGATTATTTGCGTATATTAAGGTATTTCCGTTTCCAAGGAAGAATGGATACGCCAAAGTTTGAAAAAGATACAATGAAATCTATAGCAGATAATGTTTCTGGACTAAAGCAGTTGAGTGTTGAACGTGTTTGGATGGAAATAAGCAAGATACTTAGTGGTGGAAATATACAGCAAGTACTTAGTGCTATGTCACATACTGGTGTAACTAATTCTTTAAATTTACAAGTGCAAAATATAGATAAAGTACAAGATGGCGGAGATCCTATTATAAATCTTGCTAGAATAACTAACGATGAATCAGTAGGCAAGCGTTGGAAGATGAGCAATGATGAAAAATCAAAGCTAGGGTTCCTAATACAAAACA